>MDTE01204833.1_pt1 | contig 49895 bp, 38 predicted proteins | sample 811231 | NCBI WGS metagenome assembly MDTE01 (sample SAMN05326651, study PRJNA326480) | marine metagenome | isolation source: seawater | place: Indian Ocean: Red Sea | collected 2010 | reverse complement strand
TCTCTGTTCGCTCGGTCCAACGGGTCAGAAAATCTGACCGTCTCAGGAGGAAAACATGTCTCCCGAAGCCATCCAAAGCCTGATCGAAATGTTCGGGGTGGAAAAAGGGGTCCAGATTCTGAATCTGTTTACCGTGCAGCCGGAAGAGACAGAGGAGAAGACCATTCCCACCGCCCATCGACCGACGCTGTTGCGGAGCAGCCGTCGTCGTGTATACGACCAGACAACGGTCGACCGGACGCCGGTTCGCGAAACGGTCAGCGTCTAACTCTCTCCCTCATCGATAAAGCCTGGAACGCTGAAGTAGCGTTCTCCGGAGTCGCAGATCACGGTGACCACACGCTTCCCGCTGCCCAGACGTTTGCAGATCTCGAGAGCAGCGTGGACGTTTGCCCCTGCGGAAATCCCCGCGAGGATACCCTCTTCACGGGACAACCGTCGGGCGGTCGCGATCGCGTCCACGTCGTCGACGCAGATGATCTCATCGTAGACGTCTCTGTTCAGCGCTTCAGGAATGAAACCGGCGCCAATCCCCTGGATGTCGTGAAGACCCTGTTGTCCACCGGACAGCACGTTCGACTTCGACGGCTCTACCGCAACGATCAGTGCGTCCGGGCACGCCTCGCGAATCGCCTCCCCCGCACCCGTGATCGTACCGCCGGTCCCCACGCCGCTCACAAATGCGTCGACCCGACCATCGCACGCTTGCAGAATTTCGGGTCCCGTCGTTTCGCGATGGGTCGCCGGGTTGGCCGGGTTCGCAAACTGCTGAGGCATAAACGTGGCGTCCGGTGTCGCTTCACAGATCTCGCGAGCACGATCTACGGCGCCCTGCATGTCGAGCGCACCGGGTGTGAGGACGAGCTCAGCTCCATAGCTGCGCAGCAGATTGCGCCGCTCCTGACTCATGGTATCAGGCATCGTCAGGATGATCCGGTATCCCTTGGCGGCAGCGACCATAGCAAGGCCGATCCCCGTATTGCCGCTCGTGGGCTCGACGATCGTCATCCCGGCTTTGAGTTGGCCATCTCTCTCGGCCGCCGAGATCATCGAGTAGGCAATCCTGTCCTTGACCGTCTTGGCAGGATTCAGCAGCTCGAGCTTCGCGAGCAGGTTTGCATCTCCCTCCGGGACGATCCGGGGAAGCTGCACCAGAGGTGTGTTGCCCACCAGACTCAGGGCATCATCAGTAACAGCATTCGGATGGGGCAAGGCTTACGCGTTTTCTGAAGCGCCGACCTTCTCGATCGCCTGCTGACCGAGACGGCGGATGTCTTCGTGAATGTCGTCGGATTCGAGTTCTTCGTGCGAGCACCAGCGGTAATCGTCGGCTTCCCGTTCGCTGACCTCGAGCGCGCCACCGATGACACGAGCAAAGTAGATCAGGTCGATGTGTTGGTGGTCGTCGTGGATATCTTCCAGCAGGATGCACTCCGGCTGACTGATCACGCCGACAGACCCGAGGGTCGATCGGTGGGTCATGAGTTCGACCTGCAGACCGGACTCTTCTAGGACTTCCCGCCGGGCCGCATCATCCGGGAGCTCGTCCTTGTCGATGTGACCACCGGGTGGGAACCACGCGCCCAGTTTCTTGTGCCGGAGCAGCAGCGTACGGCCCTCCTGGACGACGAACGTCGTAGCGGTGAAATCTCGCGTGATCCGGCTCATATTCCGTGGTCGGAAGGCTCCTTACAATCCAGAAGTGGCTCGCCAATATAACGGTCACCCTATGGGTGATCAACCGCTTAAATCATTGATAAATATCGCACCTACGTCCGTTCAGAAACTTGACATCGGCCTCCGAGGGGGATATCATCCCGGTAAAAATCGAACCGTGTGCAGGATGAAGCGTACGGAGCATCGACCGTGCTGACAAACTTGTTCATCAAGAAGACCACCCGGAAACGGGAGTCTCCCGAGCAACGCGCTCTGGACCGCCTGAAGAGCTTCAACGTTGGTTCCGCCAACGCGACGCTGATCGAGTCTCCAACCGGCGAGCCACAGGACCTCGACCTGGGTCGCGTACTCTTTTTCAAATCGGGTGGCGACGTTCTGGTCGAAGACCGATCAATCTTCGTGACCATGCCCGACGGGCTGACAACGGAGAACAACGGTCGGCTCAAGGCCGAAGGAGAGATCCTACGGCTGTGGTTTCTGTACGACCGCATACCACGCGTCCTAGACTGTCAAGTTCTCGGTCGCGCCCACCTGACCGATTATCCGGATCTCAACCCGGCGTCCGGAACGGGTTACCAAATCCGCCCGATCACCGAGATCATCAAGCAGGACAAACGGAATTCCCTCCGATTCTCGCATCGCCCTGGTGGCGGCGCCCTCCCTGTCTACCCTCAGATTCTCTTCGACTGCTTCGTCACGCTCACGAATCTCGAATTCCCATCCGAAGGCGCGCTCAGCGCCAGGATCGAGGAAATGAAGATCAAGCCGTATCGACGACCGAAGGAGAAACGGTCCGGCACCCTGTTCTCTGGAGAGTCGCTGGTGGGTCGCTTCAAGGATGCGATGAAGGGAAATCTCGCCAACGATCGAACGGTACACGTGAGCAAACCGCACTTCGAGGAGAAGCTGAACAAGTCGGTTCTGTTGGAACTCGGCTACTCGGACGTCCTCGGGCTCAGCAGCCAGGAGGTCGGACGTACGCTCCACATCAAGAAACCGATTCCCTCCCGCACGAAGGATCGCCGTGACCCGAACTACCTCGTGGTCGGCGACACGCTGGTCCTCCACTACGGCGCCCGATCTACCTTCTCCGGCGACAGCGATTACTATCAGGTCGTGACCGAAGTCGCAAGAGACGGTCTGGAGAACATTACGATCCGCCCCGTCGCCCACGAAACCGAAGAAGCCGGGCTGCGGCTTCCGCTCATCGACTTCAGCGTAAACGGCTTCCGATTCGGAACGTCGAAAGAGTTCGTCGACTACGCGCTACCAGAGACCGCCAGGCGAATGCGACTTGAGGAAAAGGCCGAGGCGCTGAAGGAGCGGGTGTTCCTGTTCAACTTCTATCCCCGCACGCGATTCGGTCGTGAGATAGACGGTTACCGTCCCGAACTGCCGAAGCAGATCCCAGTGCTGGGTCAGATTGTCAGGAGCGAGATTGTCTGGGAGGACGAAGAGGAACGTACGAGCGGAAAGTTCCATACGCACGGGGTTCAACTGATGTATGATCCCGCCGAATACTCGTCAGAGAAGTTCGCCTACGACCGGTGGGAGATCATCCGGCCGTTCAGAGAGAACCGCTACTTCAAGGACGTCCACAAGTCGCTGAACGGCTTAATCGCATACCTGGAGGCCCAGGCGAAGGAAGCGGCCGGAGAAGAATAGTCCGCCAGCGCCTCTAAGCTTGGTGGTCGCACGCCCCGCACACGACTTATGCTTACCTGGCGGGACCTCGCCCCCAACCTGCCCTGCCGCGCCGTAGCCTTGGCGAAGGGAGGACGGTTGGGAGTGTGTCTTGCATACAGTTAATGGGAAAATACAAAGGCGGGACCGACTTTCCCGAGTCAGTCCCGCCTTATTCCACGTCTGCCGGGTAGCGAGTCGATGGCAGACATGTTTCTCGGCAGCTTTTGATCTGATTAGCGATGGCTTCCCTCCGGTTGTCCGTGACCGGAAAAGAACATCACGTTCTGTCGGACGAAGTGGACTGCCCTCCGCTCCGGAATCATGCCGAGGTCCCGAGCCGTCAGCACATTCATGAGCTTGAGTCCTTCTTCGAAACCATGCTGCCTGAGTAGATCCTCTGAGTGGTATCGAACCATAACCCCCTCCTTAAGTGGACTTTTAAGGTTTGGGGAGGTTGTTCCCTTGCGGGAAAACGTCGTTCAGAGCCTCTCGATATCCACGCGACAGCCTGGCCCCCGTCACCTCCTGTGCGTTTGCCTTTCACCGTAGGGCAGGTCTGTCAGTCCCAATTCTCCAATCGCCACGAACGTCACGGTCAGTCAGCGGCGACCTCGAGCAGGTCTCAAAACACGTTAGGCGTCGTTGTCAGTCAGTTCCCTCCATCTGAATAGGCGAGGACGAGTGCTTTCTTCGGGACGAAGGAAAGCTGACCCGACTTGGCCGCGGCGTTGACCCAGGGTACCCTGGGTAGAACCAACCCGCGGGCACTCGGTCTGCCAGGGAAGTTCCGTGATACGTCCTGTTTCACCATCTTGCCCTCCTTGGCAATAGAGTGATGGTAAGTAATACTACACAATGATATTATCGGAGAAAAAGGTAGATGCTTTAGCCGCCGCGGCCCTTATTCTGAGGTAAATCCTCACATTTTCAGCCCATCCATCCCTCGAGTCGACCTGACGTGGCCGTTTCCCGACCGGAATTCAGACATAAACGCTTCTTTTAGGACTATATAGCGTCGGAAACACAGACATGCGGCGGGCAAGGTGAACAGATCCGTCAGCAGAACCCGATCAAGCTCGCCGTCGTGGCCGGGGGCCGCTGCAGCTTTGCCCAGATCATCCTGCCCGAGCAGGAACCGACCGAGTCCCCATTCTGACATCTGAATCTGCCCGTCCTGGCCGGACAGCGACAAGGTGAACCGGAAGGCATCGCCCCGCCAGTCGAAGCACATCTTCTTCCCACCCGCCTCGAGGGTGAATGCACCACACCAGTCCGGCATTGTCTCGGACAGTCGACGTTCGATCACGTCCACCGCTGCCTTCAGGCACTGAGTGAGATCGATCACCCGGAACTGAAACTCTGGATCATCTCGGCCGACGGGTTCTGCTTCGCTTTCTCGAACCAGGCCGTGATCCCCCGGCAAACTGGGAATGACCCGTTCAAGACCACGCTCAGCCCGTAGGACGTCGAGCCCGTTCAGCACAACCTCAGTGGCCTTATCCGTGGCTGCCGCAGCCTCATACACGATCAGGGCGTCGTCGCAGGCAGCGCCGCGAATGTAGCCACCCGCTTCCGACACACACCACAGGTCTTCGGTCGCAAGGCTGCCCAGCATGGCAAGGTTGGCCCGGAGCAACGAGTAGGAATGTCCCGTGTCGAGCAGCCACGACATCCTCATCTCGTCTCGGACGACGGAACCTGTGGGCGTATCGCACGAGGTCAGGTCTGGCAGTGTCGACATATCGTCCGTTGTAACCTCCCTGAGACCGGACGTACCAGATATGGACAATGGCTGGAGTTCAGCCGTATGGGTGACGTATGCCTGCTGGTAGCCGAAGCGAATTTAGAAAGCGGGATCACCGGCCAAAACCAGCAGTCCGAGACCAAGCGATCGGGCAAGCTGATGGACGTCATTGATCAGCGCAGAACCGATCCCCTTCCCTCTCGCTTCCGGATGAACGACAAGCAGACCGATCAGGCCGGCGGAGCAGTCGCCTCCGTGCAGTCCGAATGGGGCGAGGCACAAGCAGGACGTGGCCGAGGGCGTTCCCGTCCTCCACAAACACCCGCGAGCACTCACCTGTGATAGCGGAACCCTCAAGCAACTGATCGCATAAACGCGCGAAAGCCGCCCCTACGCTGGGAGCGACCTCGAATTTAGTGCGCAACAATGTCCGAACCGCTTCTCGCTCGGACTCAGAGCGGACGACGCGTATCGACTGCCCTACCACCCGCCCACCTGTGTACGGTCAACCACGTCCTCGACGAGCATCCGAATCGCGGCGTTGAGTCCGAGCGTTCGCGCTTCCTGACGATCCTGCTGCGCGTCGAAGATGCCAAACCCACGTAGCCGTTGTTCCTCCCAGAGCGTCATCTTCTCTTCTGTGTCGTAACAGGAAATACCGAGGAAGATGCTGAGCTGGAACTGCTCAGACCCGCCGTCGTACGTGAAGGGCTCCTCCCTGACATCGACGATCTCGCCCCGCAGGACCAATCGGGCCTGATCCTCATCCAACACCCGAACGGCACCGTTCGTGACAAACCCCTGGATCAGGCTGTCGGTCAGAGCCTGCTGCAACCCGGACTCGAGACTCCGATTGTCGAACAAAGGAACGGCGACTGAGGACGTGCCCCCCCGGCCACTCGCACTGGTCGAGTAGTGCGAGCACGCGCACAAGATCGCGGCTACGATCGTGAGGGTAACACGAATCACTCGCTCTTATCCTCGCCGGTCTCTTCAGGCTCTAGCGAAGCGTCTTCGGAAGCAGCGGGTTCTTCCTGCGACTCCGCGTCCCCTTCCGGCGCGCCCCCCTTCTTCACCTCATCGACATAGTTCATTCGGAGGTCGAACAAAGCTTGCTGTAGCAGCGTCTCTTGGTTCTCGCTCAGGTTCCCCTTCGTCTTTTCTTCTATCATGGACAACAGATCAATAAAGTTCTTCGCCTGGCCCAGATCGCGTTCAACGGTCTGGGTCATCGGGTTCATGACTTTGCCCAACTGCTGCATCGCCATGCCCTGGAACATCATTACCAACTGCATAAACAGCAGTTCTGTCTGCTGGTCGTTCGATATTTCCTCTGCCATAGATCCTCCTACCTGTCACGGGATGATCGAATAGCCCTATAGTCTAGGCATAATCGAGGCCGACCGGCCGTCCCAATGCCCCTTCGAAAACGATGATAGCTACCCTTTCGGCAAAACTAAACCGGACGAAAATCGGTGTCAAGGTCACCGCCTTGCTGGTGATCGGCACGGTGTCATCAGAGGAAGTCACAATCTATCGCGACGGCTGGGGTGTTCCTCACATATATGGGGACACGGACCGGGCTGTCGCGTTCGGTTACGGCTACGCGCAGGCTCAGGATCGACTCGATGCTCTCCTCGAGAACTACGCCACGTCCAATGGTCGGCTGGCAGCCCGCATCGGTCCTGACGGCGTCACCAGCGATTTCCAGCAACGACTCTGGGGACATCGGGAGGCAGCCGAACGGGAACTCGCCCAAGCACCAGACCCGGTCCGCCAGTGGGCCGATGCGTTCGCAGCCGGCATCAATCATTTCATCGCCACACAGCCGACGGTCCGTAACAGCATTCAGCCTTACGAAGTCTTCGGGTTGGCTCGCCATATCTTCTGGCGCGGAATCCTGCGGCAACTCGACGCAGAGTATCGTCGCGAGCAGATTGCCGAGGTCCCCCCAGCAGTCGGCACCCTTGTCGGTCTCGCTCCTGAACGCACGACCCTGGATGCCGCCGCGCTGATCGCGGATCCCTATGATTCCTGGGATTCGACGTATCGCTGGTATGAGGCGCACCTCCACGGTCCGGGGATCCATCTCTGGGGGATGACCTACCCCGGCCTGGCACTCCCGGTGTATGGGCACAACCGTACCATTGGCTGGGGATGGCTCCCGAAGGGACCAGACACCGGGGACGTGTACCGGGTTGTGTTCGAGTCTGCCGGGGCCATCCGCTACCGGTGGAACGGCAGAACACGTACGGCTGACGTACAGCCCTACCGGATCGAAGTAAGGGAAAACGAGCCGAGATCCATTGTCGGACTGCGCACACACCTCGGCCCAATTATCCATCGGCAGGGCGCAATCGGGCATGCCTATAGAGTCCCGGATCTCGGGGCCGGGCAACTCACGCAACTGTATGGCATGTTCAGAGCATCAACGCTGAAGTCCTTCTACGAGGCGATCCGTCCAGGCCAACTCGGCCCGGCGACCTTCCTCTTCGCAGACCGGTCGGGAACCCTCTTCTACATCCAGGCCGGTCACGTACCAATCCGCTCGGAATCGGTCGACTGGTATCGTCCTGTCAGCGATGAGGTGTCGTCTGATTGGCTTGGTGTCCACGTTCAGGAGGAACTCGTCCAAACAGTGGATCCCAGACCCGGCTGGATCGTCGACGCCGACACGTCACCGGACCTCGTCACGCGATTTGCTCCTCTGACTCCAGACCGATTCCCCGATCACATTTTCAACAACGAACCCGGCAGGCAGTCCCTCCGATCTACCCGAATCCAAGAGCTGGTCAGACAGCCGCTGCGGTTGTCCCGTAACGAGATACTCAATATCCCGGTGGACACATATGTCATCGGGAGCGGACGGTGGCTTCGGGCTCTGGCCGTAGCCACCGGTCGTCTTACCCCCAAGTGGACCGAGTCAGAGCGGTCCGCCTACGAAGCCCTGATGTCCTGGAACCATCACGCCGACGTGGAGACACACGGCCCGGCGTTCTATGTATCCTGGAGAGAAGCTGCTGCCAAGGCTGGCCGGTCGATCGACGTGAGGAGCATCGAATTGGGCACGCGAATGTCCGACCAGACGACTCGTCACCTGATCGACGCGTTCCGGACGGCTGTGGTCTCACACAAGGCCCGCTGCGGTCACATGGACGTGCGGTGGAAGGAAGTCCACCGAATGAAACGGCTGGACCGGTCGTGGGCGCTGCCGAGCATTAATCTGGCTGGTGCTGTGAGCGTCCGAAGGATCGACACTCAGCTTCAGAATGTGGTTCGTTACGGCCGCGGCGGTCAGTCTGCGCCGACGGTGATGTTGCTGAACCCGACCGGGATTCAGTCCTATTCCGCGCTCCCCTATGGCCAATCGGATGACAGTCAGTCCCCGCATCACTGGGATCAGGCAGAAGTCCTGTTCTCCCAGGGAAAACTCAAGCCCACCCGCTTCGACACCAGACCCGCCGACCTAAAAAAAAAGGAGGTCCTCCGCTTACCGGAAGACCTCATCCTCACCCCCAAGAACCAGTCCTTCTAGAACGGTGAATCTTCCCACATCGGGTTGCTCAGCTCGCCGGGGTAACTCGAATGAACAAGTTCGTAGTGCCCCAGCCCGTTCCGGTCCAGAAAGACGAACTCATATCGCCCGTAGTGCCAGAGCTCGGACGGTTTTGAGACACCCCCAGATGCGTCGCGTTCGACGTCGTCCGGCGCACCATACTGGATGTAGACCCGTCCCATTGCCGTCTCCGAACCCGACTGGCCGGCACGCCCCGAGAAGTAGTCATCACAATGCCGCATCCGGCGAATATGCTCGATCAGCCGTTCGTTGATGTCGGTACCGGGGGTCGGATCCAGCTTCTTCCAGAACTGGCGCAGGAACTTCATCAACGCCTGATCGTCCCCCTTCAGCTGACCGTAGACCTTCTTGTCTTCCTTAGACGCAAGGACGTCGATCGTCTTGTAGTAGCGAAACTGGCGCAGCTGGTCCTCGGTCAGTTCTTCTTCCGCGCTGGCGCCATCAGACGCGAGCCTCACGGAGCGACGTTTCCTGATATGCTGGCGATTCCCGGCATCAAACGCCTCGACCTGGAAGTAATATCGTCCCGGTTTCAGGTCCGTCGTCTCCGCGACGAGTGTCTTGACCGCACTCGATCCGGGCTTTTGAAACCGGCTTGTCGGGTAGGTCTTGACCGCAACCCCGGCCGTGTCCGTCAGACTGAATCCCAAGACGAACGTCTTCGATCGTTCGGTCTCGCCCGGCGCAAGGTTGTAGAGTTCGAGGTAGGCATTAAGGGGCTCCCCAAGCAAGTGCCGCCGTGTCGTGTTCGGCACCACCTCAAAACCCGACTTCGAAAACTTGCCATCCGATGTGGACTTCTCGATTCTTGACGCCAAGATGACGTCGCTGGCCGCGAATGCGCCAGCCATATCCGGAACCGTCAAAGGAAGACGAACCTCACCGGACTTATCGCCGAACATATCTTCGATCTGCACGACCGCCTGGTAAATGCCCGGACTGACCTGAACGCCGGTCACATCTCGATACGGGATACCCCCTTCGCTCAGGTTGGCCAGGTCCTGCACTGACAGCCGACGCGTCCAGAAACTGCGTTCGACAGCCGTTCCCGCTGAGTCTTCGATCGCGACCGAAAGGTCCATCTCTCCGACGAACTTCCCGCCCTCGGGCACATACTGGATCTGAGCCGCTTCGAGGAGGATGTAGAACTCCACGAGCGATCGGCTATCCGCTCCTTTGAAGGCAGCCTGGTCGGCAAAGAACTTCAGCCCTCCCTGGCTCTTCCCTGGCCAGTCCTCAGCCCCAACCAAAGCGTACGAGACGGCGAGAAGCAGGGAGACGATGATAAACCTCATGACGGTCCTTTCGCTAATTGACTAGCGAGATTGTTCGCAAAAGTATTCCCTAGACGCGCCCAGAAGTCAATCTACGCGGACAGCTGATGGATCCGGTCCATCACCTGGTCCGTCGTCGCGTAGCCCTTGGTCAGCCACTTGGGTTGGCCGTCCTCAGTCAGGGCGATCAAGCTGGGAAACGAGTTCGCATTCAGGCATCGGCGAACGTTGAACCCGTCCTGCAGCTCCTGCTCCACCTCGTCCGACGCGATGTCAGCGGTGAATCGATCCACATCCAAATCAATCTCCCGAGCCATATCCGTCAGGGTCGAGAGATCGGAGGGATTTCTGGCCTCCTGGTAGTACGCTCGCTGAATGGCCTCGAACATCTCCCGTGTCTTGTCCTGATCTGCGGCTGCGATCACTGCTCGGCAGGCGGGATAGGTGGACCGCCTCGGCTGACAGACCTCCCAAAAGTCCCAGTTGAACGTGGCTCCGGTCTCCTCCGTCACCTTCCGCCACTGGTCCTGGACGTAGGCCCTTGTTTCCTGGGACATCGGTTCGTAGGAATCCCGTGCGAGCCCCCCCATGACATACTGGATCGGCGCATCGACTGAATCGTGGACGTGATCGATCACCGGGTGATACCCCCAGCACCAGGAGCACATCGGATCCGCTACATAGATCAGTTCTTTCATACAGCAGAAGCTAACCTGAGAGCATGCAATGTTCAACTCGAAAGTCCTGTCCGGAGTGATCTCCCAAAACCAACACGCCCTCAGCTAAAGCCGAGGGCGTGTTGGTATTCGTTATGGCGGGTGCTCAAACAAACTGATCGTGTACATCTCCCCTGACGATCGTGATCTGGCCGGCCTCTTCTAACTGACGCACGGTCTGCACGATCCGCAACTGGACCTCTTCGACGTCGCTCAGCCTGATGGGACCGGAGAAGTCCATCTCCTCACGCATCATCTCCCCCACGCGATCCGAAACGTTCGAGAAGATCTTCTGCTGCATTTCGGGACTCGACCCGCGAAGCGCGATCGCCAGGTCTTTCGAGTCGACCTCGCGAAGCAGCAACTGGATCTCCCGATCGGTGAGATTGGCGATATCGCCGAACGTGAACATCTGGTTGCGAACACCTTCGGCGAGTTCAGGGTCTGCCGCGTCCAGACGCTCGAGCACGGCCTTCTCGGTCGATCGACCCGTCCGGTTCAGAATCTCGGCGACGGCTTTCGGCCCGCCGATCTCGGTTACCTGGCCAGACAGAATCGTCTCGAGTTCTCCCGCGAGGCTGGCCTCAAGTTCGCGAAGCACGTGCGGTGAAATGTTGTCCATCCCGGCGATCCGGAAGGCTACGTCCGCCTGCTGCTCTTCGCTCAGTCCGTTCAGGACACCTGCGGCCTGATTCGAGTCGAGTTGAGACAGGATCAACGCGATCGTCTGGGGATGCTCTTTACAGATAAAGGGAATAATCTGGTTCGGATCGACATTCTTGAGCATGCCGAAGCCACTCGTTGTCGTCGAGTTCACGCGATCGAGTAACAGGGACGCGCGTCTGGGACCGATCGCACGCTCCAGGGCGCCTCGGGCGAAGTCCATTCCTCCCTGGGACACGTATTGCCCCGCAAGAAGCAGCTGTTCGAACTCCTCGAGGACTTGATCTTCCTTTTCGGTCGTCACGAGTTCGAGTTCACTAATCGACTGGGCGATCTCTTCGATCTCATAGTCGGACATATACTTCATCACCTCAGCGGTCGTCTCCTGGCCGAGCGCGATCATCAGGATGGCCACACGGGCACGGGCGCTCAGTTCTTCGGCGACTTCCTCTGACCGTTCTTCGAACACGTCTCTGCTCCTTGGCTTGCGGGATCGGGGACGTCCCGGGGATTTTTGGTCAAAACAGGGTTATTCTCCTCGTGATTATGCAATTGATGTGCCGCACGCTACCCTATTGACCACCCAACCAAAAAAATGCTTTAACCCTTAACTTACAACAACTTAAACCTTGTCCCGTTGAGGTCGTCTAGTTCCAAGAGAGTATCCGGCCGAGACAGTTTTTCCAGATGTTCCCCATCTGTGGAAAGTCCGTCCACTTCCGACGCCTTGCGGAGTCGGCGCATCCGACCTTGATTCCGGCTTCGCACGGCACTCACCTTACTCAGACGGTTTTCGATATGCCTTTTATCAATTGGGATGAAATCCCCACCAACGAAGTGGCCCCCGGTGTCCGCATCAAGGCGCCATACGGCCAGAATATCATGCTGTCGCTCCTCGAGATGGACGAGGGCGCTGTCGTAAACAGGCACCACCATCCGCACGAACAAAGCGGACTCCAACTCGAAGGCACCATGGAGCTGACAATCGGAGATGAGACGCGTGTGTGCCAGCCGGGCGACGCCTTCATCATTCCCTCGAACACGCCGCACCGTGCAGTTGCGGTCGGCGGTCCGAGCAAATCGCTCGACATCTTCAGCCCGGTCCGCGAGGACTACGTGGACCTAGCGAACAAGTATATCCCAGACACGGAGTAGGACGAGAATCCACACTTCCATCTTGACCCTTCGGTGCACCTCTTATATTTTTCTCCCATCGGCAATGACGGAGAAAAGTAAGTCGTCCCCACGCGTACAGGAAGCGGGCGTCCCGAACTGAGAGCGCCTGCCGTGATGAGCGACCGAAGTTCCCTCCCGAGCTGCAGGACTGAAACGTTGTTAAACGTGCGTAGGTACTGCCGGAGGCTCACCGTGACACGAGACGCGCAGTGATGGCTGCGCACAAGTGCCCGAGGCGACAGGACCGTTCCGAGAATTGGGGTGGTACCGCGGAAGACGCAGCGAAACGCTGTCACAGGCTCTTTCGTCCCTATGTGGACGGGAGAGCTTTTTCATTAATGATCGAGAATCGAAGATTGAGGATTGGACCCAATGGCTGACGTGGATATCACATCGTTACACGCGCTGGAAATCAAGACGCTTCGGGGATTCGAAAGCGATTCGGCCAGCGTGCAGTCCGACGGGGCCCTGGGAGAAGCGACCGGTCTTGGAGCAGGCCAGATCCGGCGCGCCGTCGAATGGCTGATCTCGAAGTCGCTGCTGGAGATTGCCGAGGAATCGAGCGATACGTCTATTGCGCTTACCGATCTCGGTAAGACTCAGCTGTCGGCGGGGGCCTCGCCTGAATCGGCACTGCTGACGGCGGCAGCAGAAGGCTCGGTCACGCTCAAAGATCTGCAAGGCGACGAGCGGTTCAGCAAGGGCGATTGGGGTAGTGCATTCGGTGGGCTTAAGAAGGAAGGCGTCATCGATACGGACGGACCCAACATCGTGATCAAGTATGCGGGACGAGCCCACTTCTACTCGAAGACCTTGTTCGATGATCTGATCGGTCCGTTTGGTGACGATCCTGACGGTACCCTCGCGATCGAGACGTTTTCTGAGGAATTACAGGTCCACGCACGTGAAGCGGCCACGGGGCCAGGTAAGAGCAAGTCTCCTGTGCGGCTCGTTGAGCAGGTCGTTCGATTCTACAGGCTGACGGGTGATGGTGCCACCGCGCTTGAGAGCGTCATTACCGAAAACATGACAGGTGAGGAAGTCTCTCAGCTGACGCCGGACATGCTTCAGTCGAGTTCGTGGAAGAGCTTTGGATTCAGACGTTACGACCTGTCGATCAAGCCGCCTCGTATCCAGGTCGGTCGACACCACGCCTACCGGACCTACCTCGATGGCGTTCGGCGAAAGCTGCTTTCTCTTGGTTTCGAAGAGATGAAAGGCCCGCTCGTTGAGACCGAATTTTGGAACATGGATGCGCTGTTCATGCCGCAGTTCCACGCGGCTCGGAACATCCACGACGCCTACTTCATCAGCGAGCCGTCCGAGTCGAAGGTGGCGGAGGAGCCGTTCTTCAGCAAGGTCGGACAGGCACACCGAGATGGAGGTAACACCGAGTCACGTGGCTGGCGGTATCCGTTCGACTCGGAGCGCTCCAAACGTCTGCTGATGCGAACTCAGGGCACTGCCATTTCGGCGCGCACAATGGCAGCCGGCCCGAGCATCCCTGGCAAGTACTTCGCCATCGCCCGATGCTTCCGTCCGGACGAGATCGACGCCACACACGGGGCCGAGTTCAACCAGGTCGAAGGGATCGTCCTTGGCGACTCGATCAACTTCCGTTCGCTGCTCGGCCTCCTCAAGCTGTTTGCCTTGGAAGTCGCGCAGGCAGAAGAAGTTCGATACGTCCCCGATTACTTCCCGTTCACCGAGCCGTCGGTGGAGCTGCAGGCCAAGCACCCGACACTCGGTTGGATCGAGCTGGGTGGGGCGGGATTGTTCAGACCCGAGTTGACTCAGCCGTTGGGCATCGACGTTCCCGTCATCGCGTGGGGCCTGGGTGTCGACCGAATGGCAATGGTGTCCTTGGGGATCAAGGATATCCGGGATCTGTTCAGCACCGATCTGGAGTATTTAAGGAATCAGAGATAGATCGAAGCAGGGCGCCGCTGTAACCGCCCTCACCCGGCCTTAGGCTTGCCAGGGCGGGCCCTCTCCCACTTGTGGGAGAGAAGAACTTCCGATGAACTAGAAGCACACTAAAGAGACGACGAACATGCCGACCATATCAGTCGTTAAGTCCGATCTCGAGCGTCTTGCGGGGCAGAGCTACGATTTGCCCGAATTGGAGCGTGGGCTCGAGTATGCGAAAGCCGAAGTCAAAGCCGAGGGTGACGAGTTGCGCGTCCAGTTGAAGGACACCAACCGTCCCGACCTGTGGTGCACGGAGGGTCTCGCGCGGGCGTTGAAAGGGTATCGCGACTCCGCTTACCCCATATACGAGTTCTTCCAGCAGGAAGCGGATGGTTGGCGTGAGATCCAGGTCGATCCGGCTCTCGAAAAAATCCGGCCGTTTGTGGCAGGATTCGAGTGCACTGGCGTATCCATCGATGACGATGCGCTCAAGCAGTTGATCGAAACCCAAGAACGTCTGGCTGACAATTACGGTCGCGGACGAAGATCGATCGCAATCGGGATCTACGATGCGTCGGACATCGTCTACCCGATCTCGTATCAGGCCGTCTCCCCCGACACACAGTTCGTCCCGCTCGAAGCAGAGGCGGAGATGTCCCTCACACAGATCTTGAAGTACCACCCGACAGGCCAGACCTACGCACACCTGCTGGAAGGGTTCGAGAAGTATCCCCTTCTCAGGGACGCGCGTGACGAAGTCCTCTCGATGCCACCGGTCATCAACAGTGCATCGCTCGGTAGGGTCGAGGTCGGGGATTCGCACCTGTTCGTCGAGGCGACGGGAACCGTGCTGGATCACGTTCTCCATACGATCGCGATCTTCGCGGCGAACCTGGCGGACCGGGGCGCTGAGATCACCCCCATCAAGGTGAGCTACCCATACGACACACCGAGAGGCCGATCGATCTCGTGTCCGTTCGACGTCACCGAGCCCGTGTCCGCGGACCTCGATCGGATCCGGACCCTCGCCGGGACTGACCTGGCCAGTTCTGACATCGAGACCGCACTGGTTCGCATGGGCTACCGAGACGTGACAGTCGACTCAGACAAGGTCACAGTACGGTCGGCCCCGTTCCGGGACGACCTCCTGCACCCCGTTGACGTGATCGAAGACATAATCGTCGGTTACGGATACGACAACTTCGATCCCATCATGCCGCGTGACTTCACGATCGGGAAGTCTGCGCCGATCGAGGATCTCTCAGACCGCATACGGAACCTGATGGTCGGCTCCGGCTTCCAGGAAGCCTTCCTGCCCATCCTAGGCTCAGTCGAGAATCAGACGACACGGATGAACAATCCGGATGCGCCGGTCGTCGTCATCTCGAATCCCATGTCGGAGCACTATGGATGCGCACGCTGCTCACTTATACCAGGTCTTCTGAGCATCGAGGAAACGAGTCGACGCGCCGCCTACCCACACAACCTGTTCGAGGTTGGCGAAATTTCGCTTCAGGCACCGAATCAGCACTACGGCACCCGTACGGACACGCGGCTGGCCGCAGTGGTGGCGTCAGAAGAGGCGAACCTGTCAGGGATCCAGAGCTACCTCGAAGCACTCGCTTACTACTTCAAGTTCAAGTATGAGGTGCGGGCCATTGACCATCCGTCCTACCTGCCTGGCCGCGTCGGTGAGATCGTTCGTGACGGCACCCCTTATGGGGTGATCGGGGAGCTGCATCCGCAGGTTCTGGACGCCTGGAGCCTGGCCGTGCCGATCAGCGTGTTCGAGGTCGACCTAGCGATCGTCCCCTGACGTGTTCCTCCAAGATTACCATTTCGACCCGACCTATGGTTACGGCGAGGTCGGCCTTCTCGGTGTAGGTCTTCCTGAAGCGCCACCCGACTTCGACGCCTTCTGGCAGTCGACGTTCGAACAGAATACCGACGTTGATCTGAACCTACACGTCGAACCCGTCGATAGTGCCGACAACCGATACAACCTGAGCATCGCGACGTTCGACACGCTGGGTGGGTATCGCACCGGCGCGTGGGTCGTCTACCCGAAGTCCGGTGACATCACGACCGGGTTCGTAACCGGCCACGGATACGGGGGCCGATCAGAACCCGAATATGCGCTTCTGGCCGAGAACGCGGCTGCGATCTTCCCCTGCGCGCCGGGACTTGGTCTGTCCGCGGCAGATCATCTCCCTGACAGTGCGCAATCGCACGTGGTCCACGGTCTGGATAGCCGTGACGACTATCTCATCCGACCTTGCGTCAGCGCCATCTGGTCAGCGGCCACCCTCTTACTCGACCTCTTCCCGGACATCAGGTCTCGCCTTTTCTTCACCGGGGGCAGTTTCGGAGGCGGGCTCGGCGCGCTGGCGCTTCCCTGAGACCGGCGATTCACCCGCGGCTTCCTGAAGGTCCCGACCTTCGGGAACCATCCCCTGCGTGTCGTCTGCCCCTGCGAGGGAGGCGGGAAGGGCGTTGCCGAGTATGTCGGCCGAGACCCGGGCGCGATGACCACGCTCGCCTACTACGATGCGGCCACGGCAGCCAGCCGGATCGAGATCCCGATCTTCGGCGCGCCGGCGCTGTTCGACCCGAAGGTTCCGCCCTCCGGCCAGTTTGCCGTTACGAATGCGCTCCCCCAAAACCGCCAAATCCGTATCTTGCAAGCCGGACATTTTTCATACCCCGACCAGGCACAGGAAGACGCCGACATTCGCGAAGCGCTTCTGACCTGGTTTGAACCTGCATGAACCGAGGGCACGCCTGACACACCAGTGGCTAAGTCACGGTCTGCGTCCTCTGCGGTTCCCGCTCTTGGAGAAGTATCAGCATGCCGAACATTGCTTTCCTCTCGACTGCGCACACACACACCAAAGGATTCCTGAAAGCCGTCAGCGAACGTGACGACAGCGATGTCGTTGCGATCTGGGACAACATGGAGAGTCGCGGCCAGAACTTCGCGAACGAGTATTCTGCGGACTTTTCAGCCGATCTCGATGCCGTGATCAACCGGAATGACGTCGACGGGTTCATCATCTGTGCCGAGAACACGCGACATCTTCCGTTGCTCGAAGCCGCCATTCCGACGAAGAAGCCCATCTTCTGCGAGAAGCCATTCACGACGACCGTCGACGACGCACTCAAGGCGGTCTCGCTGATCAAGGAACACGGCACCACCGTCCACATGGGCTACTTCCAACCCTTCTCGGCGGAGATGCAGGGCGTGATCAAGCACGTGAACTCAGGCGCGCTCGGTAACCTGACACACGCCCGATACCGGAACGCACACCACGCGGCCTACGGGCACTGGTTCGATTCAGAAGAGCTGGCGTGGTTCCACAACCCGGAGCTGGCCGGTGGCGGTGCGTTTATGGACATGGGCACCCACGCCGTCCATCTGATGCGGACGATCCTCGGTCCCGTCACCGAGGTACTCGCGACGATTTCGAACGTCGCCGGTATCTACCCGGACGTCGACGACAACGGCGTGGCGCTGTTCCGGTTCGCGAACGGTGTCGTCGCGACAGTGGAAGGATCGTGGGTCCAGACCGGCGGTCAGCGTGCGCTCGAGGTGGTCGGTTCCGAGGCCACTCTGTTCCCGATCGAGGGACGCGGTTTCGTCACGCAGAAACCGCGCGAGGAGCCTGAGGACATCAGCACCGGCACGGAACGCCCAACCCGTGTCGACCGGCTCGTCGCCGCGATCAACGCAGAACTCACGCAAGAAGAACTCGACGCCGACCTCGCCTGCGCTGTCGATGCCGTGGCGATTATGGAAGCCTGCTACAAGTCGAACGAGAACAAACAGTGGGAGTCGGTCGCTCAGGTCTAGCTGGTTCAGCCACACGCAGGTAACGCATCGTGCTACCCACCGTTTCTTCGAGTAGGACTGGACGAAGTCCGGGCCTACTCGAGAAGCTTGTACGGGTGATCTGACCAGGTATATGCCGGTTCTCGATACGCGACGCACGGCGTCGCTACTCGAACACACGGCATCTCAGACTCAACTCACTGACCAGAACCCTGCCTCAGAACTAGCGGTCCTTTCAAAGAAGAGCCCCTAGCCGAATGCTGATCGGCTGGGGGCGTCTGTATACGCACAATGACACTGATAACAGTCGACGATCTCTCGGTCGCTTTTGGCGATCCCCCACTTCTCGAAAGCGTCCGTCTCCAGATCCAGAACGGCGAACGCGTCTGCCTGCTCGGCCGAAACGGAGCGGGCAAGTCGACCTTGCTCAAGATCCTGTCCGGCGAACTCCGACCGGACACCGGAACCGTATCCACCGAAACGGGTTCGCGGATCGCCATGCTGAGCCAGGACGTCCCTTCGGGGCTGGGCGAATCGATACGCGACGTCGTATCGGAGAACGTCCCGGACCAGCAGACGGGACCGCCGATCGTCGACGTCGTCATGAGCAAGATGTCGCTCGACGGGGAAGCGCCATTCGCCACCCTGTCGGTCGGCATGCAGCGACGTACGTTGCTCGCCCGCGCACTGGCCACCCAGCCGGATCTGCTGCTACTCGACGAACCTACCAACCACCTGGATCTGGACGCCATTCTCTGGCTCGAGGACTTTCTGCTCAAACACAGAGGCGCGCTCTGCTTCGTCACTCACGACCGTAGCCTGACTCAGCGACTCGCTACCCGCATCGTGGAGATCGAACTCGGCGGTCTGAACAACTGGGACTGTGACTATCGAACGTATCTCGAACGCAGAGAAGCGCAACTCGAAGCCGACGCCATCCAGGCCGAGCATTTTGCTCGCAAGCTGAGCGAGGAAGAGGCGTGGATACGGAAGGGCGTTCAGGCGCGTCGAACCCGCAACCAGGGACGGGTCCGGGTGCTCAAGCGGCTGCGAAAGGAACGACGCCAACGACGAGAGCGGACGGGAGAAGCTCGGATCCGGCTGCAGGAAGCGAACAAGACGAGCCGTCGCGTGATCGAGGCGGAAGATCTGCGTTTCTCGTATGGACCCGATCCGCTGCTCAACGGGTTCTCGACTTCGATCATGCGCGGAGACAAAGTGGGCCTGATTGGACCCAATGGATCGGGCAAAACGACACTGCTTCGCCTGTTGCTTGGCGAACTGGAACCGCAATCAGGGTCCGTCACCCACGGGTTACGGCTGCAGATCGCCTATTTCGACCAGGTGCGCGCTCAACTCGACGACAGCAAGACAGTGTTCGACTCGGTTGCCAACGGAAGTGATCGCGTTGAGATCGACGGCAAGACCAAACACGTCTACGCCTATCTTGAGGACTTTCTGTTCCCGAGATCTCGCGCCCGAAGCCTTGTCCAGGTGCTCTCGGGAGGTGAACGCAACCGACTCCTTCTGGCCAAGCTGTTCGCGACGCCGGCTAACGTGCTTGCGCTGGACGAGCCCACAAACGATTTGGATGCCGAGACCCTGGAGGTACTGGAGTCGACGGTCGTTGACTTCTCGGGAACGGTCCTCGTCGTGAGTCACGACCGTACTTTCCTGGACAATGTGGCCACCAGCACGATCTCTTTTGACGGGAGGGGCGGGGTTCACGAGTATGTAGGCGGCTACACGGACTACGTGAGGCAACGTCCCGAGCCAAAAAGCGATCGGCCGACCAAAAAGAAGCCCGACCCCACAACGGATCGGAAGAAGAGTCGCGATCGCAAGCTGACCAACCGTGAGCGCGAGGAGCTGCAACAGTTGCCGGAACGAATCGATCACCTCGAGACCGATCGAGACGATCTGCATCAGAAGCTGTCGGACCCCGCGATCTATCAGGACGGGAGTGATATTCCGGCCTTGAAAGCACGGCTCGAGGAGATTTATCAGGAGCTGGAACGGTCATTCCATCGCTGGGAAGAACTGGAAGCAATCCGTCCATAGGAGGTCGGTGTGGCGTTACGCTGGGCATACAGCAGTTTGAAGTGGCCGCAGGAGGAACTGGAGCACCATCTGGCCCATCTCGTCGAGCACGGATGGGAAGGCTGGGAGACGCGGGAATCGCTCGACTGGCTCGGGACGCCTGCTCGTCTACGGCGCGTTTGCGAGGGGATCGGGATTCAGATCGCAGCGGTCAGTGGACCCAACGTGCCCATGTCGCGCGAGGACGCTGCCTTCTGGATCAACAAACAGCGGATCGAGTACGCCTCTGAGTTGGGCGTCTCGCTGTTCATGACCAAAGGTCCCGGGAGTAAGGATCACCCGACATCCGACGACGAACTTCTGCGAATCGCAGAGATGTATAACGAACTGGCCCGGTATGGTGAGCCCCTCGGCGTAACGGTCACGTTTCACCCCCACATCAACCACTTTGTCGACAGCAAGGAAGAGTGGGTCCGGTTCATGCCGAAGCTGTACGCCTGTCAGCTGTGCATGGACGTGTCCCACGCCGTTCGGTGGGGCTATGACCCGGTCGAGGCCACTCAGGCATACGCGGACCGGATCTCGCTTGTCCATTTGCACGATGAGAAGGATGGCGAAGGAGCCGACATCGGCGAAGGGCCGATGTGTGACTACAAGGCCTTCTTGAGCGCGATTGAAGAGACGGGGTATGACGATTGGGTGGTGGTGTGTCCGGGAGGGCACAAGGGGGCCGTTGAGAGTATCGTGGACAACCGGGCGTATTTGAAATCGATCGGGTATTAGCGAAAGGCGCCACACACCACCGACCTCTCCTGGATCCCGCCTTCGCTGGTGCTTCGGCGTGATCGCCCCTCTCCTGAAGGAGAGGCATAGAGGCATAACATATACAGGCTATGTCGAACATTACAGTTGGGATTCTCGGGCTCGGGCGCGGGTTTTCGCATTTGCGGAACTTTCTGACGACCGAAGGAGCAGATGTCATCGGGGCTTGTGACTGGTATGAGTCGCGGCATGAGCGGGCAAGGGAGCAGATCGAGTCGGCCGGCGCGAAGACGCTGTTATTGAAGGAATACGACGAGTTGCTCGCCCTCGAGCCGGATGCCGTCGTCATTGCCAGTCACGGGAAGGTCCAGGTCGAGCACGCTTGCATCGCGATGGAAGCAGGCGCGCACGTCGTGTCGGAAGTGCCGGGTGCATACACCGAGGAAGAGCTGATCCGCCTTCGGGACACCGTGGAGCGCACCGGCAAGACGTACATGCTCGCCGAGAACACCTGTTTCTGGGACTTCTTCCGCTACTTCCGCAAGTGGATCGTCGATGATCTCTTCGGACCGATTTCGGTCGCCGAAGGTGAATACCTTCACTACCTCCCGAACACCCTGAGGGCGTCGGACGGAACGGGCTACACGCCGACTCGGGCACGCGAGGAGGGTCGAACCGACCTCTCCCCTGTCTGGCGTGCCGATCAGCCTCCCATCCAGTATCTCACCCACGATCTCGGTCCCCTGCTCGAAGTGCTCGACGACCGATGCGTGTCTGTCACCTGCCGCAGCGGGCCCTGGCGATCACCGGAAGGCCCCCTCCGTTCGGACGGTCAGATCGCGCTGTATCAGACCGCGAAGGGGCACCTGATCAAGATCATGGTCACGCTGAACACGCGTCGGCCGGAGGAGCACCGGTATCGTCTGTTCGGGGTCGACGGGAGCGCCGAGTGGTTCGGCTACGAGCAGTTCGCGCGCAGGCTCACAAGATCGCAGGAGACGCGAGATGGCTGGGAACGGATCCCGATCGGCTATGCGGCACGAGATGACGATACGACGACCGGTCACGGTGGCGCAGATTCGAAGGTCGCTAAAGCGTTCGTCGACGCGATCCGCGAGGGACGTCCCTCCCCCATCGACGTGTATCGTTGCATCGAGTATTGTCTGCCGGGAATCCTGGCCAATAAGTCTGCAGAGCTGGGTGGTGTACCTATCGAGATTCCCGATCTCAGACGCACACCCTATACCACAACGGACTTCTGGAATGTTTTCGGTCTGCCGAAGAGTGATCCGGACGGCGGGAACTACAAGGCTGAACTGGCGGACCTGCGCGAGCGAGCGGATGGATGAGCAGCTTTGCGACCCGACAGCTTCCGGATCATCCAGATGTCGCCGCGCCTGACGGGAGTGATGTGCGAATCCTCGTGGGCACCGAACGCGGGAACATGGCACATTTCTCCCTCGCATCCGGCAAGACATCGAAGCCCATCGCGCACCGGACGGTGGACGAGGTCTGGTATTGCGTCGGTGGATCTGGCGAGATGTGGCGGAAGGATGGGGAGGGCGAACAGGTCGTTGAACTAATTGAAGGAACCAGCCTGACGATTCCGGTGGGCACGCACTTCCAGTTCAGAGCGGGATCAGAGGGCCTGCAGGCAGTGGGCGTGACAATGCCGCCGTGGCCTGGTGAGGATGAGGCGGTGTTTGTGGAGGGGGTCTGGTAGGTGTCGTTCTTTCCGGCTGCAACCAAGTAGACAACGGCGAGTTTCGGCAATCGTTCCGGCCCTCACCGGGTCCCGCCTTTCAGGCGTGATCGTCCTCTCCCACTAGCGAAAGAGGAAAGCCGAAGCCGACCTCCGGTCGGCCTGCTGCTAGGTAAAGCGCTTTCTCGCGACCGGCGGCCGCTCCTACGGAACCGCCGCCGTGAAGGCGGCGGTTATGGGAGGTGCCAGTCGGGGTTTTTGAGGGCTTCGTATACGACGCCGCCTTCGACCTGCTTCGGCATCGGCGTTCCGGTCAGGTAGCAGACTGTGGGTGCGACGTCGACGACGCGGACCTGGCCGGAGAGTGGGCCGGTGCGTTTGATACCGGCGCCGGCGGCGATGAACGTCGAGTGTTGACCAGCCATACCGAAAGTGACGGACGGAAGCTGCTTACCGTGCGCACCGTCGAACTCCGCACGCAGCGCATACACAACATCGCCGACCTGATCGCCCCACAGATTGACCATCTCTGCGTCCTCTCGAGTGATGGCCAATGCGAACGGCCGGAAGCCCGTCTCTGGATCCTTGTAGTCGTAGAGGGCGGCGATCAGGTCTCTCCGAACTTTGTCGTAGTCCTTCTTGCTGACGATCCCGCCCGGCTGACGTCCCTTGAGATTAATGAAGATGTGTACGAGCCCAACATTGGCCGCCTTTGTTCGGCTCCAGTCGATCGTGCGATTCTTGCCTCGTCCTTTGTACTTTAGGAAACCGCTCTCCTTGAGCACCTGCGCGATGTCCACAACCTGATGTTGCTGGCTGGTCCCCCCGTGATCGGAAACGATGAAGAAGGCCGTATCCTTGTCGGCGATCTTGCGCAGGCGCCCGATCAGACGGTCGATCGATGCATACGTCCGCAGAACACCCTCTCGACAACGCTTCAGCACCGACGGTTCGGCCCCGGAGTGCGGATCGGCCGCCCGGAGGAAGAAGTGGCTCGTGTAATCGGACGCGTGCGTCTCGGTCATCAAAAGATCCCACTTCCGTGAGGACGTCAGGTGTTCGGCCACATCGGCGATCCGCTGATGGTGGAACTCGAGCAGTTCGAAGTAGGTATCGTCATCGATCAGTCCCAGCGCATCGCGCATCGGGTTCTGGAGGAAGTTGCCGACCTTCTCGTCGATCTCCTTCGCCACGCTCAACGGTTTGGTGTAGCCGGCATTAGGCCAGATCTGGGGAAAGAACAGCTCGAATGAGTCCGCATTCCGGGTCAGGGTGATCAGCTTCGCCCGGACGTAGCCCGAGCGCTTCTTGCCGTCGATCTCGAAGCGGTCGAGCCACCAATCGCTCCAGTCACCCACGCCCAGGTCCATCATCGACTTCGCTGCATCCTTCGTCTTGCAGACTCTAACGCGATCGTATCCGGAGCCCTTCCCATAGATCAGCACGTGCCAGGTCACGGGTGTCCCCTTCTCGCCCTGATTCATCTCCCGACGGCCGCGCGTCAGCGGCTGGATCACTAGCTCGACCTCCTTCAGCGGCTTCTTCGACGAAGGCAAGTTCTTCCACCCGCTCGCTTCCTTGATCTCTACAGGATCGAATTCACGAACGTTCTGCAGCGCGCTCGGGTCGAGTGTCTCCGGATCACGTTGCGCGACCAATCTCCGGGGCGCCCACTTCCCACCGACAAACAGGTGATAACCCGCCAACTGATGGTGGTTCGATACCCCGGGCCCCGTCCCTTCGACCTGAATCCCTTTCTTGACCGTTGGGGGCCAGGACATCTCCCACTTCACGAGGATCGGCATCTTACCGGCGCGTTCGAACGTGTTCCACACATACTCGGACTGTGACAGACCGGTGTTGATCCCCCACTCCGCATCGTCGAGCCGTTTGCCGGGCTTGTGGATGTTGAAGTCCATCACTCGATGGGTGCCCGGCCACGACCCCGTGGACAGGGCCGTCCACCCGGGAGGCGTCAGCGTTGGGAAGACGCCGACCATCGGCCGCCAGGCGCCCTGCTTCATCAAGGCTGCCAGGTTGGGACAGTGACCCGAGTCGGCCAGGTTCTTGACGATCTCCATGCTGGCGCCATCCATCCCGAAGACGATCGCGCGTTTGGCTGGGCTTTTCATCGAGCCTCCTCCGAATTTTACATTCGAATGCAAAATTGAGTTGTCTGCTACGGTGCCAGAAACAGGTAACGAGCGATAAAGACGACGGCCAGTACATCGATCAGGATGTGCACGTCGCCACCTTTTCCGCTCAGCCGCTTGATGAGTGGATACATCACGATACCCTCGGCAACGCCGTGCGCGATACTGAACGTCAACGGCATCACGAGGATCGTCAGGAAGGCGGGTACCGCTTCTGAGATCTCGTCCCAGGGGACGCGTATAGCTGAAGATGCCATCAGGACACCCACCACGATCAGCGCGGGAGCCGTCGCGAACACGGGGATCGCTTCGATCAGCGGGGTGAACAGCAAGGCGACCAGGAACAGGATAGCGACCACCACACTAGCGAGGCCTGTCCTGGCGCCTTCCGAAATACCAGACGCGCTCTCGATATACGTCGTCACCGGCGATGACCCGAACACGGCACCCACCACCGTGCCCAGCGAATCTGATATGAGCGCTCGTTTGGCCCGCGGCAGTTTGCCCTGTTGATCGAGGAAGCCGCTCCTCTGGGACAATCCAACAAGTGTGCCCATCGTGTCGAACAGATCCACAAACAGGAAGGCAAAGACGACGGTGATCAAGGCCGGATCGAAAGCGACCTCCAGATTCTCCAACGCTTTCCCAAACAGATGTTCCGGCCAGACCGGGGTTCCCAGGATCGCGGAGGGCGCTTCGGAAACACCGGTCACAATCGCAAGACCGGTCACGCCAAGTATGCCAATCAAGATCGCACCACGAATCCTGCGGGACATCAGGACCGCGGTACCAACCAAGCCGACAAGCGCCAAGGCTGCCGGCCCTGTATGCAGATTCCCCATGGCAACCAGCGTTGCATCATTGCTGACGATCACGCCTGCGTTCTTCAGTCCGATGAACGCGATGAACAGACCGATACCGGCGGCGGTCGCGTGCTTCAACCCGGCAGGAACGGCGTGGATGATCACCTCTCTCACACGGATCAGCGAAAGCACTAGGAAGATCAGGCCCGCAGCCAACACGACGGACAGGGCTAGATCCCAGCGGACTCCCATTCCCATCACGACGGAGAAGGTGAAGAACGCGTTCAGCCCCATGCCGGGAGCAAGCGCAAACGGGTAGTTCGCCGAAAAGGCCATCAACAGCGTCGCGATCGCGGCAGACAGGCACGTGGCGGAAACGAGTTCGGCAAACAGCTCCTGTCCCGTCGCCTGAGCGAGTATGGCCGGGTTGACGGCTATGATATACGCCATGGTCACGAACGTCGTGGCGCCTCCGACGACCTCGGTCCGCAGGTCGGTATCCGACTTATCGAATTCGAAGAATCGGGCTATCGCATCCATAGTATCTCTCAGGTAAACGAGCGGCCAAAGCTGCCCGAGAAAATCAAGAAATCAGAAAAAGCGACCTGGCCGTCACCGTCGAGGTCGAACGCCTCGGTCGACGCATCGGTCATCTCCGTACCAAACGCCTCCGCGAACAGAAGGAAGTCACCGAACCCGACCGTTCCGTCCGCATCGAAGTCCGGCGATCGACGCGGGAAGCCAGCGACATCGAGGATACCGGCAAGGATGGCCCGGGTGATCTCCGCGACATACGCGATGTCAACCTGCTCGATCGTGTCGGTCGACGTGTTGATGTGCGGAGACGGGTTCGTGAAGTACTGGAACACACCAATAGCCGGGATCCCGTTGTTCAGATAGGATTGATGGTCCGAGCAGCGACACCCGATCGATGTCACCATGAGCCGGGACCCGGAACTCCCGTCGCGGGAGAACACATCTGTATAGGCTTCTGCCGCATCTGCCACCTGATTGGCCACGTCCAGGTAGGACGCGGTCGTATCCAGGGTGAACGCATCAGGGACGATATCAGAACGCGTCCCCAGGACATCTAGCCCGATCATGGCCGCGACATCCTCCCCACGAGAAGACACCGCAGCCGCGTGGGCGGCGCTCCCCACCAGCCCGAGCTCCTCGGCTCCGAACAGGACGAATTCGACAGTCATACCCGTCTGACGATCCCGCAGTAATCTGGCGATCTCCAACACGGCCGCGACCCCTGTCGCATTGTCGTCTGCACCCGGTGCGAAGTCCTGTTCGCTCTGTGGTCGGTCCAGCGAGATGGAATCGTAGTGGGCGCCGAGCACGATCTTTCGATCGGGGTTGATCACACCTCGGTGAGACGCCACCAGGTTCACCTGGGTCAGATCGTTCAGAACGAACTGCTGACCCAGAACGCTTTTCGATACATCAACCACGAATGAATCCCGCCGAACGTCGTACCCCATCGCCTGGAAGCAATCCTCCAGCCACTCGACCGCTGCCCAGTTCGAATCGCTGCCCATGAATCGAGTGTCGAAAGCGACCAGTCGCTCGACGTCCGAAAGCAGTGAATCCGCCTCCACGGATGCCACAGCGTCCTGTATTGCCTGCACCTGAGCGCTCGCTGGGCTGAACACCCCCACCGCCAAGAGAAAGGGCAGAATGTATCTTTTATAACCAGTCACTTACGTTTTGTTTTTTTGAAAAGAAAGTGCGTAACCCATCTCGGGTTCTGCCAATAAATAGAACAGGGCATTGCTACACTCGACCTAAGGAGATCTGTTAAGGGCAGCGGAGTCTTGTTCTTGACGATCGGAATGTTGTTTATCACCGGAATCTTCTGTCTGGTCATCGCGCTGAATCAGCCCCGTGCCCCCAGGGCGGTCCGTCCAACGTCCGTCCGATGCCTCAGCGTTCTTCCGATGACGGCGAAGATGCGGGTCCGAAGCTTGTGAAGCTTGGACGGCCCGGTCGAAGAGGTCAACTACGGGCTTGATCCAGAAAGCACTGCAGTTTGGGAGGGAGGGACCCAGAAGGGTCCTTTTTTTATCCCATTTCCGCTTCCGCTTCCGCGATAGCCTCGGAAACCTTGGTATACTCCGACTCACTGAACCGGGCGACGAACCAGATCGCCGCGAAAATCGTGATCGCGATCGGCACGAGGAAGATCATCGACCAATCGTGTCCACCTGACGGCAGTGCGAAATACTCGTGGACACGACCGCTGAAGAAGTGACCCACGAGCATGCCGACCCCGTTTGTGGCAAACACGATCAGCCCCTGAGCGCTTGCCCGGATATCCCGACGGCTCAGCCGTTCCACCGCGATCATTCCCCCGACGAAGAATAACGAGAAACAGATCCCGTGAAGGGTCTGGGCGGCAATCACCAGCCAGGCCGGCTGTCCGATCGCGAAGATCGCGTATCGTACGGGCCAAGCCAGGATTCCGAGCGTGATCGTCGTGCGCATCCCCAGTCTTCGAATCGAGGGTGCCAGCAGCAGCATTAGCGCCACCTCACCGATCTGCCCCAGGCTCATAGCCACGTTGGCTGAACTCGCTGACAGCCCGACACCCGTTTCCGGTTCGGTCAGGAACAGGAACGTCAGGTTATAGTAGAAGGGCAGCTCGATCGCTACGACGAACGACACGACCAGGAGAACCGCGAAGTTCCTGTCTTGCGTCAGCTTAAAGGCTTCGAGGAACGCGTAGGGATGTTTGTCGTCTCGCGACGGCGGAGTCGATGGGAGGGTGAGACAATAGATCCCCATCACGATCGACAACAGGGTTGTCGCGATCAGACAATCTCCGAGGTAGTGTCCGGACGGATCCTGCTCGGCGCGCACTTCCAGGTAGTAGGACATTACCCAGGCGATCGCGATCCAACCGATCGTCCCCCACATACGGACATTGCCGAAGGCTCGACTATCCGTAGAATGGTGGAAGGCAATCGCGTTGGTGAGGGCGATCGTCGGCATATACAGCATCGCGTAGGCGAAGATCGCGAGCCACATCGGCATGAATTCGGTTTGCTGCCAGGCGAGATACAGAATCGGCGCGCCCGCGAAATGACACAGCGCAGTGAAGGTCTGGTTCGGCATCACCCGGTCGGCGACCCACCCCGCGATGAGCGGAGAGATCAGGGACCCGAATGCCGTTGTGCCGAAAACATAACTGATCTCCGTCCCCGTGAAGCCCAGATGCGCCATGTGTCCGGCGATCAGCACAGCCCACGATCCCCAGATCGCGAACTGGATGAACATCATGATGGACAGTCTGGCGTAAACGGCTTTGGGTGTCGTCGACATAAATGTGTTGGATCCGACGGGTCTGGAGCCCGGTATGTGCTGCGCAGCGGCCGCCACAGCCCGATCACGGCTAACTCTAGACAAATCGAGAACTTACGGTAACCCGCTCACGTTCAACTGTCAAGACGGTCCCCACGAAGCCCGCTAGGGCTTGCTCCGCCCCGACCTCTGCATTAGATTCCGCCGCACACCACAACCCGCGCCCACGACGGTCTGCATGAACGAAGACATCGGACAAATCCTCGAAAACTGGCCGTTCGACCCGGAGAACAGCATCCGCAAGGTGATCGACCCCTCGGGTGTCGAGAAGATCCAGGTACGTGTCGACCAGGGTGCCTTCCAGGGCGTGCTCCAGATGAACCTGGACGGTCGCCCGGACGGACGCCGCCCCCACGACGCCGACTTCGCCCTTGATCATTACCTCGAGTCCCAGAAGTCGATCCTTGAGGAAGAAGAGTCCCTCGACGGTTTTCAATTGAGCGAGGAGGAGTGCCAGGAGCTGTTCGACGAAAGCCGCCGGATCTACGAGCGGTATGTCTTCCTGCTTCAGATCCAGGACTACGACCGTGTCATCCGCGATACGGATCGGAACATGGACCTCTTCCGCTTCGTGAACACGTATGCCGAGCGGGAGGAGGACCAGAACAACCTAGAAAAGTGGTGGCCCTATATCATTCGAATCAACGGGGTCGCCAGAGTGATGCTCGCGATGCAGGATGACGACTTCGAGTCGGCAACCAAGATCATCGACGATTCGCGAGATCGCATCAGAGGTCTGGACCAAGTGGACGCGGAGGAGTTCCGGATCGAAAAACAGCGCTCGATACAGGCCCTCGACGATCTCGAACAGGAACTGCTGACCAAACGACCACTGAACCTGCTCGACCGCCTGAAAAAGGAACTGGGTGACGCCATCGATAAGGAAGCATTCGAACGGGCGGCCAAACTCAGAGACCGGATCCGCGAGCTGGAAGAACTGGGTGTCGCGGACGCCGAAGACCTGGAAGAGACGAAAGACTGAAAACGGGATAAGGCTTGACACGTTCTGCACCTCGGCCTACGTTCAGGCACTGTTGAGCCGACGAACTAAAGCAACTGCTATTGATAGGATAATTGACTGTGACCCCTCGAACGAACCTTCTCCCTGAGAGCAACGACGTGGTACCCGTACGCCTCGTAGGTGTAGACGGTCGGCGGTGGGCACGTCGGTAAACGCTCTTAGAGCTTTACCCTGAACGACCCGCTGCCGAGCATCGCTCGCGGCGGGATTTTTTATTTTAGGACACTCACTCCCCCACACGTTTGGTCATAAATCGGCCGAACGAAACCGCTTCAAGGAGAACAGAAGGATGGCAGGTCAGACTGGAACGGAGGCGCCTAGCGAAAACGGGCGATCTGATGCGCAGGAGATGAACGGGGCAGACATTCTCATCGCGTCCGTTGTGCGCGAGGGAGTAGACGTCGTGTTCGGCTATCCGGGTGGCGCCAGCATGGAGATCCACCAGGCCATCACCCGCTCGAAACTGCGCAATGTGTTGTGCCGGCACGAGCAGGGTGAGATCTTCGCGGCCGAAGGCTATGCGAAGTCCTCGGGGAAGGTCGGCGTATGCGTGGCTACATCCGGTCCGGGGGCAACTAACCTCGTTACCGGCCTCGCTGACGCCAAAATGGACTCGGTACCACTCGTCTCCATCACGGGTCAGGTGCCCAGCGCGAATATCGGTCGCGATGCGTTCCAGGAAACGCCGATCATCGAGATCACGCGTCAGATCACGAAGCACAACTACCTGATCGAGCGGATCGAAGACATCCCACGTATCGTCAAGGAAGCCTTCTACCTCGCTTCGAGCGGGCGGCCCGGGCCCGTCCTGGTCGACATCCCCAAAGATGTCCAGCAGGCACGTGCGATCCCAATCTTCCCGGAAGCGGTTGAGATCACGAGCTACAACCCCGTGGTGCGAGCAACGCGAGACGAGATCCAAAAGGTCGCGGACCTCGTCCAGGCGAGCAGCAAACCAATCGTCTACGCCGGTGGCGGAATCATCACCGGTGATGCGTCGGCGGAATTGCGCGAGTTCGTAGAGAAGACCCAGATCCCCGTCGCCCAGACGCTCATGGGACTGGGCGCCTATCCGGAGACGAATCCTCTCTCGCTCCAGATGCTGGGGATGCACGGGTCGGTCTACGCCAACTATGCTGTCAACCACGCCGACCTGCTGCTGGCGTTCGGTGTCCGCTTCGACGATCGAGTGACAGGTAAGCTCGAGGCCTTCGCCCGTCACGGCACGATCGTCCACATCGACATCGATCCTTCCGAGTTGAACAAGAACAAGGAAGCGCACGTGCCGATCGAGAGCGACATCAAGTATGCGCTGCAGGAGCTGAACGGCGTCGTCGAGGGCGGTGACTATGCCGCGTGGCGGGACGATATCAACCTGTGGAAGGAGAAACACCCGTTCTCATACCAGGACATGGACGACGCGATCCTCCCACAGTATGCGATCGACCTGCTCTACCAGAAGACCGACGGGAAAGCCGTAATCTCCACCGGAGTAGGTCAGCACCAGATGTGGGCGGCCCAGTTCTACTCGTTCGACGAGCCGAGAAACTGGCTGACGAGCGGTGGGCTGGGCTCGATGGGATTCGGACTTCCGTCAGCGATCGGTGCGGCACTGGCACGCCCGGACGACCTGGTGGTCGACATCGACGGCGACGGCTCGTTCGTGATGAACATCCAGGAACTGGCGACGCTGCACGCTGAGAAGATCCCGGTCAAGATGATCGTTCTGAACAACCAGCATCTCGGGATGGTGGTACAGTGGGAGGATCGGTTCTACAAGGGGAATCGGGCCCACACCTATATCGGTGACCCCGAAGCGTCCGGTGCTCCGGCCGACATGAAAGCGCCTCCGGGACACTTGATGTTCCCGGACTTTGTCACGATCGCCCAAGGCTTCAAGGTTCCGGCCGAGCGGGTCGAGCACAAGAGGGACCTGGATGCCGCGCTCCAGAGGATGATCGACGCTGATGGTCCCTATCTGCTCGACGTCGTGACGCCTTACCAGGAGCACGTGCTCCCGATGATTCCATCCGGGATGACGTTCGAGGATATCATCACCGAGTAAGCCTCCGGAATGCCTGGCGTCACCAGACTGAGCCAGGCGACGAGAAGCGTATGAAAAGCTAAAATGCCGGCGAGCTGAGCTCGCCGGCATTCTTATTATAGGCTAGGTCCTCTGATCGCCGTGCTCGGCACGAGGACCATCCGGGTGTGGTGCAGATCAACACGCTTGCTGAGTCGTTAGGCCCTGCCCACCACCACCGCTCCACTGCGCGAGATGTTCATCGCATAAACGGACAGCATCTTCCGCACCCAGGTCCACGTAGACCTCCCGCAATTTTCTAAAGAGCTCCGGCTCGGTCGGGTAAGCCCTGATCTGCTCTTCGTAGACTTTCACCGCTTTCCACGGTTCCCCAGTCACGCAGTAGACCTGGGCCAATTGCAGACCATACTGAAGGTTCTCCGGCTCGACCAGGTACGCCCCGATGAATGCGAGCTGGGTGCAGGCGATCAGGTTCTTCTCGATCAACATTCTTCCGCTTTCGGACAGGAGCTGCCCCATTGCCTGCTTACTCAGCTGCTCCGGAAGGCTGTCCGCGAGACCTTTCTCGTAGACAGCGGACAGGACATCCTTGAGCGCATTCACACCGTCGCTGGGTCGATCGCAGCCACAGGCCGCCACGCACAGGCCAAGGTTCACATCTAGAACTTCCGGGCGCACAGTTCGCGCCTCGGTGAAGGCCGCAAACGCATCCGCGTAGCGCGCATCGGCAATCAACAGATGACCGAGATTGCAGTTGGAGTCGAATCGCCCGTTCTCGTAGGTCGCCGCTTTGCGGTAGTAGGTCTCTGCTCCAGGCGTGTCCCCTCTTCTACGTGCGAGATACCCCAGGTTCAGGTACGGCTCGAACAAATCGATCTCTCCTTCGACCACCTGTTCGAACAGGACACGTGCCTGCTCGTCCTCACGGTCTTCCAGGTGGAACGTCCCCCGGTTGAACGCGTGCTGCAGGTTGTCGGGTTCGACTTCTCGCGCCCGATCGATCAGCCGGATCGCTTCGTCACGGTTGCCCTGTTTCCGGTAGACCGTGGACATCGCCCCTAGAGCAAGCGACTTCTTTGGATCCGTATCGGCGGCTTCTTGATAGGCGGCCAGCGCCTCACAGAGCAATCCCTTGGCCTCGAAGTTCTCACCCATGGCATATCGGATCGAGTAGCGTGTCGCCCTTGGATCGATCGCCGTGAATGAGACTTTGTCCTCCTGTCGTCGGGCCTGATCGAGCACAGCCAAGGCATCGTCGTTCCGGCCCATCCGGGTGTAGCACTCACCGAGCGTCAGGTTCGTCAGGACGTATTCGTCATCCAGCTCCTGGGCTCTCAGCAGGTTCTCCAGCGCTTCTTCATACTTCTCCTGACGGATGAAGCATCGCCCCAGGAAGAGACGCGCCGTCGTCTCGATGATCAGGTTGTGATCGGCATTGCACGAGCTGTTTTCGATGATCTGCCTGTAATTGGCGATCGCCTCGTCAAGATTTCCCTGGATATACTGGGTCTGGGCAGCGTGCGACCGAACAATGTAGTCGTTCGGGTGATCCACCAGCCACTTCTCCATAATACCCAGATACCGTTCCTGCTTCTCGCGGACGACGTCCGGTGTAGTGTATCCGGTATGAACGACCCGGATATCCGTAGGCTCGCAGGCGACACCCAGGTCGATCAGAGACGGGGCGAGTTGCTCATGGATCGGCTGGCTGAATTCGACGCCCTTGAGGTTCGGGAACAACCTGAGCTGGAGGCACGTCACTGGCTCATAACCCTGGTCGTCCAAGATCCAGAAATAGGCCTTCTTATTTCCGAGCCCCTGGCGCATGGCCTCCCGGATCTTCGGGAACATTTCTCTTGGCAGGAGGTCGTCCGGATCGAGCCACATGATCCAGTCGCCCGTCGCCAGCTTGAGGGACTCGTTCCTGGCATCAGAGAAGTTGTCATTCCAGGGGAAGAAGCCGAGCGTCGCGCCGTAGGATTCGGCGATCTCAACCGTTCGGTCCGTTGAGCCGGTATCGACAACGACAATCTCGTCGACGAGACCCTGAACGCTGTCGAGACACTTGCCGAGACGTTCCTCTTCGTTTCCCGCAATCATACAGAGCGTCAAACGACCGCCGTCGGGTTTGGTCTGGTTGGATATACGCTGGTTCACTCTTCTGATGTTCTCCTGAATCGTCGGAATATTCGGTGCAACGGCGTTCGCTCTCGTATACAGGTCGAGCGCACCTTCCAGGTCTCCGGCCCGCATCAGGGCGGAACCCAGGTTGTTCATTGCCTGGAAACTGCTGGGGTCACGTTCGAGCGACTGTTCGTAAGCACGTCGCTCGGCTCCCCGATCGTCGAGCTTGCCTGCGATCTCTCCCTTGACCAGGTAGACGAGCGACGGGTCCAGATACGGTCCGGCCGCCTTCCCTGATTCGACGAGCACGATGCACGCGTCGATCGCCGATCGGGCCTCCTCGTACCGGCCGCAGTCCCGGTAGGCCAGCGCCAGCTCATACTGGGCGCTCGCATCCTCCGGATTCCCTTCTGCTTTACGCAATGCCAGACCGGCGTAGGTCGTCGCCTGACGTTCCTTCTCCACATAGCCGTAGTGATGGACGGCTACCGCGCAGTCGGCGAGGGTCCATCCCGAACGCTCCGCCGAATGTTCGACCAGCTCGTGCAAGGCTCCCTCGAACCGAACTTCGGGGGCGTTTCGGAACAAACGAACCTTCGTTGTGGGGAACCACCCAGAGTAGGTCAACTCCTCACGAGCATAGGCCCCATCACAAGGGGTCCACCCGACCCGATTAGACTTCAGCGAGTAATTCCGCGTCGTCATCCGGTAGGCGTCAGCCTGGCCCGAATCGATTGCCGCGCGAATCTGCACCCAATCCTGGGGGGCCAGGACCTCGTCACAGTCCAGCACGAAAATCCAGTCACTCGTCGCGATATCGAGGCTGCAGTTTCGGGCGGCGGCGAAATCATCGACCCACTCGAATTCGGCCACGATCGCTCCGGCTTTCTGAGCGACATCCAGGGTGTCGTCTTCCGACCCGGTATCGACCACGATCAGTTGATCGACACACTCGCTCGCGCTGTCCAGGCAGCGTTCGAGAAAGCGCGCCTCGTCGCAGGCGATCATGCAAAGAGAGAGGGATTGGGTGCGAGTCACGAGACAGTCACGTCTTTCGGATTGATCAGGCCCATCAGGACGATGTCGATGAACTGATCGCCCTGCTTCAGGGCTTCTCTGAGCGTGCCCTCACGCTCGAAACCGCACTTCTCCAAGCAGCGGATCATGCGGGGATTCTCGAGAAAGGGTGTGGACAGAACTTTGTGGCAACCGGCAACTTCGAAAGCGTAGTCGCGCATGGCAGAGATCGCTTCGGCACCGTAGCCCTGATTCCAGCAACGACGTTCACCGATCGTGATATGCAGCTCACAACCTCCGTGAACCGGATCGATGTTCCTGAGGATGCCGATCCCGATGGGGTCCTCGTTCTCGTCCCGGATGCCGAACACCACAGAGTGATCAGCCGTTAGATCGGCTTCGATCGTCGCACGAAACTCTGACTCCGTGAGCTCTGACTGATCATCAGAGGTCAGCGTAATGATCTCCGGGTCGTTATACCACCTGCGTCCAGGCGCCCAGAAGGCGTCGTTGAACGGGCACAGGACCACGCGTCCGGATTCGACTCGGGTCCCGTTTGCCATGTCAGGCCGCGGCGAAGACCGGTGAAGACGTCTTCTCCGCTTCCAGGCGATCCGTCAGCTCACCGCCGGCCACCCGGCGGACCGCGTCGATCACGTAGGCTACCTGCTTGGACGTGAGCTCAGGATACATCGGGAGCGAGACGATTCGACTACAGGCAGCCTCGTAGACTGGGAAGTCACCCAACCGATAGCCAAGGTGGGCATAAGCCGGGGTCAGTTGAATCGGATGCGGATACTGAACACCGCTCGCAATTCCCGCATTTCCGAGTTCTTTGGTCAGCCGATCGCGGTCGTCCGTCTCCATCACGAACAGATGATAGACGTGGCGAGCGTCTGCCGACTCTTTTGGCATCTTCAGGTTCGGCAGGTCACCCAGCCCTGCCCGGTAGGCATCGGCGTGCGACCGGCGGGCGTCGTTCCACGCACGAAGGCGAGGCAGCTTCACGTTCAGCACGGCACCCTGAATACCATCCATTCGGTTGTTATAGCCGATGAAGTGGTAGTAAAATTTGGCACCCGGCTGCTGGCCGTGATTCCGCAAGCTCTTCAGGCGCTGGGCCAACTCCGTGTCGTTCGTGACGATGCCGCCTGCATCGCCGTAAGCACCCAGGTTCTTGCCCGGATAGAAACTGAACGTCCCCGCAGTCCCGATCGTCCCGACAAGGCGCCCCTTATACTCGGCTCCGTGAGCCTGCGCCGTATCCTCGATGACGAACAGATCGTGTCGCTCAGCGATCTCCATCAGCGGGCCCATGTCCACAGGGTGTCCGTAGATGTGCACGGGAAGAATCACCCGCGTCCGTTCGGTCACCACAGACTCGACCTGATCGACACGCATCGTATAGAAGTCCGGATCGATGTCGACCAGCACCGGTCGTGCTCCGACCAAGCAAATGGCCTCCAATGTGGCCCCAAACGTCTGAGGCGTAGTGATGACCTCGTCACCCTTGCCGATCCCGAGGGCTCTCAGCGTCAACGTCAAAGCGTCAGTTCCGTTGCTGACGGCCACACACGCCTCAGCGCCGTGGAACGCGGCAAATGCCGTCTCGAATTGCTCGACTTCCGGACCGAGAATAAACGCGCACGAATCGAGGACGTTTCCGATCGCCGCATCGACCTCATCCTTGAGCGATTCATACTGAACTTGCAGGTCTACCATCGGGATCTTCATAGAACTGCTCCTTACTCCTGTATGCCTTCGTTCGTCGCGACCAACATCTCGAGCTGTCGCAGCACGCGAATGGCATCGGCGTGCTTGGGCGCTTCGCTCAGCACGCGTTCCAGTTCAGCCAGGCCATCATTTTCCCGCTCGTTGTCGATCAGGAGCGCGGCCAGGTGAACCCGGGCGTCGTTGTCTTCGGGTGATACGGTCAGGTAGCTCAAGAGGGCGTCGATCGCCTGCTCGCCCTGGCCCAGCTGAGCATAGATCATCCCGATATTGAAAAGCGTATCCGGATCGTTCGGCGCAAGTTCGGCTGCCGCGGTCACATGCTCAACCGCCTCGTCCAGCCTGCCTTGCTCCCAGAGCAGGACGGCCAGATTGCCCCTTGCTTCCGCGAAGGCGGGCATCAGCGCCAGTGCGCGCTCGAACCGCTCCAGTGCTGCTTCGGTTTGACCGGCCTTGAACAGACAGCGACCCAGATAGTTCTGGATCCGAGCACTGTCCGGGTGTTTCTCTACAAGCGGAAGGAACGGCTCCGCGGCCTCTTCGGGACGGTCGAGCTCCAACAGCACGGCCGAACAGATCAGGACCGCCTCTACAAAATCCGGCTTGTGCTCGATCGCTTCCCGGTAGTGGGTCAGCGCCGCCTCCTGGTCTCCTGCCTGCCGGTGGTAATCTCCCTCGGCCAGGGCCCAGATCGCCTTCCGCTCACGCGCTTCCTCGATCGACAGGTCACCAGAATCGACGTGCACAAAGGCTTCCTTCACACACACCGTCCGGTATCCCTTCTGACCGGCGCGACGCACGAAATCATCGATGAAGGCCGATGTCTCGAAGTTCGTTTCGAACCCACCGAGTTCGAGGAGCACGTCACGACGGATCAACACGCAGGACGCGCTGACCGAGTCGAGATCCACCGTCTCACCGCCGACACGGCCCTTCAGCCGTCGGGCGAACTTGTGGAGCTCCTTCTTCTTGCTCTTGTAGCGAGGCTGAACCACCTGCTCTCCCCTGCCATCGGGGACCGAAGGGACGACGATGCCGACATCCTCCTGACCAAAAGCTGTCAGGAGTGCGTCAAGCCATCCTTCGGTGACGATCGCGTCTTCCCGGAGCAGCATCACGACGTCCGAAGACACCGATCCCACGTGCTCGTTCAGGCAGAGTCCCGGTGACACGCCGGCCAGCTCGACCGAACGCGCATTCAGGGCATCCTCGCTGAATCGGGCACGTGCGTGGCTGGCCAGGTTCGCATCGTTCGAGTCATGGGCGATCAGGAAGCAATCGACACGACCGTCCTTGACGGCCGGAGCAGGCGCTTCCACGAGCGAAGTCGACAAACCGGGCAACGTGATCGTACGGCGTACCGGTGTATCCTGGAGCGCCTCGAGACGCTCGACCACACGGTCGGAAGACTGCTGCCACGTCAGATGCTCCCGGACGTGGTCGCCGCCCACCTTGCCCTTCTCGGCCGCTTCTTTCTGGTTGTTGAGTACGAGGTTCATCTGCTCCATCAGGGAATCCACACGAGGTTCGAACAGCCAGGTCTGGCCTGCCGTCTCCTCGTTGAAAGCGATATCTCGACGGTCCGCCTCCACGAAATAGGCGGTTTCTTCCACGCAGAAGTCGTCTGTAGACCCACCGCGCGTCACAATGACAGGCAAATCGCAGGCCATCGCCTCAGCCACCGGGAGCCCGAAGCCTTCACCGCGATAGGGATGAACGAGGCAATCACACGCCGTGTAGAGCCCGGCGATATCGCTGTCAGACAGCTCGTCCGTCAGATACAGGATTTCCGGGGCTTCCAGATCGTCTTGCATCTGACGAATCAGGTCACCGGCGGACTGGCCCTTGTAAAACGTGTTCTCGCCAATCCCCTTCAGTACGAGGCAGACATCGTCATCCTTCGTGTATGCCCGGCGATAGGCCTTCAGCAGAACATCGATTCCCTTGCGGTAAATTGTTCCACCGACGAACAGGAACCTGAACGTTTTGTCCGTGTCGAGCTTCAGCGGTTTCGCATCGGGACGGAACCGGTCGTGATCCACCCCGAGCGGAACGACCTGCACCCGATCAGGGTCGATTCCGCTGTCGATGTAGCATTGCTTGACGTAGAAGCTGTAGGCCCAGACCTCGTCGACGCGCTCTTGGATCGGTTTCACCCACGCCTTAGGGATCCGACCAAATTCCCAGGGCTGGAACATGATCCAGTGCCCGGAGGCGGGCGCCGCGAAATCAGGCGGCCACTTGTGACGGATGTGGAAGTCCGGGGCCCCACTCAGCTGATGCTGAAGCGCCTCGGCGATAGGCCCGTATCGTTCCGGATCTTCCTGCGGACCGAATGTCGGGGTCTCGAACGGCACGAGCCGCAGCTCGACCCGATCATCCTTCAGCAGACCACCTGCCATCGCCGCATTCACGATCGACAGGCTGTGACGGACGAACTGTGTGCCTTCCCAGATCCCGCGAAGCGGCCGATTTTCCGTCTCGTCTTCAACCACGCGATCCACGACGGGGACGAACCGAGCCTGCCCATCGAACCGCCCCTGGAATCGGTGGGCGAACCTCTGCAGGTTGGGCTGAACGTGGTCGTAACGACCGTCGCTCATTCCCTCGTGATGCTGTAGGACCGACTCCGCAACGTAGCGAACCCGGAATCCGCGATCTCGCGCCCGCAGACAGAGGTCTACGTCCTCGACGCCGTTCACGTAGGCTTGGTCGAATCCGTCCATCGACGCGAACAGATCGCGTCGAATCATCAAGCAGGCGCCCGTGACCATGTCGAGGTCGCGCGACACGTTGGCCTGAGGATCGTCCTCCGGCGCGTTCCGGAAGACGTGATCAGGAATCCCATTCACGACCTCCAGACCGGCGTGCTGGATCGTCCGGTCCGGATACAGCAGCTTCGGACCGACGATCCCAATACCCGGATCACCATCGATCACACTGAACAGGCGGTCGAGCCATCCGTCTTCGGCTACTGTGTCATTGTTGAGGAACAAGAGATACGGGCTGTCTCCGTGGGACGCGCCCAGATTGTTCCCTTGTGAGAACCCGAGGTTCTCACAAGGCCGTATCACAACTGCGCGATCTGCCCACTCATCCAGCAGAGCGGGCGTCTCGTCCGTCGAACCGTTATCCACGAGAATCACGCGGAACGGCACGTCGCCGGCCGTCGCTTCGAGGCTCTCCAGACAGGCGCGTGTATACTCCATCTTGTTGTAGAGCGGAATCACCACATCCACCTTGAACGCGCTGGGCTGGTCAGCCGACTCGCTCTGGGGCTGGGCCGTGGGGTCTCCGGCTCTCACAAGCTCTTCTGTTCCCGCTCTGGCAGCGGATGGCAGGGCCGGGACGGGAAGCGGCCGACAGACGGCGATGAACATGTCATCATCATCCGTCACGCGACGTGTCACGTAGGACTGACCGGGCACCTCGCGATCTGGCGCCCAAACCACCTGGCCCAGAATCGACTCTACGGTGAAGTACTCGCTCAGGGTCCGTTCGAACTCCTCGCGTGTCATCTCGGTGTGATGGTGCGGGTTGTCCCACTGCTGAGCGACAAGTCGATTCGGCGTGCTGATCAGGGCGACTCCGTCCGGCTTGAGGGCGCTGCGGATGCCTTCCAGATAGCCTGGAATGTCCTCCCGCTCAAGATGCTCAATCACTTCGAAGGACGTGACGACGTCGTAAATATCCTTCTCGACGTCGAGCTTGCGCACATCCTGCCGTGCCCAGTTCAGATTCTCACTGATATATGTCTTCTGGCAGAAGGCAAGCGCATCTTCGGCGATATCAACGGCATCGACAACCGCGGCGGTGTTCGCCAACAGCTTACTGCCGTATCCCGTGCCGCATCCGGCATCCAGCACACGCTTGCCTTCGCAGAAAGCGCTGGCCAGCAGGTATCGCTTGATGTGCGGGATGTAGAGAGACATATCCGTCATCCCCGGGATAACGCGCTCTCCATCCTGCTCGAGGACGATGTCACCATCCTGGCCGAACCGGGCGAAGACGAACTGACCGTCCCTGAATGCCGGATCGTTCAGCATCGCCTGGAAAGCGGCGCTCACCTTCTCGCCGATTGCCGACTGGATGGACGCGTCCGTCTCCTGCAAGTAGGCGGGGAACCACAGTACGGGGTTAGTATCCGCACTGAACAGCCGCAGACACTGGAGGATCATCTGGCGGTCGTTCTGCTTGAGCGCCACGTTGATCGTAAAGATGTCTCCCTCCATCGGCAGGCGTTCGAAGCTCACGAAACCGACCCGCCACTCCCCTGCTTTCAGGAAGGCATCCACATCGGATGCGGTATATGGGACGATCTGTGAGAGATCTGTGACGAACTGCCCCTTGAACCGATCTAGGTCGACGTCCACGCCCGCAGGACGCTCTATCTTGCTGGCCTCGACCCAGATACATCGGAGCCCGTGCGACCAGGACCAGGATGTCTGAACACTCCGGAACCCGATATGGTGGAGAATCTTCTCGATCCGGTCTGCCGTAAAGCCGGTTTTGTGATACTCACCCGGATGGGTCTGTAGACCGAACAGCGTATCGAGAGGCCACCCCCAGCGCGAGTCCTCTGGAAGATCCAGCCACTGTTGGGCGGACCACTCGAGATCGGGCAGGTTCAGTTGCAGCTTGCCCGACGGCTTCAGGATGCGTGACCACTCCTGCAATGCCTGCGGCACTTCGGACTTTCCGAGATGCTCCAGCATGTGCGACGAGAAGATCTCGTCCACCGAGTCGTCATCGAGCGGCAGCTTGAAGATGTCCATCTTCAGGTCCGCATTGTCCACGTAGGCATCCACATTGATGTATCCGGCCCGGTTGTCCGGTCCACAGCCGAGGTTCAGCCGGACGGGACCCTCCCACGCATTCAGGAAAGCGTCGACCTCCGTCTGTGAGCTGAACACAGGAGCATAGGCGTCGACCGGTTGGGAGACGGTCTCGATGGCACCCGTCTTCTGGAAGACGCGTGGGCTGAAGCTCGAGAGCTCCTTCATCCCCATCTTCTCGACCAGCCCATAGAAAGCCTCGTTCGTGTATCGGTCACAGTTCAGGTGATAGGGCCCGTCTTCGTTCTGGTAGAACGTCACCGTGAGGACGAGCAGGCCGCCGGGGTTCAGGTGATCGATCAGCCGCTGCACTGCCGCCTCGGGATCGACGAGATGTTCGATCACGTCCATGCAGAAAATCACGTCGAACGTGCGTCCCTTCAGCGGATCCGCTCCCTCAGCCGACAGCGCGTTCACCGACAGCCCGCGCTGAGCGAACCGCCACTGCGCATACTCGAAAGTCTTGCCGGGCAGGTCGGCATAGTGGAGACGGATGCCCGGCACGTCAGCGACGTCGATCAGGTTCGTGCCGATGCCGGCACCGTAGTCCAGGACGTCGAACCCGCAGTCGCCGACGGCTTCGCTCACCTGACAACAGACGTTCTTGATCGCGCCTCGCCAACCCTGATACATCTCGCCGTAGTTGAACTTCGTCAGGTTGTAGAGGTAACGATCGGTCTGCTTGTAGAAGTCGTCGATCTGGCCAGCAGTGTCTCGTCCTGACGAGCGCCATTCGGTGGCGAGGTCCGAGCCGGAGGTGTGCATCTGGGCGCGGATGGTGTGGGTGGATTCGCCGGTGTAGTCGGAGAGCTCCGTGATGGCGACGTCGAGGGGACTCGTGGATGGGCGACTGGAGAGAACTTGAGCTGCATCCACCGGCGATGAATCGCCGGCTTCCAAATTTCCCGGATCCACGCACTGTGCGGCCGTCGAGCCGATCACGTCCGAGAGGAGTTGGTTGGCACGGACAGCGTAGGTGTGCTCAGCCATAGCGAGCTTTCGGCCGGCCGCTGCGATGGCTTCGCGCTCTTCATCGTGGTCGACGTAATAGCGAGCGAGTTCTTCGACTTCGTCATCGTTGTAGAGGACGAGGTGTTCCCGGCTCGCGAACAGCGACTCGAGTCCGGACTCGGCGGGCAGGCGATCGGTCAGCAGCATGCTGCCGGAACACAGCGCCTCGAACACACGCCGGTTCAAGTCGAGGTTCAGGCTGCGGTTGAAGACGATCTTGCTCCGGCTGTGGAACAGGCTCATCTCCTCGAGAATCTTGCCGTCGACCTGCAAGTCGAAACCGGCGGCCCTCAGCCTCTCGAGCAGGGCAACGCGATCAGGATGCCACTGCGGGTTCGTCTGCCCTATGAACCCGATCTCGTATGACTTCGCCACGTCGAACTTGCCGTGGAAGCGCGGGTCGCAGGCGGCGGGCAGCCAGCCGATGTTGGTAACACCGGCCTGCTCGAATTCGGGGATGTGGTGACGCGTGAACATCAGGTACGCGTGCGAGAACATCTTTGCGTAGTCGATCCGCCAGTCCATCTGGCCCGTATGCGTGTCACCGATCAGTGCAACAGACGGGCAGTTCAGCTTGTCGAGACCGATCGGCAGGAACGCCGCGCCGTTGTCGGCCCACACAAATAGGTCGGGGGTCCAGCCCTCGGGCAGACGAGACAGGATCTCGTTGACATCGGTCTGGCCCGGCTCCATCGGAATGTCGCAGGGCTCAGCCAGACGGAGCATCAGGTCCAGCTTCTCGACCTCGCCGGCGTGATCGCGCTTGAGCGCGTGATTCTGTTCGGCTTCGCGCCACCCGTCAACCTGTTCGGCATCGAGGGCCGTGCCCACCGTCGTGACGTCGTGTGCGGTGCGGAGTGCGTCGACGTAGGATCGGCCGGCTGATACGGGATTGGAGGTCTGGGCGAAAAGGATCTTGAGACGATCGCCATTCACCTCGTTCCTAAGCTGAGCCCGGGGACGATCCTGGCCGACCTCGATACCCGGGCGACCGTTTGTTTCGGACCGAACGGTGGCCGGTATGTGCAACGTATCGACGCCGGAGGTGCCTCCCACGATGTTCTTCGGCTTCGAACACACCGCGATGTGGATCTCTTTGTCGGCGTTCGGGTCGTCGGTGAAGTTGAAGTAGTCGTAGAAGTTCCGGTTGCCGGATGCACGCTCCTGGTGGACGCACACGACGTCCTCGAAGAACTGGGACAGCAGGTCCGTGAAGTCCGCTTCGCTCAGCATCCCGACGTGATACGGGTTGTCGTTCTCGGGTCGGCTATAGATCTCGAGGTTCGGCGTGCTGACGATGAACTGACCGTCTGAACGCAGTACGCGGTGGACCTCACCGACGAAGTCCTCGTGCTCGGTGATATGTTCGATTGCTTCGAAACAGACGATCGTGTCTGCACTGCTATCGGATACGGGCAGGGCCCGCATATCGGCATTGGCGCGCCGGATGTTATCCGAGCCGAACGTCAGGCGACCGTAGCGAAGCGGATTCACTTCCAGGTCAAGCGCCACGACCCGGTTGGCGTGACGTGACAGGATCTTCGTCCCGTATCCCGTACCCGAGGCGATGTCGACCACGTCCTTGTCCTGACAGAATTGGGACACAAAGCCGTACCGCTTGGCGTGATGCAGGTAGACATCGGCGCGAACGTCACCCGGCGTGATCCGGTCATTGCCAACTCGTGACACCAGCCCCTCGACTTCACCCAGATTGATGTGGAACTGCGGGATCTCTGCGTGCTCAGGCTTCATGGCCTCCTGAACGACAGCGAGCAGAACCTGCTCAAGCTGCTGCTTGAGGTCGTGGTTGATCCTATTCAGATACGGTGGGAATTCGGCGTTCAGCTTGTCGCCGTTCACCTGTGCCTGGAACCCGGCCCACACAGACTGCTCGCCTGTCACCGTGTCCACCAGCAGGAAGTCGATCAGCAGCGCACCGCCATATCGGTCAATCTTCGCCTTCGCGATCGTGATCTGGTCGGGCTTCTCCAGGAAGCGGCTGATGTCATCGGCGTCGTAGGCATACATCTCGGCCGGTGAGACATCCAGTCGGAAGGCAGACTTCGCCCCGTCCCCCGTTCCGAGACAATGCTCGAATGCCAGGTTCCACGCATCCACGAACGCCGGAACAGAAAAGGCTGTCTCGACAGTCTGCCGAGCAGCCTCACCGAGGCGACACGCCAGGTTCCGATCCTTGAGAAGCTGCGATACGCGCGCGCGCATCTGATCGGGCGTGGTGCAGACATATCCGTTTGTCCCGTCCTCGATCGGCGACGTCGCGTTTGCCATCGTCACGACGGGCATTCCCGTCGCCATCGCCTCGAGCATCCCGAGGTTGTAGCCGTCCTCGAATGCCTCGACGGTCGCGTTCGCATACAGCCGGTGGCTGCGGTAGTAGTCCTTTAGGTCTTCCCAGTTCTCCGCCTTCGAGGCGTCGGGCAGGCTCGGATTCTCGCCGACATACTGATGGGGAAGCCCTTCCAGTGCCAAGGACAGATCCGAATACCCGAGCATGAAATCACGCTCGATGAATAGGTTGCCAACGGCGAGTGCTTTGGCTGTTTCGCCGGTGTATCCGCCGTAGTCGTTCGTGTCTATGCCAGGCGGGATAACGACGCCGTCGATCCCCCAGCTATTCAGTTTCATCTGCGAGATGGCGGCGAATAGGCGGTTGGGTCGGTCGACGAACTCAGCGACCATACTGCGGATCTGGTTCATCGCGACGACATTGTTCATGCCGTCGTTGTGGAGTGCATTGTGGGTAAGGAAGATGGAGGGAACGTCGTAGTCGTTCAGAAACTTGAGATCCTGGAGCGTGTGGGCTACGGCGAGATCGTATGTCCCGGCCGTAAGCCCGGACGTCGCCTCCGAAGGGTCTTTGATTAGCGTCAGATTGTCGCGGAGGCTACGTTTCTGGTAGTCCCAGCCTGTAGTCCCGTCGGCGCGACGCATCCAGTCACCGACGTGGATGTCGTGCCCGGTCTGACCGAACAGGTAGATGTAGGGGTCGTGCCAGTTAAACGTCAGGATCTTGAGGGATTGCATGCCTACTCCAGAGAAGGATGGACCATGGCGAATGAATGCCTGATAAATAACGATTTGAGATCTCTGGATGCCGGGCGGCTATCGGTGGCGGATGCCGATCGACGGATCGCCGCTCAGTGGGCGATCAGGCTAGAGGATGGCAGAAGCAACGCGAGGCGTTGCCCTTTGAAGCAACACAGAGTGTTGCCCCTCTCTTCCAGCTATCGGCTGAATCCGAAAAACCTGAAGGGTTTTGAATCGAACGGGAACTGCTGAAACGGTCGCTTTCGCGACTGGCAGGAGGGCGGACCGGTGTCCGAGCGGCTAGGAACCGTTCGGCTTTCTCGTCTTTACCACCTGAGTCAGCTTCGAGAGGTCCGCGTGCATGGTCTCCGCAGCGGCCTTGTTCTCAGCCTCGATCCGTTCGTAGACCTCACCCCGGTGTACGGACACTTCGGTCGGGGCCTCGATACCCAGGCGGATTTGTTTGCCCTGCATATCGAGCACAGTGACTCGGACGTGATTCCCGATAACGATGCTCTCGCCTAACTTCCGTGTTAATACGAGCACTGTGTGACTCCCCCGACGCCTCTACACCTTCTGTGCGTCCAGGATCTTGTGTTTGGTGGTATACCGATCGTCAAGCAATGCGAGCTGACGAGCTCTGCGGTTGGTCGTGTTGATCAGGATCGGTCCACTCAGGTTCGCCGTCACGTGCGACGGGTCATCTGAAAGCGTCACGATCGAGTAAATCAGGATCTCTTCCGGTTTGGAAATCTCCAGACTCTTGAGGTCATCCTTCGAAATTTTGGGATCGTAATCGGGCCAGAGATACAGCGGGTTGATGACGACAAACCCGAGTTCCTGGCTCTCGATCGACAGAAACCACTGAAAGGGCTCACTTGCCGGATCTTCGAACAGCGCGTACTCCTTAAAACACTCGAATCCGGGTAATCCGTCCGGGAAGGAGATGATCTTGTCCTGCGTCGTCTCCAGCTCGCCGAAACGCGTGTGTGTGAACCTGACGACTTCGTCTGCCATCGAGGCGGATCCCAAGGGGGGCGCTCTTACCTTAAGAAATCGATCAACGTCGGCTGGATGATCGTCTGACCGGCCACCAACGCTGACTGAAACACGTTCTGTTCCTGCTGAAGCTCGAGGACCGTCTTCGACAGGTCCGCGTCTTCCGTGTCCGAAAGGGCGTCCGTCAGGTTGACCTCGAACCGCTCCAGCAAGGCACGCTGGACTTCAACACGCTCCGTGCGCGCGCCCAGCACACCACGAACTTCCGAAATTTTGTCTCGGGCGACCTGCATATCCGTGATCGAACTCCGGATCCTCTCGATATCGTTCAACTCTAGCGAGTCGCGGAGGTTGAGGAGCGCTGTGAACACATTCTGCGCGCCTTCGAACAGGTCCTGCCCTGCGACGTTAATCTGAACGTGGATCCCGTCGCCGACTTCACGCAACACGCCGTTCGTCGTATCCACATTCCCGATTCCCATCGTCTGCAGGACATTGTTGTTGTCCACGATGGTATCGGTGCCTTCAATATTCAGGCGGAACGAGGACTGCCCATTCCGCTGAGCTTCTTCGATCGCCGCCGTCACGCCTGTGATCCCTGCGGCGTCGATGGCGGCCTTGATGTCGTCGAGCGAATCGGTCGCCAGGTCGATAGCCACGTTCTGTCCGCCGATCTGAACGGTGCCGGCCGGCGGCGTCAATTGCCCGAGCAGTGTTCCAATCGCCGTCGTCGTATCGTCAAAGCTGATGCTGGACCGGACGGCGTTACCGACGCGGGTCACTGTCCCGGCTGCATCCCGCACTTCCTGATACGGTTTTTCCAACGTTTCCGTTCCGGAAAAAATAAAGCGACCACGGAACTTCGTTTGCGACATGCTGATCACCAGCTCCAGCATCTCGTCGACTTCCTTCGCCATGATCTCCCGATCTCTCGGGTTGACCGTGTCGCTGGCTCCAGCTACGGCGATGCTCTGAACATCGATGATCGTGGTGACCATGTTGTCCAGAGTCGAGTCTACGAAGTCCATCTGCCCGAGGGCCTGGCCGATGTTGCGCTGATACTGCTCGTTGTTCCGGATATCGGAACGCAGGAGCAGCGCGCGTGAAGCCCCCACCGGGTTGTCCGAGGCCTTGTGAATTGTGACGCCCGTGGACAGGTCCTTCTGGAATCGATCGATTCGCGCAAAGGACCTTCTGAGATTTCCGATGAGTGTGTCTGTCGCCACTGCATCTGCTATGCGCATGGCAACCTCCCCTCGTGCTGACTGATTATAGGACACCGAAAAATCAAATTCAAGATCTAACAGGTTGTAATAGCGACCTTTATGTTCACCAGAACTGCACCGATATCCGCCGCATCGATCAGATGTTCAATACGGCCTGCATCATCTCGTCCGCAACGCTGACCGCACGGGCAGCTGCCTGATAAGCACGTTGAAAAACAATGAGTTGAGACGCCTCTTCATTGATGGACACACCGCGCAGGTTCTCGCGACGGTTGTCGATCTGTTCTAGGACCAGACGCTGTCCCTCTGCCTGCATAAAAACGCTTTTGGCCTCTGCGCCAACTTCACCGATAAAGTCGCTGTAGAACTCTTCAACAGTTTGCGTTCCACCGCCAAACAGCTTCTCCAAACGGATATCTGACAGGGCCAGGGCATTGGTTCCATCGCCGGTCCCCGCCGAGATGTTAGCGTTGGATGCACTGGGACCGTCCGTAGCAACCGTATCCAGATTCGTCAGAATGTTGTCAGCCACCTGGATCGTGCGGGCAGACACGCTTCCCGGATCGAAGAACAGGTTACTCGAGGACCCATCGATACCGAACCCGGCCGCGTGCTGGATGTTGAATCGCTCCACAAACACACTGGCGGTTTCATCCAGCTTGCCTTCGAAATCGACCAACTTCACGTCACGCGTTTCCAGGATACCCGCCAACTTGCCGCTGTTGACCTCTACCCTAGCGCCGGTAGACGCGAAGACTAGGTCAGAGACAACCGCTCCATCCCTAACCAGGGAAGAAACGGCCAACTCCTCGCGGCTCCCTCCCTGAACCAGCAGGATTCCCTCACCAACCGCCGCCTGAATCGTTATGGTTCCGTCCGATTGTTGCTTTGCAGACGCGCCTATGAGCGTCGACAGCTCGTCGATTAACCGGTCACGCTCGTCGTCCAGGTTACCGGCGACTTCGGTCGTATTCTCCTTGTCCGACAGAATCTGGGCATTCAGACGAGCAATCTCATCAGTCAACCGATTGACTGCGGCCACTGTGTCTGAAAATTCTGCCTCAAGATCGTCCCTCATACGGGACAACTGGGCATCCATGCGATGGAATTGCTCGGTCAGGAGGGAGCCCTCTTCCCGGACCGCTGCTCGAGTTGCCTGGCTCTCGGGGTTGTTCGCGAGGTCCTGGAAGGCATTGAAAAACCGACTAAACGCCCCAGTGAGCGCCGCCCCTGACGCTTGGTTGAAGATAGCACCCGTCTCGGTCGACCCGCCCCCCGCCACCTCGGTAAAGATGGCTTCGATCGTGGCCATCGCGTTTTCCAGGAACTCCAATCGCCCAACCTGACCTGACTCGAATCGATGCTGCCTGTCCAGAACGAGGTCGCGGGCCCTCGTCAGGACCCCGAGTTCGACGCCCGACCCTAACCCGTTGATGGTCAGACTGGTCGTCAGAGCCGCTCGTTGTCGAGAGTAGCCCGGCGTGTTGACGTTCGCGATGTTGTTGCCCGTAACGCTCAGACCGACCTGCTGCGCTCGGAGTGCGTTAACGCCGAGGTTGACGATGTTCCCGAGTGTAGACACTGATATCTCCTAGACGTCTATAACCCGAGCCGACCGAAATCGACCTTCGGGTAATACTTCGTGAGCCGCTGGATGCGTGCTCGATGTTCGTCGGTCAGCTGTGACTGCCCTCTGCCCTGCATCCCCACGTTCCGTCGCGTGTTCGACTGCCAGGATCCCTGGATCGCTCCCTGAATCT
>MDTE01021137.1_pt1 | contig 49927 bp, 49 predicted proteins | sample 811231 | NCBI WGS metagenome assembly MDTE01 (sample SAMN05326651, study PRJNA326480) | marine metagenome | isolation source: seawater | place: Indian Ocean: Red Sea | collected 2010 | reverse complement strand
TGCTAGACCCTGTTGCAACACCCGTTAGATTCGCAGAGATGCTCGCTAAGAACACAGCATGAAAAAATTACTTAATAAATCAGGTTTTTTTAAGTTTTGGTTGACAAACATATCGTTGCTTTAAATAATTAGCGTTCTCAGCTATCAAGATTTTGTCTAAAGCAAACCCTTATCGATTAGCTGGTTCTTAAAATTTATAATTGGAGGATTAAATCCATGCGAACTAAACTGTCGGCAATGATTGTCACATTCGCTGTAATGTTGACATTTCAATTGCCAGCACAAGCGCGCGATTTGATTGTAGGCATAGGCGGCGACATTGAAACATTTGATATCTGTTGCGCCAACTTTATTCAATCACATCATGCCCTATACGCTGTATACGAGCCCCCTGTAATTTATCCAACTATCGAAGTTGCGGGTGGAGCCTTGGTCGGAGACCCTGCAGGTGTCGTTGGAACAGTTTTTGAATCCTGGCAAGCCTCTGATGATGGGCTAGCTTATACGATTAAGATTCGAGAAGGACTCACATTACATAATGGCACTCCGATCAACGCCGAACTAGTAAAATTCACAATAGATCGAAACTTAAACGCAGCCGGCGGCGGCACGTGGCTACTTAATAATATTGCATTTGTAACGAAATCACCCGAAGTCGTTGACGAATACACCATCCGGCTTGTAGGCGATGCAGTCAGTCCAATGATCATGAGTCAGTTTTACATGACCAGTTCTGCAATGCTTGATCCTGCAATTGTCAAAGAACATGCTACTGAAGATGATCCATGGGCCAAAGAATGGATGGCCCGTAATGTAGCGGGCGGCAGTGGCCCTTACAAAATTGTCAGCCACATACCAGACCAAGAAATCGTTTTAGAAGCGTGGGATGGATATCTGGCGGGTAAAGCTCCTATCGAGCGTATGATATGGAAAATTATCCCGTCTGCTGCACAACGGGCTTTATTGCTCCGTACCGGTGACATTGATATAGCTGAAGGATTAGGCGAAGAAGAAATTAAATCATTAGAGGGCGTCGATGGCGTTCAAATTGTAAAAGCCCCATCCGGTACCCAAGTCTATTATGGTATGAATAGCTCTATCGCCCCATTTGACGATGTTTTAGTTAGACGAGCCGTCTCATATGCCATCAATTACGATGACATCCTTCAGAATGTCTACAATGGAGATGCAGGCCGACTCTGGGGGCCACTCTCCGAAACTTCCGGAATGTCACTCGGTGAAAGCGCTGGATACAAGCAAGATGTTGCTAAAGCGAAAGAGCTTCTGGAATCTAGTAGCTATAACGGTGAAACCGTCACAATTTCAATCGATTCATCCAAGGCAGATCGTGAGCTGATCGCTGTGCGAGTTCAGGCTGCGATGCGCGCCATTGGAATAAATGCTGAAATCGAGCGTGTGACGCCTGCTGTGTATTCTGAACGCAAGGTAGGTAAGACATTACAGTCAACAGTTGACGGGATGCTGGCCTGGATTGATGATCCTAACTACTCTCTTTCCTTAGTTCTACAATGTGGGGTGTACGGAAACTACATGGACTACTGCAATGAAGAAGTGGATGCAATCATTAAGGCAGGATGGGGCGAATCAGATAAGGATAAACGACGAGCTATGTTCAATCGAGCTCAAGAATTGATCCTTGCCGATGCTCCATGGGCATTTCTGGCTCAGCCTGACTTTAAGTTGGCTATGAGTTCAGATCTTGCCGGATATGTCCATTACGCCAATGAAATACCACGTTATCACAACTACTATTGGAAGTAAGAGAAGGTACTTAGAAAGTATTTTGATGCCTTACGAAATAGCGGACACCGCCTTCTGGCGGTGTCCGCTTGATTTATAGTCTGGGATTATTATGAGAATTCTAGCCTACATAGGGCAGAGATTAGCTCTCCTAGTTGTAGCGCTCCTGGGTGTTTCGATAATCACTTTTGTAGTAACGCGAGTCCTCCCTGGTAACCCAGCATACCTAATAGTCGGTATACAAGCAGATTATTCCACCGTCGCTGCTGTTATCGAAAAACTTGGGCTCGATAAACCGATTCCTGAGCAATACTTTTTATACATGAAACAGCTCTTCGTAGGTGATTTAGGTTCCAGTTGGCGCACCGGCAATCCTGTAACTTTTGATCTCGCGTCACGATGGCCGGCCACTATCGAATTAGCAACTATTTCTATGCTATTAGCGATCACATGGGCCATACCTCTTGGCCTAGTCTCAGCTATAAAAAAACGATCCATTACAGATCGTCTAGCAAAAATACTTTCTGGATTAGGAGTTTCCATCCCTGAATTCTGGCTTGCCACACTTTTAATCCTTGTCTTTTTTGCTATCTTCCACATTGCCCCCGCTCCAATAGGTCGGATCAGTCGCGTATCTCCGCCTGAACTTATCACAGGAATGTACTTACTAGATTCATTGTTTACCGGAAATATGCGAGCCTTTTGGGCTTCAGCAAAACAGATAATCCTCCCTGCAACTACTCTTGCATTTGTTATTGGCGCCCCACTCTTGCGAGTAACTCGGGCATTCATGAATGAAGTTCTCGAATCGCAATACATACGATCAGCCCGGGCTATGGGAATACCAAAACGATCTTTAATTTTCCGGCATGCTCTGCCAAATGTTCTTCTGCCAGTAACAACAATGATTGCTGTTCTCTATGGCTACTTGTTGGGCGGTACGGTTCTCGTCGAATATGTTTTTGCATGGCCTGGGATGGGTAAATATGCCATAGATTCAATTAACTCCTCAGACTATGCTCCTGTCATGGCTGTCGTTCTACTAAGTGCTCTCAGCTATTTGATCGTGTACCTTCTTACAGATTTATTACATTTTTTCATTGACCCTAGGACAAGATAATTTTGCCTGAAGCTCGCACAAATTATTTAGCTCAAAGTGGTCTTTATAAATTAAAGACATTGGTATGGAAAATCTTACGCACTCCTTCCTACCTTATGCTCTTTATTATTTTTTTGATTGCGCTTATTGGGCCATGGTTTGTTGGTGACCCACTGGCATTAAGTGCAGGACCAAGATTGGCCGGCCCAACCCCAAGCTCGCCTTTTGGAACCGATCAGTATGGTATGGATATCTTATCTCGAGTAGTCAATGGTGCAAGGATTGATCTCATGGCAGGTCTATCGGCAGCAATGCTAGCTGCCGTAGTAGGCATGCCATTAGGCGCATTTGCCGCATACCGTGGCGGGATCTGGGATCAGATCATGCTAAGAACCTCAGAATCTTTTCAGGCATTTCCGGTACTCATATTAGCGATGGGAATAATAGCAGCTCTTGGCTCAAGCATGCTCAACATGATTCTGGTGATAGCTCTCGTAAACGTACCGGTATACATACGATTAACACGTAGCGCTGTAATTCCCCTAAGGGAAAAAGATTTTGTTCTAGCTGCTAGATGCGCTGGTTTGAGTGACTGGAAAATATTAAGACGGCATGTCCTTCCAAATGTCGCGCCCGTTATCGTGGCACAATTTTCAGTCAACTGCGCTTGGGCAATTCAAATTCTGGCAGCACTCAGCTTTGTGGGTCTTGGCGTTAAGTTGCCAACCCCAGAATGGGGCGCCATGGTTCGTGGTGGATCGGACTACATACTATATGGTCAGTGGTGGGTATCTGTCTTTCCAGGCCTAGCTATTCTTATTACCGTTCTTACTCTAAATCAAGTCGCTGATCGTATAGGTCAACTAAAAAAATAGCGATTTACATAGAGAATTAGACATAAATGACCACAAATCCTCTGATCGAAGTGCAAAACCTCGCGGCTAGCATAAGTAATGAAGACCAAACACTGTTTCCATTACAAGGTGTATCATTTTCGATCAAAAAAAATACAAGAATGGCTCTAGTTGGAGAATCCGGATCTGGAAAAAGTTTAACTGCAAGTGCAATCCTCGGAATGCTGCCTATCGGCAGTCAAATAAACCGGGGGGACATCTTAATGAATGGTAGAAACTTGGCCTCTTTTTCGGAGAAAGAGTTCCAGAAAATTCGAGGTAAGGAAATTTCTATCGTTTTTCAAAACCCCAAAGCGTCATTGAACCCAGTACGAACCGTAGGGAGTCAAATTTCAGAAGTTCTGCAAGTCCACGAAAATTTAAGTCGTCATGAATGTAATCAAAAAGCGATTCAAATGCTCGAGTCCCTAGGAATTCCTGATCCAACTAAACGAGCAAAAGATTACCCGCATCAATACTCTGGAGGAATGGCACAACGAGCAGCGCTCGCCATGGCAATGGCCTGTCAACCTGCTTTACTGATAGCAGACGAACCAACAAGCGGCTTGGATGCAACACTTCAACAACAAGTTTTAGATCTACTCACTAAGCAAGTAAAAGAACAAGGCTCTTCTCTGCTCTTAATCACTCATGACATTAGCGTGGTAGGCTCGACTTGTGAAGAGGTTGCAGTTATGTACGGTGGTCGCATCATGGAGGTGGGGCCTGCTGAACTAATCCTTCGTGAACCCCGTCATCCTTACACAGAAAAACTGATTGATTCATTTAGTCGATCCAAGGATGGCAAAATGACATCCATACCAGGCGCAGTCAAACCTCCTACCAATGAATTACGCGGGTGTCCATTCGCCGATAGATGTCATAAATCAGATGCTGATTGCATGAATCATCTGCCTGAATTAGTTCCCAGCGCAGGACGAATGATAGCGTGTATCAAAATATGAAACTGGAGGATAAAAAATTCCATACACCTCTTCTGCAGGTTCGCGATTTAATTAAAGAATTTGATATCCGAGACGCAGCCTTAAGAAGCCGTACTTTGCGTGCTGTAGATGGTGTTAACTTTGTCGTTGAAAAACGTGAAACCTTTGCAATTGTTGGCGAATCAGGATCAGGTAAATCGACTATAGGACGAGTTTTGCTTGGGCTAACTGACAAGTCTTCCGGAGAAATAATTTTTGATCAAGAACCTTTATCCATTAAAAATCGAGAACATTTTAGAAACATTAGAAAACGCCTTCAAATAGTGTTCCAAGATCCAGTAACTGCCTTTGACCCAAGAATTTCTATCGGAAGAAGTTTAATGGAATTTCTTGAGCTGAGAGATGATCTTGATAAATCTCAGAGGCAACTAAGAGTTGATGAACTAATCAACGAAGTGGGGCTAGATCCAGATATGGTAAAGAGACTCCCCTCTCAAATGAGTGGTGGTCAATTGCAACGACTTAGCGTTGCCAGAGCGCTAGCTAGCGAGCCGGATCTAATTTTCTTAGACGAACCTACTTCAGCTCTCGACGTGTCTATTCGCGGTCAAATAGTCAATCTTTTGATGGAAAGACAACAACAACGTGGTGTGAGTTATTTGCTCGTTGCGCATGATCTGCGGGTTGTCGCAGTAATGGCAGATCGGGTTGCTGTTATGTACTTAGGTCAATTCGTTGAGATCAGCGATAAAAACAAATTGTTTAACCGACCATTACATCCTTACACTCGAGGCTTAATAGAAGCAGCACATCTCCATGATCTTGGCCTGAATCGTGAAAAAGACAGCGTTCGATTAAGTGGAGAATTGAGTGAAAATGATGCCAAATCAATAGGATGCAGATTAGCCCCAAGATGTCCTTTTGTGGAATCAAAGTGCGCTGAACCCCAACAATTAAACGAACTCAGCCCTGGACAATTTGTGCGTTGTTGGAAAGCTATGGATATTAAGGACAAATCTGGATAAAGCTGTATTTCTCAATCAGTAAATCTATAATGTAGAGCTATTAAAGCAACTATTTACCAATTTTTTAAGTAACCATCAAATCTACAATTACTATATCACGGACAAAAATGAGACCTGAATCATGAGTAAAATTAGAATTGGCGCCTACATGCCAAGTGCTGGCGAATTGCCGGCAACACATGGAATACATACATTAGCGACTCAACTTGAAACGGCTGGTTTTGCCTCGCTATGGGTGTCAGATCATGTCGTCATGCCACAGCAAATCAAGGCTGCTTATCCTTTTGCAAAAGACAAAAAAGCGACTTGGGCTACGGACGTAGCTTGGTATGATGCAATGATTATTTTAGCAATGGTCGCCTCAGTAACAAAAAATGTCGAACTAGGAACAGCTGTTTTAGTTTTACCGCTTCGTCAACCTATTGTATTCGCAAAGCAAGCTGCTTCTATTGACTCATTAAGTGGCGGAAGACTGACCTTAGGTGTCGGTGCGGGTTGGTTAGCGGACGAGTTTGATGCACTTAATGTCCCATTTCAAAGCAGAGGTAAGAGACTTGAAGAATGGATGGATCTCTGCAGAAATATTTGGACAGGCGCCCCAGAACAATATAATGGTGATCATTTCCAACTCCCGCCAAATGTTTTTTCTTACCCTACACCAGGCCACAATATTAATTTCCTAATCGGCGGACATAGTAAGCCTGCACTGAGGCGTGCAGGTACTTTAGCGAATGGATGGCTTCCGCATCAATCTGGAAATTCTATGGATCCTTCGGCTCTGGAAGAGCCAATCAACTTAATGAGAAAATCTGCTGAAAATGCTGGGAATAATCCTGATGATTTGAGAGTGGTACTTCGAATAAATAAATCAGCGGACTGCACTCAGGAAGTTGCCAATCATATCAGTGCATTTGAATCAGTGGGTGTTCACGATATTGTCGTCGATGTAGACTGGACGGTTGACGGGGGCGCCAAACGTGCTGCGGATACGCTCATTCGGTAATCATTTATTCTGATCACCTGTAAATAAACACGTTCCTGAAGCCGTAGAGTATTTCCAGCTTTTTACTCAAATTTAATTTTAAGCCCTTGAATTTGGCTAAGATCGGACGGTACGGGATAGGCGAGCTTGCTGTGTGAAAGCCCTGATCTAACCAAGGTTTCAGCCATTAGAACTGAAGCTTGCACTGGGCTAATCACAGGCACACCCAATTCACGTCGCAAGTGCTCAATGCCCTCTATTCCTCCATAGCCAATAAGAGAGTCTGCGCCATCTTCCTCAACAGCTTGCCTTCCTGCTAACAAAAGTCTTTCCAACACTCCACTCTTTTCGGATGCAAAATCCAAAGGCGAAGCAGAAATTTTTCGCACAGATGCAAGCTTGTCATAAAAACCATACTTTTTTGCAAGATCCTGCAGAACTCCCTTGCTTTCCGGCGAACCGCCAACAAAAGAGAAGCGCCGACCTACCAATGATGCATAATGCATTGACGCTTCAGCCTCACCGACAGCTGGTATTTGCAGGGCCTCCTTAGCTTCTGAGACGCCTGGCTCATCGAGGCAACCCAATATAACTGCATCATAACCAGCTTTTTCTGCTTTAATCGCCTCTTCAACCTGAAGCATCGCCACTAAACCCACATGATAAGCGGAGTTAATTTCCTTTATCGGTGCACGCGGTAAATCAACCTCTGTAATAGTTACTCCAGGCATCCTTAAAGGCGCCAGAAGACCGTCCTGATGATGGCCCCACTCCTTTAGACCATCTCGTACTGGCATTATTTTGTAAAGTCGAATCATATCTATTTAAAAATATTTAACTTCTTTGCTAGCCCTCAAAGTCACCCAATTGCCATAAATTTATTTTCATTATAAATGTGATAAAAAAGAGTAACTAGAAAAATTGTTATATGTCGGGAACAGCTCCTTGAGCGGGATCTGAGTAATCCTCCACTCGAGAAACCTTCCCCTCATTACAGTACACGCGAATCATCGCGTGTGTTTCCATTTTTCCCCCGGTTGATTTATATACGCCCCGAAAAACACACTGCTGAATAAATCCGTTACTCACAGGAAAAATCTGACATTCATCGATTGAAAATTCCGCCATTTCTGAAACTACCCATTCAGCTGACTTAAGACTTTGTTCACGATTACGCTCAATTTGATCGTAGTTATGCCAAACAACCACATCATCGGCGTAAATGTTTCTTATCGCATTGATATCTCGATCTTGAAAAGCACGGCGTAGCTCATGAGCCAGATCAAGTATTTCTTCTGGCGACATCGCGTTAGTCATCCTGATGCATGCACGCGGAAGGCTCATGGTCATGATGAGCGCAACCGCCAACCCCCGAATCTAGCGTGCTAGAGGCGCTGTCCACGGTGACAAAAGCCTCTGAATACTCATTCAACTTCTCTCCTCCGTTTTCAGTCACGACAATGATATCTTCTATTCGAGCCCCAACTCGACCAGGCCAAAAAATTGATGGTTCAATTGTAAAGGTCATCCCTTCCTCTAACGGTGTTTGATCTTCCTCAGATATAAATGGGTATTCGTGAACATCTAATCCAATAGAATGCCCTGTACGATGTCGAAACTTGTCACCGTATCCAGCATCTTCAATAACTTTTCGTGTGGCTCGATCAACATCGCTGGCCAAAACTCCTGGCTTTACAACTGCTAGGCCAGCTGCTGCTGCTTCAATGACAATATCATAAACCTCAGACAGTTCCGAATCGGAGTCTCCTACAGCGAGAGTTCTGCCAAAATCAGAGCAATAGCCATTCATTATGGCTCCAAAATCAAAAAGCAATGAACTGCCACTAGCGATAACCGAACTCGTCTCTCGATCATTAGCATCCCGATCAGTCGATGGTCCCATGGCCCAAACGGCAGTATCAAAAGATACCCCTCTTGAACCTTCCATGTGCAATAAGTGATCTAGCTCCTCTGACAATTCTCTTTCCTTGATGCCATCAGAAACTGAGCTTGTTATTTTTCCCATGGAAACATCTGCGAGCCGGCAAGCATCTTTTAGAAGCGCTATTTCTTCAGATGATTTCACTCTTCGCATCGGATTGGTAAGAAAGCTCCCATTCTGTACTTTGGCCCCCGTATAGTTCGCTATCCGAAGTGTCGTATCAGCCCATGTTCTTTCTTCAACTGCCACAGATTTAAGTGCGCCAAATCCTTTAAGCACATTTTCAAAAACTTGGTTACCATCATCTGTTTCGTTAATAATTATTTTCTCTCCCGTAGCACCATGGGGCATATCGAATTCAGCTACCATCCTCGGGAGTACAAAAAGCGGATCTTTGTCTGGTCGGAAAAATGCCCCACATACCCAACCATGCGCATAAGCAATATTTCCAAAAGTAGGCTTTCTACGCTGCGATCCTGTTAGATATTCTAGATCCGCTGATGGCGGGCAAAAAAACAAATCAACACCTTGGGCCTGCATGCGACGACTAAGCTCCGCTTGTCGACTATTGTAGATTTCGTCTTGAAAAACTCTCATTGATATCTCCACCTGTAAATTGTGAGTAGTACGTTACTATTAAGGCCCATCATACCATTAGTTACCTTCAGTTAACATCCAGCTTTTAAGATCAATGTTAATCTTTTTTCATGTTTTGATTTATAAATCTACCTATCTTTTCTGATTTTTTTTTTCGCGGCTAAGATTAACATGATAGCGCGATCACGCCATAGTACCCTATCCTCCCACATGCTTAGTGGCAACATGGCTCGGCGTTCATTTTCGACCGAAGAAATCGTTTCTTCATCCCATGCCGTGGAAGTGCCGCGCTCAGCACCAATCTGCTTATACATGGGGCCCATTCTCTCCGCATGTTTTCTTATTCCACCCCGAGTGTTTAAATCTACAGTTTCAAAAGGCCCAACTATTGACCATCTAAGTCCAAGTCCATCTTTAATTATTAAATCTATCTCCTCAGAAGAAATTACTCCATCCTTAACTAAAGAATAAGCTTCATTCAATAATGCTCCCTGAAGACGGTTAAATACAAAACCTTTGATCTCTTTTCTAAGAACAATAGGAATTATATCGATAGATTCCATCAATTTCACTGACGCCTCAATAGCAGCTTGCGACGTAAATGGTGCTGGAACTATTTCCGCAACACGAAGCAAATATGGAGGGTTTCCTGGATGGATGACTAAACATCGTTCTGAATTTTTGACAGATGATGCAAAGCTGGAGATGGGAAGAAATGAGGTTGAGCTTCCGATCGTAACAAGTTCCGGTATGATTTCTGAAACTCGAGAAATCAATTTTTTCTTTTCTTCTTTTATCTCAGGTATACATTCTTGAACATGTATGACTCCTTCTACAGCCCTTTCTAGATTGTCTTCTAGAGATAACAAATTCAACACACATTCTAAATCCATATTGATGAGCCCATATTTGTTCAACTCAATAATACGATTTGAAAATTCTTGTTTCGATTTTTTTAGTCGATTTCTATCAGGATCATAAAGTTTTACCAAAAAACCAGCTGTCGCAAAAACCAACGCCCATGCCAACCCAATGCTGCCCGCACCGACAATTCCTACCTGTTTATAATCTAAATTTTCTTGCATCTTTGGCATTTTTTCACCCAATATAGATAGATAATACGAAGTTTATAACTAAATCCGTTAGACTATGCATCATTATGACAAAAAACAATAAGGCAAACAAAATGAGTACACCTTGTATTATCACAGTTGCAATCACAGGAGCCGTACCCAGAACAAAGGACAATCCAGCTGTGCCAGTAATTCCCACAAAACAGATAGAATCCACTCATGAAGCATTTGAAGCGGGTGCCTCTCTCGTGCATGTACACGTACGAGATGATGAAGAAAATCCTTCGTCTGATGTTGATCGATTCGCAGAAATACTTGAAGGCGTACGACAACACTGTCCTGAAATGATAATTCAATTTTCTACTGGTGGAAGAGGTAGGGCAGCATCGGAACGGGGATCCATGCTTCATCTTGCGCCTGATATGGCATCACTAGCGACAGGATCAGTTAATTTCCCAAATGCAATTTATGATAATCATCCTGACCTCATTAGTGAACTCGCACAAAAGATGCTTGATTACAATGTTAAACCCGAAATTGAAATCTTTGATCTTGCTATGCTTTATAATGCAGCTGATCTTGTGAAGAGAGAGATGCTAATCAAACCACTTCATGTCCAATTCGTTTTTGGTGTCCCTAATGCGTTACCTCCTATAAAAAGAATCCTTGAATTTGAGGTCGACGAACTAAATCGGCTTTTTCCCGATGCTACATGGACAGCTGCTGGAGTCGGGCGAAGTCAGCTAGATCTAAATCACTGGGCACTAGAAATGGGGGGGCATTGCCGCACTGGGTTGGAGGACAATATACGATATGATAAGTCACGCTTGGCTAAAAGCAATGCCGAACTGGTAAGCCGTGTGTCAAGTTTATGTGAACAATATAATCGTCATCCAGCTACTCCAAAAGAAGCTAGAAAGCTTTTATCGTTACCAGTTTAATTGAAATAACTTCAATCTTGAATAGTGAAATAAAGCTTCACTGAAGCTCTGGTCTTAATAATAGTTTTATGGGGTTAAACCAAACTTAAACGTGCACCGTTAGCAACTGGTATTTCACCAAGAGAAAATGGGTCTAAATCATCTATACATGCTACATTGAATGCATATCCAGGTGGGCTACTTCTTTTCTGATTATGAGTATATATCCCGCAAATTCGACAAAACCAATGCTTAGCTATATTGGTATTCCATTGGTATAGTGATAAATGCTCTTCGCCCTGAAGAATTTGAAAATCACCTTCATCAATATCAGCCATTATTGCTCCTTTACGACTGCACATCGAGCAATTGCAACGACGGGGATTCTCTAGCTCTTGCTCTACCCTTATTTCAAATTTAACGGCCCCACAGTGACAGCTTCCTAATTTTTTGTGTTTCATATTAAATTCCTTTTTTAGAGGCACAAGTATTACAAATACACCCTACGCGAATTACCTCAATTTCTTTGTACGTCGCGTTGAATGCGCCTACTTTAAACTTAATTAATTTTCTGCCAATTGCTGGCAGCTAACAACTTTTTTGTATAGCGATGCTGGGGACTTCGAAATAGGACGCTAGCCGGTCCCTGCTCTACAATTTTTCCATGCTGCATCACCAAAATATCATCAGCAACTGCTCTAACAACTTCTAGGTCGTGAGATACAAATACATAGGCTATCCTAAGATTTTTTTGAAGTTCATTTAAAAGGCGTAGAATCTCACCTCTAACAGATAAATCAAGTGAAGATGTAGGTTCATCAAGAAAAATTAGCTTTGGCTCAGGAGCAATTGCTCGTGCAACCGCTACTCTTTGCAATTGGCCCCCGCTAAGTTCTTCAGGTTTTCGATTACGCATCTCTTCACCTATTTTTACTGCATCCAAAACTGTTTCTACGCGTGCATACCGCTGTTCGCGCGACCAATCTGGACGAAGATTGAGTGTCTCACTGACAGAATTACGGATGCTAAATAAAGGGCTAAACGATCTCTGCGGGTTTTGAAACACAATTTGAATATCTTTGCGAAACTGTCGTCCACGTAATCTATTTTTTTGATCTAGATGAACGCCATCAAGCATGATGTCGCCTGAAGTTGATTCAGTTAAACCAAGAACACATCTACCTATAGTCGATTTACCACTTCCGCTTTCACCAACTATCCCCAACGTCTTACCTGCAGGCACGCGAAAAGAGACTCCATTGAGAGCATGCACTGTCTCTGTTTGTCCAAGCGCAGTTCGCGTCTTGAAAATTTTTGTAAGATTTCTTACTTCGAATAGTGTATTTGAGGTATCAAGCATGGAAATAGGGTATCTTAATTGAGATGACAACGGCTTAAGTGATGATCATTTAAACGAGATTGTGGCGGCATTTCCTTATCACAAACCAACATTTTTCGGTGACATCTATTTCGAAAAGGGCATAGTTTGTGAATTTGATTAAGCTTAGGTACAGACCCAGGTATGGATTTAGGTTCAGAGTTCTCACTAATCCTTGCGCATTCTAAAAGACGTTCCGTATAAGGATGCTTTGGAGATTCAAATATCTCCTCAGTCGTTCCAAATTCCATAAGGAGTCCTCCATACATCACGCCAACCTTTTCGCAGATTTTTCCAATGACCCTTAGATCATGGGAGACAAAAAGCAAAGATGCCTCTCTTTGCTGCATTTGTTCACTTAACAACTCAAGAACCTGCATCTGTGTGGTTACATCTAAACCTGTGGTAGGTTCATCTGCTAGAAGCAGTTTTGGCTCACAGACAAGCGCCATTGCAATGTTGATCCGCTGTGCCATACCACCACTCATCTGATGGGGGAAGCGTCGTGCTACCCTCTCAGGACGTGAAATACTCAACGCTTTAAGTAATTTCACAGCTCGTTCCCACCCCTCTGTTTTGGTGGAGCCCATGTTATACCTATAGACATCGGAAATTTGATCACCGATTGACATTAATGGACTAAGAGCGGATACAGGATCCTGAAAAATCATACTAATCTCACGACCTCTTAATGTTTCGAAAATATCATCTTCAGAATTGTCTAAACGATTGCCACTCAATATTATCTCACCACGAGTACGCTGACTGCCTCTAGGAAGTAAGCGCATAATGGCGCGTAGGGTCATTGATTTACCCGAGCCACTTTCCCCAACTAAACCAACAGCTTCATTCTCGCCTACAACAAAATCAATACCCTGCAATGGAAATATACTTTCACCATCACCTGCACTAATTTCAACTTGGAGTCCCTTAAGTTCTAGTAGCTTATTCAAATTGAGCCCCGAATTTGTCCCGTCATCTGTTTGCGACTGAGCCCATTAACCGCATAGACAGATAGAACAATTGCAAGACCCGGAAATATCGAAGGCCACCATACACCGAGCATGATGTAACCGGCACCCGAGTTAATCATGGAGCCCCATTCTGGATGAGGAGGCTCGACACCCAGACCGATAAAACTGAGACCAGCAATAATTTGGATAGCATACGCACAAGTAAGAACAAATAATGAGAATATCTGGCCTTTTGCATTAGGAATGAAATGCTTTAATACAATATTCCAACCGCTCAGTCCTGCACAACGAGCAGCATCAATGAATTCAGCAGTTCGGAGCGGCAATAGTGAACTCCTGATAATACGAAGATACATTGGAATATTAACAATTGCGATCGCCAAGACCATGTTTCTAGCACCACCTCCAATTGCTGCAAATAAAGCTAAAGCAAATAATAACACCGGAAAAGATTGTATAACCTCAACAAATCTAAGCAGTATTGCATCCGTAATTCCACCCCTATACGCTGCAATTGCCCCTAATAAAGACCCAATACCACCACCAATAAGCACGCCCAGTAATGCCAAACTAAAATCTATCCGTGTCGCATGAATAACTCTAGAAAACACATCAAAACCATAATCATCCGTACCAAACCAATGATCCCAAGATGGTGCTGCTAAAGTGTTCATTGGTTGAGGCTCAAGTGGATCATATGGTGCAAACCAAGGCCCAATGATCGCCAAAATCAACATACCCACCAAAACCAAAACTGGCGGCCTTCTTAACTGTCGTCCAATGAAACGCCAATATCTACCACGGAGTAGATTTGATTGAACATCGATAAACTTTGACATCATTCTCGTAACCTGGGATCCAACAAAAATTGGATGAGATCAGCAAGAAAGTAAACTACGACATAAATTGTCGCTGACAACAACACAACACCGAGAACCGGATCATAATCAGAAAAGTCCATAGCTTGAACTGCATAAGTTCCAATTCCGGGCCAAGAAAAAACAACCTCTACCAATACGGCACCGCCAATTAGATATCCAAACGTCATGGCCACAATATTAATCACAGGAGGGGCTGCATTGGGGGCAACATGACGAAACTTGAGCGCACGGCTAGGAATGCCGTAACTGCGAGCGGCTTCAACGAATTGACTACCAAGAACAGTGGAAACCGCACTCCGCGTTACCGAAAAAATTGGGGGGCTACTAGTAAAAGAAAGAGTTAGCGCAGGCATCAAGAGATATCTTACGGCTTCTCCGAATAAAGCAAAATCCCCTGACAACAAAGCATCCACTGTATAAAATCCTGTTACCGAGTCAGGAGGGTCGGCACCACCTAAACGACCAAATGGCGCTGGTAAAAGTCCTAGAAGATAGTAAAGCAAATAAATGAACAAAAGGCCTAGCCAAAAACTAGGCACAGACACGCCTATCTGTCCTAAACTGCTTCCTATTCGATCTGCCCACCCCTTCGGCCTAAAAGCAGCCAGAGCACCAACGGGAACCGCCCAAAGTATTGATAAACCAACTGCAAAAATGACCAGTTCCGCAGTTGCCGGAAGTCGATCTGCAATCTCATCACGTACCGGTGCAAAAGTGCGTCGAGATGAGCCCAAATTACCCCTAGCCAAACCGCTCAAATAAGTGGCATACTGCTCCCAAAGTGGCTTGTTGAGGCCCATCTTTTCTTTGCGTTCAGCAATCATCTCATCCGTGCTATACACTCCAACCGCAGCATATAAGGGAGTTCCCGCAAATCGCGTAACACTAAAAGTCAATATCGACACCGATATTAAAACTATCAACAAGATGCCAAGTCTTTTTATGAGATACAATGACCACTGCTTAATCACAGCGGATCGGCTCGTTTCTGCGGTGGTGTTTAGTGAGTCAATGTCGTCGGATACCATATGAGTACTACCCATAACATTCATTTGTTAACCGCAACAGGCGAAAACCTCAACGAAATAATCTTCAGAAAGTAGAGTTCTCTTTAATTGAAGCGAAGTAAGCCTGCTTGCCGGTGACTTTTTCTGTGCAATCGACAGAAGAAAAGCCACCGGCAGTTTTACATAGTAAGCTGTTACATACGGTTTAGTGGTCGGAAATAAAGAAGCGTATCCGGGTGCAAGGTAATGCCTCCGATGTCTTCTCTAACCGCTAAAGTGTAATCCCCATCGGCCAACCAAAGCATTGGTGAATCTTCAATCAGCTGTCGGATTGCCTTTCGATAAGGCTCTCGTCTTTCGCCATCATCCACGATAGCCGCAGTCGACTGGTACCAATCATCTACTTGGGTATTACTATAACCAGTCCAGTTGATGACAACACCAGTACCCCACCACAGGAAGAAATGATAATAAGGATCATCTACATAGTCGGTCAACCAATCACGCATAAACGCGTCGTAGGTACCTTGGCCGTTCTTTTCACCCATCGTAGCTTGCGACACCGGTGTAATTGTCATATCAACACCGATTTTTGCAAAAGATGATTTTAAACTCGCCGCTGCCTGCTCCACATGAGGAACGCCCTTAGCGGTGATGAGCTCAAACGAAAACCCGTCACCATGTCCCGCCGCTGCAAGCAACTCTTTAGCCTTGTCAAGATCTGTGTAATAGCTTGGATTATCGCCTAAGTTATAAAGATCAAAAAATCTGGAATTAACTGACATTGGGCCTGCGGATTTTGCCGCTCGATCTTTTAAAACGCCATACACAATATCGTCATAAGGTACTGCGTAGGCTAAAGCTTGACGTAACTTAACATTTTCGAAGGCGCCACCAGTTCGAACATTGAGCCCCACATTCAGCTTCTGTCGATCAGGTATAGATAGTACTTTTACTCCTCGGGCCTTCTCCGCTCGACTGAGTTCAGCTGCAGAAAGAGCAAACGCAATGTCAACATCCCCTGTACTCAACATAGCCAATCGATTTGAAGACTCAGGAATTACTAACATTTCAATCCGATTAAAATACGGTTCGTCCGCAAAAAAGTTGGGATTTGCCTTTAACACAATTCTCGTTCCTGGCTCCCAGGTATCGAGCACGTATGCGCCATTTCCTGCGTAATTTCTCGACATCCATTCCAAAGCCCACGGATCGTCGTCAGTCGCATGACTAGATACTTCCTTGCTATCTAGCAATCCGAGGGTTTGATCTCGCATCAACGGAAATTGAATTGCTGATGGCCGTGTATCCATTAATTCAATTGTCCACTCATCGACCCGCTTCACCTGGTCCATGCTGGTTATACCAATATTGCCCCACACCCAAGCTGGTCCAGCCTTTGTCCCTAGTGCTCGTTCAAGGGTCCACCAAAAATCATCAGCCGTTACTGGGTTGCCAGTAGTCGGGAAAGTCATGCCCTGTCGTATGCTAAGAACTACATTACTGCCATTGTTGGTGACCTCCCAAGATGCTACCGAGTTTCCTTCGAAAGCTGTCGTATCCGCGTTGATAGATTCATAAGAACCACTTGGTATTGCGTACTGGATCGGTTGTAAATAAGTGTTCTTTAAAAATAGATTGGTTGCTCCTGATTGACCGAATGTCGGATCCATCGTTGCGACATCGTCCGCTACAGCTATTCGCAACGTACGATGACCATCGGCATGCGCTACACCAAACACGCCTAGTACACCAATCGCCAAAACAACAATTTGTCTAAATAAACTTCTAAACATATTTTTAATCCCCCTAAAAATCCACACGTGTGAAGGTTAAATAAAAAAACCCGTTTTGATTGAAATTGAATATATGTAACTACAACTCAATTCAACGTTTTCTCAACCCCTAAAGTGTTGCTAAATCACCAAACGTTGTCAACTGTAGACAGCTAAAACAAGCCATTTCCAATACAAATTATTCTTGAAATTCGAAAATAATTGCATTACTTCGTTGTTTTATAGAATTTTTTCTAGATTCGATCCTCCACTGATCCCCAGCCGCCACCGCCACCAGTTTTTACTAGAATCCGACTTCCAGCAGGAATTGCCAAAGCATTCACCTTGTAAATATTTTGAGGCGGCTCTCCAGGAAGGATGACGGAAACATCCGGCGGTGCGCCATCTTTTCCTCCTAACAAGCCCCAAGATGGTGTACCCACTCTTTCGAACCAAAGCTGTAAGCGACAAGGCGCAAGCACTTCATATTCTCTAATTATGCCCATTCCCCCGATCCAAACACCATTACCTCCAGATCCATCTCGAAGTGAATACCTAAGGATACGGAGTGGGTATCTTTGCTCCATAGTCTCGACCGGGAAATTTTTAAAATCACCAGCTGCCGAATGAATTAGTGCCGATTCACCGTCACCTCCCTCATAAGCGCCCCAACCCCCAACCAATGATTCACCAGACAGAAACAGTCCGTCTTCGTTTTCACCGACCAAGGTCACGTTCCATGAATCTCCAACATGACCAGCGGCCGCACGATGAGGTACTGCCGTGCTTAATGCCTTAATAACTAAATCCATAGCGAGCATGAGATGAGGTCCATAATGAAGGCAAGGCGCCGTCTCGGTAGGATTAAAGCAAGAACCTTTAGGAATTATAGTTTTAAGATTCCGGAAATTTCCGCCTGATACGGTAGTTGAAGGATTGACTAAGAATTTATAGGCCTGCTCTATTGCAGATCGCGTCTGAACCCTGCCTGAATTAACGCTACCGATGCATTGTGCGTTTGATCCAGTTAGATCTACCTCCATCTCATCGTTTTCTATGCGAACTGTGACTTTGACATTGATTGGATCACTTGTTACTCCATCGTTATCCAATGCTCCTTCGGCTGAGTAAATACCATCCGGTATTTCTTTAACCGACATACGGTCGAGTTCCTCGGCCTGTCGAAATATTTCATCAATAGACAATGAAACTTGTGGCCAGCCAAACCGTTCAACGATGGTCCTGAAGCACGCGACACCGGTTCGACATGCTGTAAATTCAGCCATTAGGTCTCCAACAATCGCAGTAGGGAACCTTGAATTTAGCGCGATTAGATCAATTATCTGCTGGTCAATCTCACCACCTCGGACTATCCGTGTCGGGCCAATACGAAGACCTTCCTGGAAAATATCGATTGTATCTCCAACATAACCTGGATCCTTAGCTCCAACATCATTACAGTGCGCTTTAGCACCTGCGAAACCACGTAATGTGTTTTCGACAAAAATCGGTGCAAAAACGGTGACATCATTCAGATGACTTCCGCAAATCGTAGAATCATTAACAATCCATATATCGCCCTCTTCAAAAACCTCTTTCCCTTTTATGTCAATAACAGCACGAATAGTTCCTCCCAAGCTTCCAAGGAAAAAAGGGAGTCCAGGTGCCTGACCTAACAAAGCACCTTCGGAGTTGTAAATACCAACTGAACAATCCTTCATCTCATATATTACTGGACTGAAAGCTGAGCGATATAGATTTCGCCGCATTTGCTCTGCACCTGAAATAAAGGCATGTCTCACGACTTCAACCGTACCGGGACTTGGACTACTGGCATTTTTCTTCATTTCTAATGACGCTCCATAACTAAATGATTACCACGAACTGGCTCAATAGACCAGGAATCTGGCACCAATATTGTGGTTGATTCCTCAATAATTATGGCGGAACCATTCACTCGGCTTCCAAGATCGCTACGTGAGTAGATCGGAACATTATAAGGTTCTCTATTAAACAGTACCCTCGTCTCACCAATAGCTTTGTTGGTGCTGGTCTGCGGCATTTGTACCACACTGTCAGTTCGATCAAAGGAGACTATGCCAGCCATGCGAAGCGACACAAATTCGACTGGCGCATCTGGTTGTGAATGTCCATATCTAAGATAGTAGGCATCATGAAATGACTGAAGCAATTCCTGATCTGCAGTATTCGATGGAGTGGGAACCAGAAGAGAATACTCTTGCCCAATGTAACGCATTTCAGCGCTAGGCTCGTAACGCAATGAAGCCACATCGGCTCCATCGTCCCTGACTCGATCTTGAACGCGCTCTCGCAGTCTCTCCAAAGCTTCTCCGATATCAACTTGTGCTTCATCAAATTTACGATAATAAGTTACTGAGACATCGTGACGCAGATCGCCCTGAAGCATTCCCCATGCTGAAAACGCTCCCGCCTCTGAGGGAATTACGATACGTCTTATCTCTAATTCGTCAGCTACGAATGCAGCATGCAATGGTCCCGCACCACCAAATGCACAAATAGAAAAGTCTCTAGGATCTAAGCCTCTCTCTACCGTAAGTTCTCTAATCGCCTGGGCCATCTTAAAATGCGCTACTTCTAGTGCCTGTTCCGCAGTAGAAAGTGAATCAAGCTTTAGCTGTTTACCCACAGCATCTATAACATTGTGAGCTGCATTAACATCAAGCTCCAAACTTCCTGCTAACAATTGATCTGCCGGCAAGCGGCCTAAAACGGCATTAGCATCGGTGATAGTTGCAAGTGTTCCGCCACGTCCATAACATGCTGGGCCGGGGGTTGAGCCTGCAGACTCAGGACCAACACGTAAACCACCTGATGTCTCATGAATAATGCTCCCACCACCCAACGCAATCGAAACTAATTCGACTGATGGGGCTAAAATTGGCAATCCTTGCAGGTCGAACTCAGATTTTAGCTCCACTTCGCCACCCCTGATGAGTGAGACATCAAATGAAGTACCACCCATGTCAATACAAATTAAGTCTTCCTCATCAATGGAGCGCCCAACCTCACGACCTCCAACCACACCGCCAACCGGTCCTGAAAAAAGCGTTAAAACCGCCTGCTGGGTCGCCTGGGTTGCTGACATAGCACCTCCATTTGACTGAGTAATATGTACCGGCACTTTGAGCTGCTTTCCTCTAAGTTCTTTTGTTAAGCGATGCAAATAATCTTGAACAATTGGTGTAATATAGGCCGAAACAACCGTGGTTGAGGTTCTCTCGTATTCGCGCCACTCTGGCGCTACTTCGTGACTAAGTACAACAGGAACAGAATTCAGATGTTCTTTAAAATAACGTCGTACTTCGAGCTCATGCACTGGGTTGACATAACTGTGAAGAAGCGCCACAGCTATCGCTTCAAATTCACCAACTTTTATATCTTGAAGAACGGTAGCTAGACTTTTTTCATCTATCTCTTCAAGAGTAGATCCATCCGAATCTAAGCGTTCAGTCAGCTCGAAAATAGCTTCTCTTGATAGCAGGGGCTGAGGTTTTCGATATCGCAAGTTATACATGTCTGCGCGGTGACCTCGTCCAATAATATATACGTCCCGAAAACCCCTAGTCGTAATCAAAGCAACCCGAGCGCCCCGTCTTTCAAGCACACTGTTAATTCCAGCGGTAGTACCATGAACAAAAAGTTCGCTTTCGGCTAGATCAGCACCAGATGCCTCGACAGCTTGGAGTACTCCTTGGACCAGATCACCAGGCGTTGACAAAACTTTTCCAATTCGGTTTGCACTTCCGGAACCTTCTACAACCAGATCAGTAAATGTGCCACCTATATCTACTCCTATCCGATTAACCAAAACACAGTCTCCATATGTTGTTTAGAGCAAAAAATATCCTGTAACTAGCTCACGGTTGTTGAAAAAATCTAATTATCTCTACAGACTCGCTTGGTATTCTGCAAAATGCACAGCAGTAATGACAGGATCCAAACATAAGGCGTCCACGACTTCAGACACCTCGTGGATCATTCCTCCCCACAACGTGCACCCAAACAAAACCGCTTGTGCCTCATCTTCTTCAAGCAACTTGTTGGCAACAGGTACAGCATTTTCATGCAATTTCTTACGAAATAGGTTATCAACTTCGTCCGAAGTCAATTCAGTATTTCCAATTATCTCCTCCGTCTCTCCCGGGGAACGCATCGGGACAAAACGAATGGGTCCCACCACTTGATCCAGCCCATAGTGACGCAGATTTCCACGTAACCAATTAGCTGTTATTTTCCATGCATGCTCATCTGGACAAAGGATTCCCAATCGCAATCCCCGACCCGCAGCAGTAGCTGCCGCGGCTTGAAGTGGCCCCACAACTGGAATCCGAGTAGCACGTTGCGCATCCAAAAGTGCTGGATCTGAGCAACAACCAATAATTGCAGCATCACACCCATCCTCCTCCGCCTTCAGAACCTCACGAATTATTTCATTCAAATAAAGCGGTACAGGAGGAAGCATAGGGCCCGCCAATTCTGGTGGAAGACTTATATTACACACCTCTATTTTAGTGCCAGGAGATGCTATCTTTGACATAAAAGCCGTTCTACTCTCATGGTATAAGTCACTATCAACAGGCTCAATGTATCTTATTTTTGTCATATTACTTTCGCGACTCCCTTATATTTTTTTATTTAATTTAGTCTGAAGCCCTAAGAGAGCTCCTCCATCTAATCGAATCTCAGCACCTGTCACAAATTTTGCATCATCGCCCGCCAACCAACAAATTGCTTCGGCAATCTCCTCAGGCTGGGCAGCTCTACCCATAGGGATAGAACTTAATCGAGTTTTCCACCATTCTTTAGGGTCATCACTCACATTTGCCATTTTTTGGTTCATCGGGGTATCCACCATACCAGGAATAATCAAATTCGCTCGAATACCCCTTGCAACCCCTTCACTCGCCGCAGTTCGAGTCAAAGCAGCAAGGCCAGATTTAGAAACTGCGTAGGCTCCAACATCTGGCTGCGACATTTGACCTAAGACAGAACCAACAGTGACAATTGATGATCCTTCAGCCAACAGAGTCCAAACAGAGCGAATACAACGCATCACGCCTGTTAAATTTGTCTCCATTACCTCGTCCCATTCAGCATCCAACTGATCTCGAATAGGTGCAGACTCTCGAAAAATTCCCGCTACTGCACATAAAATATCAACATGTTTAAAATCCTTTCGGATTACTTCAAACGCCGATTTGACGCTATTGGTATCTTTTAAATCAACTTGAATTGGCGCCGGTTTAAAATCTGAGTTGCATTCAGCAGCTACATGCTTCATTCGGTCAAGACTACGTGCTAGCATGATTACCTTGCACTGCTCAGATGCCAACTTCTTTACAACAGCCGCTCCAATTCCTGAACTAGCACCTGTAACAACAGCAACTTTGTTGTTTCTCATGATGCAAACTCTTTGTTATAGCTCATAAGCAGGAACTGGTGGAGTTGTGCCAGTGAGTGGATCAGCATCTATTTTATCTAGATCATCACGGCATCCGTTTAATTCCCAATTAAGCAATGCAAATGGTACATTTCCATCGTTCCAAACCGAGTCATGAATCTTTTGAAAATCAAAATTTTTCCCTTCGCTTTCTATTGCCTTGCCAACAAGTTTCATCAACTGGTGCTTCCCTACCTGATACGCAAGCGCCACTCCAGGGTTTCCAGCATAAAAAGCACTTTCCTTAAGAGCAGTAGCGCGATCAACATCAACTTTATCGGAAAAATGTTTGGCTGCTTCTTCAAGCGAAAGATCTCCGGTCGCCAAACCAACATCAACTTCCACCCTCAAAGCGCGCAGACGCATGAAGTTCCAAATCACAGTTCTTGTATGTGGCGCATCATCAAACAAACCTGCATGTAACATCAATTCTTCATTGTAATGTGCTATTCCTTCATTAGATCCTGAGTCGTAATATCGGCGACGCAAGGGATTCTCATGACGATAACATAAAGCAAGTTGCTGGTAATGTACGCCCTCGTGAATAATCCCAGCCCTCGGATCACGGGCATTTGCTGCATGAAAATAACCCAGTTCGAGGCCAGGATCAGGTACATACGACACACCATCTTGGTTAAGACGATATTCATCAGTCAAATCATTCGTAACAGCTAAAAATCCCATCGGGGCCAAATAATCTGGAATGGGAGCATTTAGATAGTGACCAAGGTTATTCGGCTGGGATAATAAGCCACTGTTGACATAAAAATCTCGAATTGATTGCTCATCTCTTGCTTCAATTTCGCATTGCTCTTCTGCGTTACTAGGCAAAGGAGGCAGAGGAATTGAGCGCGCCCGATGTTCCGACAACTTTTCCCAGACCAAAGACCTACAGTACTCTCTACGAGCACCAGCAACTAACTCTTCAGGATCTTCAGGCATTAGAGCTACGTTTCTTAAAAACCATACAAAAACATCTCGCCCAATGGCTGTATCCGTTTTCATTGAACCCACTCTTGTCTCTAACCATTTTCGAAAGTCCTCTGCAGCAGTGCCCGCATTTTTGGCTGCCATTGCTAGGGGTTCATGAAGATGTTGAGGCAGATGCGGCGTCAAAAATCCAGCCGACATGGCAATTCTTTCACCAATATCAGGAAATTTCCCGCCTCGAATATCTACTCCTGAAGTGAGTTGCTCGATCACAGCCTCTGCGAAAGGGGCAACTGCTGTTCCGTCAAGAGCTGAACATGCTTCAGAAAAAATTGCCGGTACATCTTCAAGTGCCTTCACCACTGAAGCTGCGCGTTGTTCTGAGAACGGTGCTGGCTCCAGTAATAAATCCATATATGGGCCCAATGCCTGATCCACCCAAAATAAAGCATCCCGCTCCCAACTTCGCAAAACGTCCAGCTCCCAATACACCCGGGACAACAGAGAACCCAATAAACGATGATCTACAGCATCACTGACCGAGAGAACAGATGGATCTATATCTTTCCAGCGTTGCATGAAAATGGCTCGCTCTGCTCTATATTTCTCCACAGCAACAGCAGAAAATTCAGGGCGCCATCCCTCGGGCCTGCTTTCGTGACCTCGTGATGTAGTGATCGAAACTCTTTGTGACTCGCCACTTTTAGGTAGTCGCGGGATATCATCGCCAGAACAAGGTTGTTGACTCGCCCTCCAAGTCCAAATATCCAGCCCCAGTTGACTGACTTCTTTATTCTTCATTTTTGACCCTCTGGAATCCATTCCATTAATTATCGGCAACCTCTGATCACCAGTTATAGTTTTTTTTCACTTATGTAATGCTAAAGTGGATTATTAGCAACTATTCGTGCTACATGTCAATCTTGATCAACAATTAACGCCTTAAGAGGTATCTAGACAATTGTTTCAAGTTTAGCTTACTTACCTGATAATGAGCCATCTGCATATAATATAGTGAACCCGTATTAAGATTATTATGCAATTTTAGAAAGATTCCACGAATGAAAATTGGCTTAATAGTTAATCCAATCGCTGGCCTCGGAGGCAAAACCGGCCTAAAAGGAACTGATAGCGAAAAAGCGATTGCTGAAGCATTACGGCTCGGAGGGACAAAGGAGTCTGCAAAGCGAGCCGAGCAAGCGCTACGCCCATTAAAATTCTTAACCGACAAATTCTCAATCATTACGTGCACCGGCGAAATGGGCGAATATGTGTGCAAAAATCTTGGGCTCACTCCGACAATAATTAGCGTGTCGACGACAAACACCACAAAAAATGACACCAAAAACGCTGTCACCAAAATGGTGGAACAAAAGGCATCCCTAATACTTTTTGCCGGTGGGGACGGCACTGCCTGTGATATTTTGGAATCACTTGGTGGAAATACGCCTATCTTGGGTATTCCTACGGGAGTCAAAATGCACTCTGCCTTATTCGGTACGAGTCCTAGCTCAGTCGGAGTCTTAGTCAGCCAAATTATAAAAGATGGATATGAAAGTTTCCCCACAAGAGCAGCAGAGGTGATGGATCTCGATGAAAATTTAAGAAAACATGAACTTATCCAGACTAAATTAGTAGGCTACGTAAACATCCCCGACAACCAGTTATTAACCCAAAATCCAAAGAATCATGCTATTCCGACTGATGATCAATCTATTGAAGGACTTTCCCAATTTTTTCAAAAAAACCTAAGACAGGATGCTATTTATATTGTTGGTCCAGGTAAAACTACATACACAATTCTCAAGAAAATTGGGATAACAGGAACTTTGCTCGGAGTAGACGTCATAAAAGGGAAAACCTTAATCAGTCATGACGCTAATGAACATCAGCTGGAAGCGCTCCCTACAAATTCTCCTATCTATATCATTTCTGGAATAATTGGAGGTCAAGGATTTTTGTTCGGGCGAGGCAATCAGCAGATCACACCCAAGATAATTCGACGAGTATCAAAAAAAAATATTCTTGTAATCGCCACTCTGGCAAAACTTCACTCTTTACAAGAACAATCTCTTCTCGTTGATACTGGTGATAAAAAATTAGATCACGAACTCGCAGGTTATATTAAAGTGCGGATCAACAAACACAATACGCACGTGATGAGAATCAAAGCGGCTTAAAACTAGTCAATATTCGGAGGAGTCCAATCGTCGGGAGGGCCCTGTCGTGTAAATGGATGGATGTTCACTGTAAATCCAGCATCACTCCCATTCATATACATCACTCTTTTCACGATTCGCCAACCCTCCATATCACGCCTCAAATCATCATGATATTGGCCATAAATAATGGCGGTGGTCATATCAGCTCGCTCATGCCAAGCAAGCACATAACTAATCGAAGATGCTCGATCCTTGTCGTAGAACGAAATCTGCACATTTGATAAATGATGAGAAGTCCTAACCCATCGCCACATTCGTTCGAGCGACTTTGCAACCTCTTTCGATCCTTGACTGTTTAGTCTTTCATCGGGTCCAAATTCAACGACACAATCCTCGGAAAAAAGTTTTTCGATTGCTTTGAGATCCATTGCATCAAGTGCACGACAATACTCTATTAGAAGATTGGTTATGGCACGCTCGTCGATTAGCTTAGTCACTAAATCTTTCATAAATTGTGGGATCTGATATTTATTAGGGCGCTTTGCATAGCTCTTTCTTAATCTACTGAATCAATGTCGAAGAATCTTTCCAAAAAACTCTCTAGCTCGATCGGTCTTGGGTTGATCAAAAATTTCTATAGGAGTCCCTATCTCGATAATTTTCCCTTCATCCATCATCACAACTTTATCGGATATCTCCCTAACAAATCCCATTTCATGACTAACGATAATCATCGTCATTCCATCTGATGCCAATTTACGTATCGTATCCAGAACTTCGTTCACCAATTCAGGATCTAGCGCAGACGTAACTTCATCAAGCAACAATAAATCCGGTTGCAATGCTAATGCTCTTGCAATAGCAACGCGCTGTTGTTGTCCGCCACTCAACTGATCGGGATAAGCATCAAGTTTATCCGACAACCCGACACTCTCCAGTAATTTTTTTGCTTCTTCCTCCACCTGTTTTGAGTTTCGCTTCTTAATCTTTATCGGAGCAATCGTGACATTTTGCATAACATCCATATTCTGAAATAGGTTGTACTGTTGAAATACAATAGCCATACGATCACGCGATAACTTTACACTACTTTTGCTGTTGTAGTTAATCGTTTCACCTTGTATTTCAACGGTACCGCCAGTTGGAGATGTCAAACCAACCAATACTCTCAGTAAAGTTGACTTTCCAGAACCAGATGGACCAACCAAGGATATAACCTGGCCTTTATCAATCGTCAAACTGACGTCTGTCAAAACGACATTCTTTCCGTAAGCGCTACTTAAATTATTTATCTTTAGATGATGCAAAGCGTTTTTCCAAGTATCCACCAAATCGAGTTAATGGGTAAGACAAAAGAAAATAAAGTACCAAGATAGTGCCATAAACGAGTAGCGCCGAATAGCCCCTATTGTTCATTACTTTTCCAGCAAATGTCAGCTCAACTACTCCGATTTGGGAAACAAGTGCCGTATCCTTAATAAAACTGACCATGTAAGCAAATGCCGGCGGTACAATTACAGGCCATGACTGAGGCACAATGACGTTTACTAAGATTTTCCAGCGACTGAAATTCATCGCTGAAGCTGCTTCAATCTGCTGCCGAGGAACTGATTCAAAACCAGCTCTAATGATCTCTGACGTGTATGCAATTGCCATCATGCAAATACCGATTGTAGCAATGGTAAATAATGAGGCGTTCGGACTGATTGCTTGAATAAAGAACAGCACTAAATAAAGAATCACCAAAAACGGAATTCTGCGAAAAACTTCGACATATGTTATTGCAATAATACGTATAGGTATCCAATACAGGCCTGGAGTTTGCCGAAGATATACAATCACAAATCCCAGCAGAAAACCAATGCCGACTCCTACAAGCGTCATCAGAAGTGTCGTACCCATTGCTTTCAAAAGAAATATAGCGCTGTAATATTCAAAAAATCGTGGCACTTCATTTAGTAATCTTTCCCACATTAGAATATTCTCGCTTTGACTCGGAAAAATTTTCGACCGACAAGCGCCAACATAATGCTAGCGACAAATGTTAAAACGATGTACACACCTGCTACGAGAGTAAACATCTCCAGCCATCGATACGTTTCCGTGGATATATTTATTGCGGTTCCGGTTAATTCATCTACGCTGAAGACGGCCGCCATGGAAGATCCCAGAATCAAAATAAGAAACATGTTAGCTAAAGGTGGATAAATCGTCTTTGCAATATGAGGCACAATCACAAAACGGATTTGTTGCCATAGAGACATACCAAGGGTCTCCGCAGCCTCGATCTCGGTTTGTCTAACTGACAAGAATCCAGCTCGCTGAATCTCGGTGAGATAAGCTCCAGCATTTAAGGTAAGCCCTAATAAAACACAAATAAAAGAGGGCATAATAATGCCCACTTCTGGCAATCCGTAATACAATAAATAGATCTGCAGCAGAGCGGGAGTATTCGTAAAAAAGACCACGTACCCCTGCGCTATTCGGCTAACGACAGGGCCACCAAAAGTCTTAGCTGCAGCCCCTGCTAAACCAATTAATGCTCCGCCCCAAAATGCCAAAAAAGACAATTCAACAGTCAAAATAGCAGCTTTCATAAGTGCTGGAAGACTTTCGAAAGCAACACCAAACTGAAATGTATAGTCCATTTCTATAAAGCTCGCTAAAACACTACGGGCCTCCGTTAAGGAGGCCCGCAAACAAACCTTTTACCGTTGAAAGGGCTTTAGAAAAATGCCGTTTCTACGACCGGCGCGAGCATAGGTGCACCATACCATTTTTCCCAAGTACCATTAACAGTGCCTGAAGAATGCAGGCCATGTAGAACAATATTTAGTGTATCTCTCAACGCAAAGTTGCCCTGCCCTACACCAATCGCACAGTAAGCCACAAAGATCGTATCTGATAAAACACGCCAGTTTACGTTAGGATAATTTTCTGTATGCGCCATAAAGAAATCAATATTTTCAACAATCGCATCCGCTCGTCCTTGGCCAACCAATCGCACTGTGTCGGCGATCGTATCGACCAGTTCAAGTTTTGCATTTGGTAGATTGTCTTTAGTCCATCCTACAGTCCAATTGCCGCGCATGTTAGCTAATGTGTATTTCGAGTCATTCAGATCTGCCCACTTTGTTATGTCGAGTTTATCGGTGGTCAATACCGCCATCGCTTCTGTGTGTAAAGGAGCTGTATAAGATATCAAGAGCGAGCGAGCAGTGGTTCTAGTTAGCGCCCCAAGAGAGATATCAATCTTATCCGAAACAAGGAACGGTACACGTTGTGGCGTCTCGGTTGGTACAAACTCAGCTTCCACACCAAGCGCCGCAGCGATCTCGTTTCCAATATCAATATCAAAACCTTCTAGTTCATTCGTTGCGCCGTATGAACTCATCGGTGGAAAATTAGGGTTGACTCCAATTCTGATGGTTTTTGATTCTATAATTTCATTAAGATCCCGTGCTTGCGCTACACTAAATAGTCCAAACGCGCAAACGGAGGCGATCATAAACTTCAATAAATTTCTTCTTAACATTCAAAACGCTCCTCTTTTTAATTACTTTTTTATAAAAACACCGTGCTTTGTAGCCGATTAACTACAGACCCCTATATCCTACACTGAAACCAAGATCATAGTACTATAAATATGGTTTAATCTGGATTTTTTCTCTTATATGCTCGCCAAGTCATAGCCCATTTAGTTGGATCATCTAGCGGCCCAGAACGGATTTGACCAATCGCTTGTCGATGAGGTGCACATTTTACTACATCAGGATTTTCATAAGCTTCTCGGACAACTTCTTCTAAAACATCGATCCAGTAGTCAATATCCTCCTTTGAGTAAGTCTCGCCAGCTTCTGGTGTAAAAGGCTGTGGAACCAGCCAAGGATGATGGGCCAACCACGGCGCATCAATACCAAAGTCAACCATACGATTACTGAGGTCGTCGACAGTCACACCTGTTTCTTCAGTAACCTTTTCAATGCTGTAACGTGTCATTTCCATTCTTGGGCCACCGATGCTCGGATGCGATTTAGTGATTCCACGAATCTTGAGTAATCTTGATTCCATGTAATTATTTGCTAACACGGAAATTTCAGCAGCCTCTTCAATCCCCATAGCTCCCATGGCTCGAGCCCACGAATAGGCTTTTATAACTTGAGGCACGTTTCCCCAAAATTCACGGATTCGGCCTATACTTTTTGGGCGGTCATAATCCAAATGATAAATACCTTCCGAATGAGTAACTAGAGGCGATGGCAGAAAGGGTGCAAGATCTGCACTACAACCGTAGGCACCAACAGCCGGGCCACCACCACCTTTGGGCGCGCCAAATGTTTTGTGGAGCATATACATGCAGGCATCAAACCCCAGCTCTCTAGCTTTTATTTTTCCCATTACCCCATTGAAATTAGCGTGATCATAAAAACAGAGTCCGCCTGCTTGGTGCACAATCTTAACCCACTCAACTATCTCAGGATTATATATCCCCATATCGTCCGGATTGTTTATCAATAAAGCTGCTGTTCGGTCTGACACCGCTTCTCGCAACGCATCAAGTGTTGGGTATCCCTGATCCCCAAGAGGTAGTGTAATCACATCAAAACCTGCTGCGGCAGCGGTAGCTGGATTACATGGGTGAGCCTGTATTGATGTTATGATTTCATTTCTCTTCTCTAGTTCACCTCTCGATGCATGGTATGCCCTAGTCACACAACAATGTGTATATGCCGCATGTGCACCACCACCGGCTTGAAACACAAATTTATCCATACCCGATAACTCTCGTAGAATTAAATCAAAGTTATGAATTAATTGCAGTGTGCCTTGTAATGTGCTTTCATCTTGAAGTGGATGCGTCTCCGCAATCTCAGGTCGTAAGGCAATAAGCTCATTCAGTCTTGGGTTGTACTTCATAGTACAAGTGCCGAATAAGCTGATCCCCATCATCCCCAGTGTTTCTTGGGAGAGATGCAAAAAATGGCGCTGGACTTCCTGTTCCGACATTTCTGGCAAAGCCGGCCGATCGTTTCTAATCATATGTTCTGGAATCAATTTATCTACGGAACCAACGCGATCAATGATATCTTGACTCGCTGGCCTAAACACGATACCACGTCTGCCTTCAGACCCCATCTCTGCAATAACTGGTTCATCCCAAACTGGGGCGTGATATGCTCTTAGATTATTATTCTTCATGAGGAGAGAACCTCTTTTAAACTAGTAGCTAGCCTTTCAATATCCTTTTGCGTATGGATTTCCGTTACACAATACAACGCACTTTGCCCGAGCTCTGGAAATTCTAAAGAAAGATCCTTGCCGCCAAAAATATTGCGCTCTCGGAGTCTCGCATTAATATCCCTTACCGAAAATCCTGTATCGTCAAAATTCAAGACAAATTCTTTAAACACAACCGCGTCAAAGTTCATTTTGATACCTTCAATTTCAGACATCAGTTGCGCGGCATAATTTGACTGCTGTGTAATCAGTTCACCAATTTCACGAAATCCTGAAGGACCCATGAGAGCCATATAAACTGCTCCTGAAATAGCCCAGAGATAAGTGGAATTCCCGGTCCAATCCTTTCCGGCCTCCCTTAAACCATAAGAAGTTTGTCCAGCACAACTCAATCCAAACCCATATTGGCCTTTTACTTCAGTTTCAGTAATGCTAATGTTGAGTGTATTGTATTCCCTAACATAAACTTCCTCGTCGGGGGTGGCGATGTATCCACTCACTCCACCTCCACAGTTCATATGCACGCCAAGCGGTTGAACGGGGCCGACGATGATATCAGCTCCATAATCAACCGGCGATCGAAGGATACCCAAAGAAATTGGATCACAACCAACAATAGTTTTCGCACCATTCTTTCTTGCTAATTCAGAAATTATTTGTCCATGCTGCTCTATCAGCCCAAAATAATTAGGCACTTCAAAATATATGGCCGCAACATCGCCTGACAATTCTTTTTCCAAATGCTCAAGGTCAATCCCTCCTGAAGCAGCAACGCTATTTATCTCTACGATCTCAATATGATCATCCATATTTTCTGGAGCGCAGTAATTTACGACAACTGCTTTTCTTTCAGGATCGATAACTCTCGGAATTAATACTTTTTTCCTACCGGTAATTCTGGAAGCTAAACGAATAGCATGACCTGATGCACAGCCATAACTATAAACTGGAAGCCCGACCATATCTAACTTCAACAACTCGCCAAGCTGACTACAAAACTCAAAAAGAGCTTGATTTCGTCCATGATCAGACGACGGCGTTCCCCAAACGTTAGTCAAGAATTCTGCCCGCCCTACAATTTCATCACAAATAGATGGCACATGATGCTGCCAACAACCGGCACCTAAAAAGTTTAAATTGTCCTCACAATTCCCATTCTGCGAAAGTACGGACAATAAATGGCGCTTTAGATCTAGCTCTGACGCAAGTTGCTCAGGTAACTTCAACGGTGATTTTCGTCGATGTGTTTCAGGAATTTGTTCAAAAATTTCCCCAACATCTTTTATATCAAGCGCACCGAGCATGTCAGATCGAGCATTACCAGCAGAACTTGGCATATAGGGGTGTGCTTTTGTGCCAACCTTATCCATCTATCCTTCTCCCTTGTTTAAATTTTTTAAAAAACCACACCATTAGTTGAAAATTTATCATGGCTTGTTCAGAGAGTAAAAGGATGTGCAGGTCGATTCATCAACATATCTGCCGTTAATTGTGCTGCGATCAATCCTCCTGTAAAACCCATCCAGGGAAAAGCACTTACAAAAAACCCGCTAACATTATCAGACTCTCCCAAAATTGGGATCCAATTATCTGTTCCATTCACTAGCGCCGGCCAGGTTCGAACTAACTGCGCAGCCTCTAGTTGAGGAACCATTTCAATTGCGACTGCCAAGTTGCCTACAACAGAATCATAGCTCACACTCAAGCGATCAGTAGAAGAATCCAAATTACTCGGCCAGCCACCACCTATTAGGCACGATCCATTTGCAGTTTGCTTTAGTGTTAGGCGGTCACTAGCAGAATATACAAGATGTTTTATTAAGGAGGGAATGGGTGCTGTTACGTTAGTTTGTATTGGGCTCGCTTTAATAACACCCTCAACACCAACCATCGCGCAAATTCGGCTAACATCAATTCCTGCGCAATTCACGACACGATGGCAACGAATGGCCCCCTTCGTTGTGTGCGCCCTAAAAGTAGTTTTTTCTTTTGCAATACCGACAACTTCTGTTTGTCTGAATATGTGTACGCCCAATTTCTCTGCTTGCACTGCAAACGCAGGAGCCACAAGCAAAGGATTAGCTTTTCCCTCATCTGGGTAAAACATTGCACCCACCATATCCTCTGATATGTATGGCGCAATATCTCTGAGGTCATTTCTATCAAGATACTCAGATTCAATCCCAAATTTATTCTCTATCACTGCTTTCGCATTAATAGCTTTCATCTCTGATTCAGTCTTGGCTACTAAAAGTCCCCCGACGAGTCTAACTTCCAAGTCAGCATCTAGAATGTCTTCTATAGTTTTCCAGAGATCGAGCGACTCTTGCATCAAACCTAAAGTCGGACCAAAACTATGCGCCCATTCTTCACCCTTCTCGAGAAATGTGTCATGAGGTATCTGTCCATGAAGACTACCTGAATTTGAACCAGAGGCAGCACTATTTAATCCCGATCTTTCCACCAACATAATCTCAAGGCCTTCTTGAGCCAAGAAATATGCTAAAGCACAACCAGAAATGCCGCCGCCAATCACCAGCACATCCGTTTCCATCTCAATTTCATTCATTAATTTGACTCAAGTTTTACTTCAGCTAGCTATAATGTACACGACAGTTACATACAATTGGCATAATCTTATAATGACAACAAATTTACTCTATATGCAAAAGATTATTATCTCAGGAGGCTAATAATGACTCACCATTTCCGTGGTAGCTATACCGTCGCGGTCACCCCATTTACCGAAGATTCATCCAATATAGATTTTGAAGCATGGAGAAATTTTCTTGATTGGCAACTTAACATTGGGGTTCCAGGCATCATCATACTTGGAACCACAGGCGAATTTTTAACAATCCGAGATGAAGAAAGGCAAGCATTTGTAGAATCAACAGTGCAACATGTCAATCAACGTGTGCCTGTTTTGGTTGGCACCATGAACGCTCATACACCAACGGCAGTTAGATATAGCAAGGAGGCTGAAGAGTTGGGAGCGGACGGACTAATGATTCTTCCACCTTACTACTATACACCCACTCATGAAGAAATATACAACTACTATAAGGCTATCTGTGAAAAAGTAAGCCTACCAATAATGCTTTACAATAACCCGTTCACATCTAATATAGACATGCCAACGCGGCTTGTAGCAAATCTGACTAAATCATTCGAACAAGTGAGGTATATTAAGGAAGCTAGTATGGACGCTGCCCGTGTGTTTGATATCATTGAAGCAACAGATGGAGTGATGAATGTGTTTGCCGGCGAACGCGTTGTTGAATCGTATTTAATGGGAGCAGTAGGGTACGTTAATCCTTATGGTAACTACATACCACGTGCTTCTTCGCGCTTTTGTGAAATGATGATAAATGGACAAGTCACCGAAGCCAAAGAAATCCAACATTCTATTGATGCAATGCAGGAGGTGATTGGGGAAGGTCATCCAACCTATGGCCATCAATGCTACTCCAAAGCGTTAGCAAGAGCAGTTGGTTATCCAGTAGGTGATGTCCGCCCACCACTTACCACCTTCAATGAACTCGGTAGCGAAGGCGAACAAAGACTTAAAAAACTCGCTGCTATGATTGAACAATTGGATATACTTATGGATGAACTAGAGAAAAAATTGGCGGCTTAAAATATTTGCCTATAAAAAATGATAGTTTTAAAAACTGTTGCATATACTCATTATGAAAACACCTCAATTATTCAGTGAACTGCAATTAAGGGGTCTTCTCCTTAGAAATCGAATTGTTGTTTCTCCGATGTGTCAATATATGGCTATAGATGGTCATGTCCAAGATTGGCATTTTGGCCATCATGCCCGGTTTGCCTACGGCGGCCCAGCCTTATCTTTTGTAGAAGCGACAGGAGTTACGCCGGAAGGACGCATCACACATGGGTGCACCGGCATCTGGGACGATAGTCATATCGATGGTTTGAAAAAAATTGTTGATCTCTATAAATCTCAGCAAGTAGCAGTTGGTATTCAAATAGGTCATGCGGGCCGTAGAGCAAGTGCGGTAAGACCTTGGGATGGCGCCCATCCAATTCCCGAAGGAGATATAGACGAGCCACCATGGGAAAGAATGGCACCCAGTGCTATACCAGAGGAAGAAGGGCATCCCTTGCCTCGTGGTATGACTCAGAAGGAAATACTCCAAACAGTTGAAGCATTCACGGCGGCTACAAAACGTGCGTTAACTGCCGGTTTTGACACTGTGGAAATACATGGGGCTCATGGCTATTTGATCCACTCTTTTTTTTCCCCTATTTCGAACCGTCGAAATGATCAGTATGGTGGAGATCTTAAGAGTAGATTAACGTTTCCATTAATGATAGCCGAAGCAGTCCGAAGCGTTTGGCCCGACGAAAAACCACTTTTTTTTCGAGTATCCGCTGTCGATAATGTTCCGGGCGGAGTTACTATCGAGGATACAGTAGAATTATCAAAAGCTCTCAAAGCTCGCGGTATAGATGTTATTGATTGCTCATCCGGTGGCATGCTAGGCCCAGCCACACTTTCTAAAGCGAAGAATGCGCAAGGCTATCAAGTGCCTTATGCAGATCAAGTAAGAAAAAAAACAGGTATAAAAACAATGGCGGTAGGTCTCATCATTGAACCAGAACATGCTGAAAAAATACTTAACGAAAATAAAGCTGATCTAATTGCATTAGCCCGAGAAATGATATCGAACCCAAACTGGGCATACAATGCAGCTCTAAAATTAGATCATGGGGCGCCTCATGATGTACTACCCCCCTCGTATGCCTTCTATCTTGAACGCCGTGATCAGAGTCTTAATGTAGATCCAAAAATTAATACCTTAGCTTAAGGATTAATCTAGAGCCCTTCTACCTAAGATAACTTGCTCCATTAACATCCAATGTGGCGCCCGTTAAATGTCGGCAGGTACCGGTCGATAAAAAAGCGGTGAGGTTTGCGAGATCAGACGGGGGTATCCATTCTTTCATTGCCAAAGCTTGTGTGACTTTATCTTCGCCTCCCGCGGCTTCTGCAAACTGTTCTGACATACGGGTCCGAACTACACCTGGCGCTATACTGTATGCAAGCACATTATCTTCAGCATAATGCCTCGCAATACTCTTGGTGGCATTCAATACGGCCGCTTTGGAAGCCGAATAGGCGATCATTGCCGGCGTGCCTGGACCACGATGGGCTACCCAACTCGAAATAGAAATAATAATCCCCCCGCCATTATCTCGAAAGTGAGGGACTGCTCGACGCATGAGATTACATGGAGCCATTACATTGACAGCCAGGGTATCTTCCCATGTTTCTCGCCATTCATCCTCGCTATCATCGATGCCGCCAACAAAACGAATGATTGCAGCATTATTAATTAAAACGTCGACACCATCACGCCAATTGACAGCGTTATTCCAGAGGTTATCGACATCATCTTTATTTCTAAAATCGGCTTGAAAGGTCACAATATCCTCAGTATTCAGAGATCCAACTACCTCTTTCATCCCATCTTCATCAGAGCAATAATGTGCGATAACACTAGCCTTTGCCGCTACTAGATTCTGAACAATGGCAGCACCAATACCCTTAGAGGCCCCAGTCACTAATATTTTCTTTCCGGTTAAATCAATCATTTTTATTTGCTCACTTTGTTTAGCTGTATAACACTCAGATAGGAAATCGATCCATATCAAGCCACCAATATCTAGGGCTTAAAACGGCCAGTTTATCTAAATATTTAACATAATATTAATCAAATTAACACTTAAATTAGTAGCGGTCACTGCATTAAGTGCCACAAAACGTCTGCATAACAATCTGGTCTGGCATCGGCGGCTCAGCATATTTTTTCATATGCGATTGTTCATCATATGGCTTGCTTATAACATTCAGTAATTGATTAAAAGGATTAAGATCATTGTGATCGACCGCTGCACGAATCACTTCCTCGATCAAATGGTTACGCGGGATAAAAAGCGGATTAACCGTTTTCATATCAATAGTCCTATCTATATCAGAACGATCTTCCGTGGCAAGTCTTGCTCTCCAGCGTGCCAACCAATCTAATATATTTGAGTTCCCACTAAATAGATCGATAAAAGCATCATCAGCTGCTGTAGCGATACGCTTAAGATCACTCAAACGTCGAAATGTCAACGTAAAATCAGCTTGGCCGTCTGACATACAGCTGAACAAATCTTCGGCTAGGCGATCATTCGTCTCACAGAGGTCCAATAATCCAATCTTTCGCATCAATTTTGGTCGATAATGGTGCTGAAAGCGTTGTGGAAAAGTATTGACGACATCCGTCACCTCAGTAATCATGTCACTGCCATCTTTCGATAGGAGTGGAAGCAATGTTTGGGCAAATCCTGCTATATTCCAGTGCGCAATAGGTGGTTGGTTGCAGTAAGCATACCGGCCCATCCGATCAATTGAGCTATACACTTTCTGTGGGTCAAACGTATCCATAAATGCGCAGGGCCCATAATCAATTGTTTCTCCAGCAATTGACATATTGTCTGTATTCATCACGCCATGAATAAACCCAATTAGTTGCCAATCAGTAATTAATGAAGCCTGCGCATCAATTACTGAAGCCAATAAAGACATATGTGGGCCTGAAGATGACATGTCTGATGGAAAATGACGTTTCATAATATAGTTCGATAATAAAGCCAGTGCATCTACATCCTCACGAGCAGAAAAATATTGAAATGTGCCCACCCTGACATGGCTGTTTGCAACACGTGTAAGTATGGCTCCTGGCAACATAGCTTCTCTCATAACCTGTTCACCGGTAAATACTGCTGCAAGCGATCGAGTTGTCTTTATGCCTAAAGCTGCCATAGCTTCACTAACTAGGTATTCTCGAAGGACAGGTCCTAACGCTGATCTGCCATCTCCCATTCTTGAGAAAGGAGTACGGCCAGCACCTTTTAATTGAATATCCTGACGAATTCCAAATTTGTCCATTATCTCTCCGAGGAGAATTGCGCGACCATCACCGAGTTGGGGAACCCAGTGACCAAATTGAAACCCTGCATAAGCCATGGCAAGTGGTTCAGCACCAGGAGGAACCAAATTACCTGCCAGAATCTCGATTCCTTCCTCATCTTGCAAAAGTGACGGATTTAGTCGTAGCCGTTCAGCCAACTTTTCGTTAAGGCAAATTAGACGAGGTTGCCTCACCGGAGAAGGTCGCAAAACCTCGAAGAATCGACTCGGAAGTTCAGCATAACTATTTTCAAAAGGAAAGATGCGGTTAACCATACACTATCAAGACTCTAAAATTGTTTCGCATAACATTAAGTGATTGTATGGGAGGGTTGTTTTGTTAAGAAAGTTCTAAAGTTGAACAACGAATCATCAACCTCTCGTAACCAGTAAAATCATTAATTGGGTAATGTTGTGTGAATCTATTATCCCACATTAAAACATCTCCAATCTTCCATCGGTGCCGAAAAACAAATTCCGGCCGGGTAATATGTCTAATTAGAAATTGTATCAATATCTGACTTTCTATGTCCGACATACCTATAATTTTTTTAGTAAACATCTCGTTAACGTAAATACCTTCTTTTCCAGTTGTTAAATCCCGACGAATAACTGGATGCACAGCAGTAAGGCCCTCTATATCTGGATTAGCTGGTCCGGCGTAGCTATGCAACGCTTCAAGAGATCTTAAGAAAGACTGCATTGAAAAACTCAGGTTCTCGAAGGCCGCAATTGTTGATGAAAATAGTGTATCACCTCCCACCGGCGGGATTTTTTTCGCATGTAGTATCGTAATGTAGCCAGCGGGCTTTTGAAAAGTTACATCAGAGTGCCAGCAAGCACCGCCAAAAAGTGTGTTCCCATTTGGATCTTTTCTAAGAATCAAAACCTCCGGAGCATCTACTGAATGCTCTACCCCATCATCGACATGATGAAAAAATAAGGGACCAAAATTTGAAGTAAATTGGCGTAGAGACTTCGGCGACAATTGTTGATTATGAAAAATAAGAACCTTATAACGATCCAAATTTTTCCTTATTTCCCGTATTATTTCCGCCCTATTCTCAGAGTGTAGATCAACGCCAGTTACCGAAGCGCCAATATGCGGAGTTACTAATTCGAATTTTAATGCCATAATTAAAAAAATAAAAAATCGAGCTGTTTTAGAAAAAAAATTGAAAAAGATTTTGTTTGAGGTTTGCAATACTATAAATCATGGAAGCTTCTGCTGATATAGATTCTAGAATGACTCTGGTAACGCTATCAGAGCTAGTGTCTAATAATGGATGAAAAATCAAACAATTCTTTTGGTCTTAAATAATAACCATGAATCAAATAAGTTTTCAAAAACTATCAAAACAATTTAAGCCTTTAATCGGAGGAAAACCGTAATGTCTGTAATCGCTGTATTCGTAATAATAGGTGTGGCTCTACTTATTGTAATGTTTGCATCCATATTTCTCTTGCGGCTTTCACGCCAAGAAAAGCCTATCCAACCTGAAAACGGGTCTGATAAACAGAAATCACAAGATAGTTCGGAAGACAGAAACAATTTGGATCAAAATTAGTTACGTGGTTTAACTGGATACAGACTGCTAGATAGATTTAGGACTCTTGACAACTACGGGTATTTCTTTTGGTCCAGGATCTCGCGTACGACCAGCTTCATCCAGGCGAGAAAGATATTCTTCCCACCAGGCATCATAATTTGAACCTAGTTGATGAAGAGTCTCCCAAGAATAAATTCCTGAATCGTGACCATCATTGAAGCATAGTTTAACAGCATAAAATCCTTGTGGTTCAATTCGATCTATACCTACATCTTTTTTTCCATACTGCAAAACTTCTTGCCCTGGGCCATGACCCCGCACTTCAGCTGAAGGTGAATAAACTCGAAGATATTCACAAGGAAGAGAAAACCTTGATCCATCATCAAAATGTATTTCTAGAATTCTAGATTTTTTATGCAAAATCATGTTCGTCGGACGATATTTATGACTCATGTTTAACTTTATCTCCGTTTAGCAGTATTATTACGTCTATAATTCAATAAAAATATATGTGCACCTGTAGTTTAGCCATTCTAGCGACTAGAGGCTAAGATGGCATAGCTGATCTACAAACACTTTTACTTCGACATTAAGTCTATTCATCAAGCTAAATTCTATGTAACGATAGCCAACTTGGCTACTATATCTATAAACAGAAAATAAACCTATGTCTTGCGATACCAAAAATATTAAACTTCCAAATCAAATACCCATAGAAGTATTTGATATCCCTGTACATGAAATTCGCAGAGGATACCGAAGCGACGTGTACTTTTGGCGTGCAAAAAGGACTCTAGAAAAACACAAGATTCGTGAAATGTCTACAATCCAGGTGTTCCAAAAGAAAAAAGCAGTGCTATGTGGTATCGAAGAATCTTTGGCACTCCTCGCTCTAGGAACTGGTCACTATCGAAATCCACAAAAGGCATTCCATCTCTTTGATTCTCTTATGCAATCAAAAAAAAAGGTTCGTTCCCTCTATCTAGCTGATCAAAATAAACTAAATGAAGCTATGCAAGAAAAAACTATAATCAGTCAGCAACTTGATGCTGAATGGGTAAACACCCTGCCTGATATTCGTGTCTACTCTTTAAGAGATGGGGATAAAGTTGATCCTTGGGAACCTGTCCTGGTTATTGAAGGCCCACTGTCAGAGATTGTTCATCTGGAAACTCTATATCTAGGTGTTCTAGCGCGCAGGACACGTATTTCTACAAATGTTTCAGAGGTAGCAAAAGCGGCAAATAATAAGCCAGTTTTTTTCTACCCTGCACGCTTTGACCATTGGGCGGTGCAAGGTGGCGATGGATATGCAGCATCTGTAGGAGGAGCCAATAATGTATCAACAGATGCGCAAGGAGAATGGTGGGGCATGAAAGGTGGGGGTACTATCCCGCATTGCTTGATCGCAGCTTGTCATGGAAATACTTTACTCGCAACTGAGCGATTCTCCGAAACCTTTCCAGATACACCTCTTGTCGCATTAGTCGATTTTGAAAATGATTGTGTTCGAACTTCTCTTGAGGTAGCAAAATCTCTAGGTGATAAATTGTGGGCGGTAAGATTAGATACCTCAGAAAAAATCGCTGATGTCTCAGTCATGGATAAATATAATGAAAAACTAAACACAGGAGTAACCCCTGAACTTGTTCGCAAGGTTCGACGAGCTCTTGACCAAGAAGGTTTTAAAAAAGTTCGTATCGTGGCATCCGGCGGTTTTAATGCAGAAAAGATTTCAATTTTTGAAACTGAAAAAGTTCCAGTAGATATTTACGGCGTTGGTTCTGCCTTCATGAAAGGTAGTTTTGATTTCACTGCAGATGTTGTAAAAATTGATGGCCAACCAATGGCTAAAAAAGGTCGTGGCTACCGTACCAACGAACGATTAATTGAGCGCTCTTTGCTATGACAATATTTGTCGAGCTACTTGCAATTTATATCAGAATCGAAAGAATTTTTTGTTATTAAATCTTGAAGGCAGGCGATTCCCTTCTGCACCAATGGACCAAGATCATGCTCACCGTCCAAAGCAGCTAAATTTTCTTGGGAAACCCATCTCAACCCTTCAGATTCATGGTTTTTAACTATTCTGGAACTACTCGATGCTAATGCCAAAAATCGGATATCGTAGTGCTCATGAAGACCTTCATCTGGCAGATCTACCAAATGAATATCAAGATCAATAGCAGGCTCAACTAATGTCAATGTGCTAATTCCTGTTTCCTCAATTGCTTCTCGTAATGCTACACGCGCTAAGTTTTCATCTCCATCCGCATGACCTCCTGGCTGCAACCATCTCTTTAATTTGGTGTGATATAACAACAATATATTTAGATTTTCTGGATCAATGATAAGGGTAGACGCTGTAAGATGCCCGGGTCGGCCATTTCTATATAGAACATCGGGCTGGCATTCAATTCTTGACAAAATTTTTTTTTGTTTTGCAGAACGTGGGGCCGACAAAATAAAATTTTTTGCTTTAGGAGCGTTGCGATCTTCTATTTCAGTCTCTCCATATGAGAAGTTGTGATTCAATTACAAACTCCCAATCGATTAATTACTATTTTTAACATAAGAAATTTATTTCCACATTAAGTAAAAAATTGACTATGAAGATTTGCTCATATGAGAAATGTATCAACTCGCCCCCAAACCAGTATCCATCGCATTGACTAAACACGCCATGTTACCGTGAGGATGTTTGTTTTCATACATTATTTGATGTGCATATCCAATTTCATCAAAACCAAATGTCTCAGAAAGACAGGTATCTACTTTTCCAGACATAACTAACTTATTGACCGCTTTAGCTTGTTCATCATTGGCTAAGTGGCTTCCTTGAAAACGTTTTTGCATCATCCAATGGTAACGAAGATCAAGCGATACATTGTACCCAGTCGTACCAGCGCATATAACAATCATTCCACCTGTATCGCAAACAAAACCAGATGTTGGTAACGTTGCCTCCCCTGGATGCTCAAATACAATTTTTGGATTTTTTCGCTCCCCCACAATATCCCAAATTGCTTTACCAAAAGCACGTGCTCCCTTGAACCAAGTTCCCCATTCTTTACTCGTTGTATCAGGCATCACACCCCAATGGTCGAAGTCTGAACGATTAATAACACCAATTGCTCCTTTTTTTAAACAAAAATCACGTTTATCATCTTCCGACACAACCGCGACGGCTTTGCCACCATGGGCTGCAATGATCTGTAATGCGATTGAACCAAGACCACCAGCCGCGCCCCACACTAGCACCACATCGCCACTTTCAACTATATTGGGCTCCCACCCCATTAACATACGGTATGCTGTTGACGCGCAAAGCATATAACAAGCTGCTTGCTCCCAATTTAGATGTTTTGGTTTGGGTTGACACTGGTGTGATTGCGCTTTAGTGAACTGGCAATATCCCCCGTAGTTTGTTTGATAGCCCCAAATTTTCGTTGAGGGAGCAAGCATCGGATCTTTTCCTGAGAGCACCCAAGGATCATTGGGTTCCCACCATCCCGAATGGACTACTACTTCATCACCCACTTTAACGTCAGTGACCTCGGAACCAATAGCCCAAATGATTCCAGAGCAATCGCTCCCCCCAGCATGAAATTCTTCTGGTTCACCTTTTTTCTGGCGATCACTAATGACATCCACAGGATACCCTAAAGCAGCCCAAACATTGTTATAATTAATCCCCGTCGCCATTGTATAAATAAGTACATCCTTTGGGCCTAAATCAGGAATGGCGATAATCTCACGTTTCCAAGCGTCTTTCGGTTCACCAAACCGTTCACGTCGCACGCAAAAAGCGTGCATATTCTTCGGCACAACCCCCAACGCTGGAGGTGTTCCAAGGTCACATATTTCAGGCCTTATATTGGTATCAATTGAGCTATCCAGAGGCATACTTATCTCCTTTCGATCATCAAAATCTTTTTCCGGTTGCATATCATTTCTTATGCTTCAACATTGTCATAGAATTATGTTGAATAATATGGCTTATTCTTGCAATATCATCAGTAGAAACGCAAGTGATATAAAAATTTCTATCCTTAAACAGTCTAAACGGAGAAAAAATGGGCACCAAGTATGAATCCATTTACCAAGAATCTATTGCTGATCCTGAGAAATTTTGGGCGAAAGCTGCAGAGTCAATTGATTGGATTTCTCCATGGAATGAAGTGCTAGATAGAAAACATGATCCACATCTAGGATGGTTTGCGGGAGGTACGCTAAATACTTGTTTCAACTGTGTTGACAGGCATGTTAATGCTGGCAGAGGAAATCAAACTGCTATTATCTATGACAGTCCAGTTACCAATACTAAGAAAAAAATTAGCTACCGCGCTCTCCAGGAGAAAGTCGCCCGGTTTGCCGGTGCTTTAAAAAATCAACGCGTAGAGCGTGGTGATCGAGTGATCATTTACATGGCAATGATACCGGAAGCCATCATTGCAGCTCTCGCCTGCGCGAGGGTAGGTGCAATTCATTCAATAGTTTTTGGGGGGTTTGCCGCAAATGAATTATCGGTAAGGATAAATGATTGTAAGCCAAAACTGATTGTAAGCTCATCTTGTGGTATCGAAAAGGATCGTATCGTGCCATATAAACCTCTTATCGACAAAGCCATCGGACTTTCAGACCATAAACCATTAACCTGTATCATCCTTCAACGCGAGGAAAAACAAGCAGATCTATTGCCAGGACGAGACATCACCTGGATTCAAGCAATGGATGACGCTGAATCATTAGACTGTGTACCAGTAGAAGCGACTGATCCACTCTATATTCTTTACACATCTGGAACCACAGGCCAACCTAAAGGAGTAGTCCGTGACAATGGAGGACATGCCGTAGCACTTCATTGGACAATGAAAAATATATATAACGTAGAATCTGGAGACGTTTTTTGGGCAGCATCAGATGTCGGATGGGTTGTAGGTCATTCCTATATATTGTATGGGCCGCTGTTGGCTGGTTGCACAACAGTACTGTATGAAGGAAAACCAGTTGGCACTCCAGATCCTGGGGCGTTTTGGAGAGTGATCTCTGAACACAATGTCAGCGTCATGTTCACCGCACCAACTGCGATACGCGCAATACGACAACAAGATCCAAATGCCAAAAAAATAAGAAACTATAAGTTAAAGATCCTCCGCTCTCTATTTTTGGCAGGCGAACGCTGCGATCCAGACACACTTACCTGGCTACAGGATAATCTTAACGTCCCGATAATTGATCACTGGTGGCAGACCGAAACAGGCTGGGCAATTGCAGGTAACTGCCTGGGAATAGAAATGCTACCAATTATTCCTGGATCTTTAAATCGTGCATGCCCAGGTTGGGATGTTCGAGTCTTAGATAATTCTGGAAACGAAACTCAAACAAAGATAATCGGAAACCTGTGCATTAAAATGCCTCTACCTCCCGGTATATTTCGTACTCTTTGGAATGCTGATCATCGATTCCAAAACTGCTATTTCAATAGATTCGAAGGATATTATGAAACTGGCGATGCTGGAATGATTGACGAAAGTGGTCACATTTATGTTTTGTCACGCACAGACGATGTAATTAATGTCGCCGGTCATAGGCTATCGACAGGTGCTTTGGAGGAAGTTCTAATTTCTCATCCAGAAGTTGCAGAATGTGCCGTAATCGGCCCAGATGATCCAATAAAAGGCCAGTCACCAATTGGGCTCCTGGTGCTCAATTCCAATTGTGAACAAACTAACCAAACGGTAATAAATTCATGTATTGAAATGGTGAGAAGTAAAATTGGTCCTATAGCGTCATTTAAGAAGGCTACAATCGTTGATCGATTACCGAAAACGAGGTCAGGAAAAATTCTTAGAGGTACGATGAAAAAAATTGCTGATGGAGAAACATATACGAGTCCAGCTACTATTGAAGATCCGCAGGTGCTCGATGAAATCAAGATCGCTCTTAAAAATCTGGGGTTTCCTTTTACCTGATATTATCAATCTTGTTATTCGTTTTCACGAATCCAACGTCTAAAATGAAACTCTGCTCTACCTTTATCTACAAGATACAAGATTTTAACTAATTCACTAGCTCTAAATATTTCTAGACGCCCCTCTTTCTCATACCATTTACCGACAAATCTTCCTTCTCTATATGTTGCGCCTAAAATTTTCTCTTCATATTCGATAGGAAGAGTGCCACTAACCTCTATCGCATCATTTAGCACATCAGAAGAATCAAACTCTTTCAAAAAAAACGTATAGGCTAGCGTTAACAAACCAATCAAACCAATGAGTGTAGCGTTCATAATCTATCAATATCTATTCTAAGGTGCTTTTATCTGCGCTATTTCAGGTTTCATTTTTAATTAATTTTAATAATCCCTCAAATGGTTTGTACTTCTGGACTTGTTTCAACGAAGCAGAACAAGGTTCAGTATTAATAGTGGATACAGAACGTGCATGCTCATCGTCATGACAATAAAGACAAAGATGCTCCCAATTATGGCCATCAGGTGGGTTGTTAGCATGATTATTATCTTTGTGATGCACAGTTAGTTCATGAATATTCCCATTATTAAAATCACGACCACAACGAGCGCAAACCCAGGGATGAATTTTCAAAGAACGTGCGCGATAACCTTTATCTCTATAATCTCGATCCTTTATAACGTTCGCAACAATGCTATCAGCATGTTTGATTTTTTTCATATTAAAAAGTGTATCAATGCTTGTACTCAAACTGATCTCAGCCCTTGCGGATACGGTTAATATGATTCATCATAACAAATTATTTGCAAAGTAAATACTATACTTATACATTGAATCACTATTTTTGTTTCTTTCTGTCGTTTTAAAGTTCAATATTGCCTAGGGTTTGTAAATCAGGAAGAAATAGCATTTGGCGACATGATTATATTATGAATGCTTATTTATTAGACTCAAACAGAAGCGTCTGCACGCCTGCCAAAGTTATCCCTCTACGATAGTTTCGACCATGGAAGCCACACAAACAAAAATTGCGGTCATTGTTATCCTGGAAGCACGGGAACATTGGCTAATGTTGAAGAGAAAATACCCGCCTAACAAAGATCTATACACTCCGGTTGGAGGTAAACTTGAAAGTGGTGAATCACCTCGAAATGGTGCTATCAGGGAAGTTTATGAGGAAACAGGTATAACAATTGAGACCATGCACTATAAAGGGCTCTTAGTAGATTCATCGCCTGTGGACTACAATTGGACCTGTTTCATCTATCAAGCCAAGATCCAATATATTATCCCTCCATATTGCAGTGAAGGCACTTTAGTCTGGATCCCTATCGACTCACTTTCTCAACTGCCAACACCAGTTTCAGATCCATATCTCTATCCACTTATCCTCTCGGGAAAACCTTTTTTCCTAAGTGCAACCTACTCAGCGGAAAATAAACTAACTACTCTAACTGAGGAGATCTCGGAAACCAAATTGTTTCCGTAATTAATACTTAATGTCGGTGGCCCTGAAATGATCCTCTTACTTGGTGTCAGGATAGTGACACAACTATTAATTTTGTGACATTTTTCTAGATTCCTACGAAAGTGGATCAATTTGATAACTGCGCCACATAATTTTTTCGACGCAACATGTTAAAGTTCTTTTAAATACAATGACTTAAGGTGCCACAATGATTCGATGAATCTAAGAAAAAACCAGATTTATAGTTGGAGAAAATATTTTTTTAGCATCTACTCATTGTAAAATGATAAAGTCATGTAGGAGTTACTAGAAAAAATTCTCGTAGAATAAGGCCCTCTTCGATAGCATGTCGTCTGGATTTCCATTCATCTTGACGATCTCTGAAAGCTTCATCTCCGATTGCCTGAACTAATGCATTTTTATGTTCCAAATCAATAGTTTCCAAAGCACTGCATAAAACTGCGCACTCTTCACTAAGATCCTTGTAATCAAGAATTTTCCACCCAGTTTTATCTAAAAGGTCAGGGTATTCTAGATCGGATTCAACGAAGCGAGGGCCATTTTCAATTGCTCGAACTTTGTCTTCTTTACTTAAGTTTGATGATATAGACATAACTGAAAATCCCATCAAACCACCTTGCCGAATAACTCTTCGACAACTAACAAGAGCATCATACTTTCTAGAAAGACAGCACAAAAGATCGCTATGATTTATAGCATCAAAATAACCGATCCTAAATGGGAGATCAGCTGCGTTTGCTACGGAAAACCATGATTTTTGATCACGACATTGTGCCCTAGCTCTGTCTGATGCTAACTTCAAAGCTGACCCTGTTAAATCTACCATAGTTACTTTGCATCCGGATTGTTCGCCTAAATAAAGTCCAGGCCACCCAGTTCCCGAGCCGATATCAAGCAATTTATCACTCAATCCAAGATTTAAAATTTTTCGAATCCAATCGGCTTGAAGTCGAGTCGTCCAGCTATTTGCTCCATAATCACTTCCAAACGCAATTTTCTCAATATCCAACAATATGGGCAGTTGACCCAATTGATAGGTCATTTCAAAGCGCTTTTGTTGATCTCTTTCGACTGTTGTACAACAACTCATGAATTTATTAATCCAGAATAATTTGTTGGCATATTTATTTCACATTGAACCAATGTTGTAAAGAGTTTAAAGAACTATTCGGATGGGGAGCAAAAAAATCCTCTAATGTACAAAAAATGGATCAACTAATCAGGCAGAAATTAAAGTAGAATTAGATCCAGTTTAAATTATTAAATTTAGATATAGCAGTAATATTATTTTTCCAATTTCAACCCATACTGCAGACTCATAATGAAACATGATAAGGCGCTTACCCTGATAGCCTCAAAAGGAACTCTTGACTGGGCCTATCCACCATTCGTACTCGCATCAACAGCCGCTGCAGCAGGGTATCAAGTCACTATGTTTTTTACTTTCTATGGACTCCAACTTTTACGGAGAGATCTGAACCTCAAAATCAGCTCCCTTGGTAATCCAGCAATGCCAATGCCAATGGGAATGAACACCTGGATGCCCGTTATTGGAACAGCTCTACCCGGAATAGAGAGTATTATGACAAAAAAGATGAAAAAAATAATAAAATTAAAAGGAATTGCAACAATTGAAGAATTACGAAACTTCTGCCTCGAAGCTGAAGTCAAAATGGTAGGATGTCAAATGAGTATCGACTTATTTGAAATGAAAAGATCCGACTTCATTGACGGGATCGAAATTGGCGGCGCCGCTACTTGGATGGAAACCGCTGACAAAACAACTATTAACCTATTTATTTAAATTTATCTTTTTACCTAGACCTATTGGATGCTGTCTCTCAAACTAACTATCGATTTCTGTTCTTAAACTATTTGTAATCCCAGTACTATTGAAACCTTTATTGTTGTTGCTACTTTGATTATTTGCATCTGGACTATTCCTATTAACAACCATCTTCGAGTAAAGTCTTTTGACTTCTGAGCTCCCCGTCGTCTTACATAGGAAAGGCAATACTGCATGAAGCAAACAGGCAACTGAAGCAAAAAAAAGGCAGCCCGCAAAGTACAATGCATTTACAAAATGGGCGCCATAACTTTCATTAACCTCATTGGGATGCTCTTGAAACTTTTTTGAGATATTCGAAAGCATTTTCTATTCCTTTACATTTTTTTAGTTGATTTTCATTTTACCATTTATATTTGTAGCATTATTTTCTATTTTTTTATAATTATTTATAATTTTATGCTAATTTTAGTCGATAAGCTTAAAGAACTCACATTCGATGTGTCTTCATCCTAATCACACTCTTATTCGGCTTTAGAGAGCTCAATTGATGTTTGAAACCAAAAATTAGATATTAGTCAGATACAGCCCGTTGGCTTAGGGAGACCCGCATATTTGCAAGCTTGTTTTGCGGGACCTTGAGGGAACAATTGATAAAGATACCTGCTATTGGCTTTATTCTTTCCTAACTTATTACACATTGATCGAACTAACAAACGAATGCCAGGGGCAACATGGTGATTATTATAGTAATCCCGAATCAAATAAATTACAGTCCAGTGGTCTTTAGTGAGGACTAACTCATCTTGAGTCGCTAAAAATTCCGCGACACTAATACTCCAATCTTCTAGATTTAGGAGGTATCCCTCTATGTTAGTCTGATAAATTTTACCTTCAATTACAAAAGTCATTTGTTTGGACTGAAAAAGTATTCAAAATCATATTAATTGTAATAGTACGATATAAACGTTTCCAAAAAAATAGCTTTAGACAGGGTGTTTTCTATGGAGAGATGCCATGAGTATCATATACGCAACAGCCATATGGCCATCACTAATCCGATTCAATCTATAACC
>MDTE01131307.1_pt1 | contig 50027 bp, 54 predicted proteins | sample 811231 | NCBI WGS metagenome assembly MDTE01 (sample SAMN05326651, study PRJNA326480) | marine metagenome | isolation source: seawater | place: Indian Ocean: Red Sea | collected 2010 | reverse complement strand
GTGCAGAAGCGGGCGGCCGAGATGCTGCGGATCAAGCCGACCACGCTGAACGAGATGATCAAGCGGCACGACATCAGGCCGCGCCGCCGGCGCGCGGGCACCAAGTCCGCGGTTGACGCCGGTCCCGGAAGTGCGGGTGCTGGTGTCGACCCCTCCACGGGCCGACCACGCGCCAATCGTCTGGTGTAGCGCCCTCCGGTGCTCGGTTTCTTGGCGTGTCGCCGAGAAACCTAGCTTCTGCGTCCGCTGCGACGCCGACCCCGTCGCTGCCGCCCTTCCGCCCGGGGGCGCCGGACCCCGCCGATCAGCCGGTCGTACTTGTCCATGATGACGTCCCAGCGGTAATTCGAGCGGACATACTGCCGACCCTGTCGACCCATGGCGGCCCGCAGCCGGTCGTCGGCGACCAGCAGCCGGAGGCACTCGTGGAACTCTTCGCGACTGCCGTAGTAGAGTCCGCCATTGCTCCGCTGGCAGTGATCCATGACCACCTCGCTGCGAGCGTTGGCAAGCACGGGCGTGCCGACCGAGAAGGCCTCGAGCGCGAGCAGCGAGAGACTCTCGAAGGGTGAGGGCACGACCACCACGGTGGCCGCTTCGAGTGCCTCGAACCGTTCGGTCTCCGAGAGCATGCCCGCGAATCGGACATGGGGTGACTCGGGGATCGGCATGAGCTTCAGGCCCATCAGCACCAGCGAGGCGTCCCCGTTGGTGTCGGCATAGGACCCGAAGTAGTCGAGCAGCTCTTCACAGCCCTTCCCCGGGTCGATCCGCCCGCCGTAGAGCGCGAACGGTCCATACAGCCGGTGCTTGCGGCGGAACACCGCGCCGCGGGCCGACAGCGGACTACCCATCGGCTGGTCTCCGTTCGACTCGCCGCTGTCCTCCGACTGCTGCGCCTCGGAGTCGGGAGCGCCGCCCCGGGTATGCCCCGGAAGCTCGTGCAAGCGCGACGGGGGGAGCTCCACCCCGCATCCGACGGTCTCCTCGACCTTTGCCTGAATCTTGAAGAGTTGCTTCAGAAAGCCCCGTTCCACATGGGTGTTGTAGGCGATGCCGGCCGGTCGCGAGAAGACATCGCGGTAGAGCCCGAGTCGGATGGCGGGTTCGTCATGAGCCGTGGGTACCAGGATGCTCCGCGCGGGATCGATGCGAAGACCGAGGACCGTGGGCGCATAGAGGTAGGTGAAGAAGATCAGCGCGTCGTAGCGCTTGTGGTGCTGCTCCAGATACGAGATGAGCGCCGGGCTCCAGGGGCCCTGCCGCTCGAGCCACTGTTCTTCCTCGGCCGGCGTGTGGTCGTTGTGGAAGATCCAGTCGGAATACTCGTTGAACGACTCGAGGTCGCGGGTGCGGTCGGTCGGGAACCGGCGTACCGTGACCCCTCTGACCCGATCTTCACCCTCCGGATACTCGTTCTTCCAGGTGATGTAGTCGCGGGCGCAGGTCGTCAGTACGTCGACCTGGTGCCGGGTGGCAAGCCGTTCCGCAATGAGACGGCAGTGATACTCGGAGCCGCCGATCAGTTCCGCGCCGTAGCGCTGTATGACGAACGCGATCTTCACCGTGTCCTCAGGCGAACCGCGCGACCAGCCGATCCAGATGACCGGCGAAGGTCGCGTCGGAGAAATCCTCGAGCCGACGCCGCTGCCCGCTGATGACCTGCGCGCGCAACTCGTCATCGTACACCAGGAGTCCCAGCGTCTCGGCCGCGTACTCGAAGTCCTTGGGTGAGAAGGTGATGCCGGCGCCTCCCATCGTTTCCGGTACGGCCGTCGAGGCGTAGGCCAGGACGGGGACGTCGGTCGCCATGGCCTCGAGCAGCGGCACGCAGAAACCCTCGTGCTCGCTCAGCGAGACGTAAGCGCTGGCCGTCCGGTAGAACACGGCCAGGTCGGCGTCGGGGACCGAGCCGACGAACCAGAAACGCTCGCTCGTCATTCGATACTCGTTCATCAGGGCGCGCACCATCGAGTAGTAGCGCGGACAGGCGTCCTCCCGTCCCACGAAGATGAAGCGGTGGAACGCGTCGATGTAGCGCTTGTACTGCTCGGCCAGCCGCAGGTGGTCCTCGAGCTTCTTGTTCGGCACCATGCGTCCGACGAACAGGATGTTGGTGAGCCCGTCGCGCAGCACTCGTTCGAGCGCCGGTCGGGGCGGCGCCGCGGTCAGACGCCGGGTGTCCACCGCGATCGGAAACACCCCCGTTTCGGCGAACCCGAGCGCGTCCAGCTCCTGCCGGTTGTACTCCGAGTCGCCCAGCGCCAGGTCGACCCGACCCACCAGGCTGGCCAGCTCCTCACGTCCCCTGGTGACCAGACCGACGAGCCCGGCGTCGTATCCCGCGAAGAAATGGGCCGGCGTGATGTTGTGATACTGGATGACCCGCGCCGTCTCCAGGCTCGCGAGGGCCTCGGTCAGCGGCGACGCGATCGCGAAATGGAGGATCGTGACGTCACCCCGCCGGGCGGCCGGATCCGAGAAGGGGCGGATCTCGTCCCGCAGGTCATCGTCGATCGTGAGCGCATAGATGTCGGCGTCGTGACCGAGGCCCCGGAGCAGGGCTCGGACCCGCCGGGCGCTGTCACCCACCGCATCGCCCCGGTGGGCGGCCGGGAGCCACTGGTTGATGACCATCGGACTCGACCCGGCCTACGGGTTCTCTCCTCGCTCCCCGGGTGCGAACGGCAGCGCCTTGTAGGCCGAGGGGCGATACAGCCGAAGCTCCTCGAGCCGTTCCCATTCCGCGAAGCGGTCCCAGAAGTCGGCCCGGACGGCCGATCGCGGCGCCCGGGGCGTCTGGGTGATGCGGTCGATGGCATCGAGCAGGGTGCCCCGGAAGTCCCGGGCCAGAAGCCGGTCCAGCGCGGCGTCCTGCTCGCGCACGATCTCCGCTTCCAGCGTGGGGTTCGAGAGCACCGTATGGAGAATCGACGCGACGTGCCGCGGGTCCTTCGAGTGATACAGCACTCCCGCGCCGTCCATCGTGGCTGGCACCGCCGCCGCGGCGTAGGCCACCACGGGAACGCGCTTGTGAAACGCCTCGATCAGCGGCACGCAGAAGCCCTCGTGCTCGCTCGCCGACAGAAACAGGTCCGCGACGTCGTAGCAGGCGGTCAGCTCGGCGTTCGACACGTGACCCAGCAGATGCACGTCCGGCACCCGCAGATCCGCGATCAGATGATGCAACGAGGCGAGATACGACTCGAAGCCGCCCCACGCGCCGACCAGCAGCAGACGCGCGCGTGGCTGGTGCTTTGCGCGATAGGCATGAAAGAAGCGGATCACGTCCTCGATCCGCTTGTTCGGGATCACGCGACCGACGAACAGGAGATTCACCCACTCGTCGTCGAATTCCGAGACCAGCGTCCGGTCTGGTGGGTCATCGAGATGCGCGAAGCTCGGTATGACCGGAAGGACGCCGGTTCGGGCGAAGCCGAAGCGCTCGAGCTCTTGTCGGTTGAACTCCGAATCGCCCAGCGCCAGGTCGCACCGGTCCACGTAGGCCTGGAGCTCGCGACGGCCGCTGTAGCAGAAGCGGACCAGATCCTTGTGGACGCCGACGAAGTACTCCGGCGGCGTGATGTTGTGGTAGACGAGCGCCATCCGGTCGGGCAGCGCATAGGCGATCCGTGACGCTCGGGAGCCGATCGAGAAGTGGTGGATCAGGATGTTGTCGGGATGTGAGGCGTCGATCAGATCCCGGTAGTCCAGGGTCAGCTCCTCGAGTCGGGGGTCCGCGGTCTCCACGAAGATCTCCGACTCGTAGCCGGCCTCCCGCAACACCCGGGTGATGCCCAGCACTTCGTTGCCGATCGCATCCCCGTAGCCCAGGGTGGCCAGGACCTGGTGTACGGCGCGCGGTCGGGTCGACGTCACGCCACTCACGACGGGTCGGCTCCGGTGTCCTGCGACACGGCGGGCCCCCTGGGGAGCCGGTCGACCACCTCACTCGCCGGCGGCACGGTCTTGCGCCGGCGGCCGAACCAGCCGGGCAATGGTTCGCTTGCCGGCCGGTCGGCCGGGTCCTCCCGCTGGAGCCGGTCGAACATGTCCAGATACTTTCGTTCGATGGTCGGCCAGGTGTAGTGGCGGTCGAAGTAGATGCGACCGTTGGCTCCGAGCGCTTCGCGAAGCCCCCGCTGCGAGAGGATGGTGTGGAGCGCTTCGGCGAACTCTTCGTAGCTCTCGTAGTAGAGTCCGGCGTTGCTCCGGACGCACTGTCCGCACAGCACATCACAACGGCCATTGGCCAGCACCGGGCGCCCGAGCGCCCAGGCCTCGAGGGTGACCATCGAGAGGCTCTCGTAATACGAGGGGATGACCAGCAGCTCGGCCGCCGCCATCGCGTCGAACTTCTCCTCGTCGCTCACGAATCCGAGATGGCGGATCCGCGGGTGGTTGGGAATCGGCATGATCGGATTACCGATCAGCACCAGTGTCAGCGACGGATCGATCCGCGCATACCGCTGGAAGAAGTCGAACAGCTCCCGGCACCCCTTGTTTTCGTCGATCCGGCCCACATAGATGATGGTCGGTCCGTTCACCCCGGTTCGCTGCCGGAATCGGTCTGGTTGAGGATCCGACGGTACCTCGGAGCCGATGCCCACCACGACCCCGGGCACCTGCTCGTTGCCGGAGACACCGTGGATCAGCGCTCGCTCCTCGTGCGAGTTGTACATGAGGGCCCGGACGCTCCGGAACGTGGGGCCGAAGATGTGCAGGCCCAGCGCCGGGTCGCGTTCCGCGGTCGGGACGAGCACCGCCTGCCCTGGGGTGACCCTGGCGCCGTGGTAGGCGTGGTAGTAGCGATAGCTGAAGAAGATACAGAAGTCGTACTCACGCCCGTGCCGTCTCAAGTGGGTCACGAGCGCCGGACTGGTCGGCCCCTCGCTGCGGAGCCAGGCCAGCTCGGCCGCGATGGAATGCTGGTCGCCGAACACGTGCTCGGAGCGCCGGCCGAAATCGTCGGGGTCCCGTTCTCTGCTGACCGGGAAGCGTCGGACGGGGATGCCGTGCACCTCCTCCACGCCCGGCGTCAGGTCGTTCTTCCAGGTGATGTAGTCGGTTGTGCTCGTCGTCAGCACCTCGACCTCGGCATGGGGAGCGAGGTGCTCGGCGACATACCTGGCATGCAGCTCGGCTCCGCCGTTCAGGTCGGCGCCGTAGCGCTGGACGACGACGGCAAGCTTCACTGTTCGTCGGTGCCGTCCGAGCGCTCTGTCGGGGCCGGGTCTGCCGAAGCGGGCGCGGCCGGCGAGTTCTGTTGCGGACCCTGGTCGCCGCCGGACTCGGCCGGTGTCACCGACGCCTCGGAGGGCGATGCCGGCGCGGGCGGCGATGGGGGCGCCGCGGCCGGTTCCGGAGGTGGCGCGGGAGTCTCGACCGGCGCCGGCTCGGACGGCGGAGCTGCCGCGTCGGTCTGCGGTGCCGGCGTCTCGGGCTGCGGCGCTGGCGCCGCCTCGGGCTCCGGCGCTGGTGGCGCCTCGGGCTGCTGCGCTGGCGCCCCTTCGGGCGGCCCGGCCGCCGCGGTATCGCTGCCGCCGTCGCTCGGGGCGTCGACCCGGGTCGGGCCTTCGGACGCCTGAGGTTCCTCGGCCGGTCCGGCCGGGGTTGCGATGGTGTCGACCGCGGCTGGCGCCCCGGAGGAGGCCGTGGGCCCCTCGGCCGGCGTCGCCGTGGCGGCGTTGCCGTCGCTGTTCTGTGCCGGCTGGCTCGTCGCGGCGTTGCCCTCGCCCGAACCGCTACCGCGACGGCGCGAGCGTCGTCGGCGCCGACGGGTCCGTCCCGTGCCGGAGCCACTGGCGGCGGTTTCGCCCTCGGCTGACCCGCTCTCCTCGGTGGCCGGCGTCGACCGGCTCTGCACGACGGTTTCGAGGGCGCGCGCCCGACGCTCGGCGAAGTCCAGCCGACCGGCGACCGATTCGACCCGCATCATGTGGTTCTTCATGTCCACCGACAGGCGGGTCATCTCGACCACCAGGTTGTTCAGGACTTCGTAGTTGAGCGAGTCGAGCTCTTCGCGGGCCTGGAACTTGGCGCCGGCTCGCTCGAACTGCTTCGTGACCCGCTCGGCCAGGTCGGTCTGCTGCTGCAGCAACTGAAGCGTGTAGGCGTTGATCTCGGCCTGGCGCGACAGGGCAAAGACCAGCGGGTCGGGGTTGAACAGCAGCTTGAGGAACGGATTCAGAAGTTTCCGGATCATCTGGATGATTGTGCCCGTTGGTCCACGGGACGACTTGTAGATCGTTTCGGTATCGAACTCGAAGGGCTCGGGAGGCGGGCCGGGGATCGCCCAGTGGATCGGGTCCAGCCCGTCCGGCGCGTCGAGCTGCCGATACTGCTCGACGAGGCCCGAGCGGACCTGTCGAGGATCGAGAAAGCGTTCGAGTTTCACCGAGGCAAGCTCCTGGATCTGCTCCTCGGTGTAGTCGGCGCCCCGCTTCTCGCGGATCCGTTCACGGATCTGCTCCATGATGCGGGTGACGTCGACGGAATCTGACTGAATGTTGAACTCGGCCATCGTGTGCCAGACAAGTGTAGTTGATGCGGGCGTTATCCGAACGGGCGGTAGATGATCAGGGCGACCGCGACCGACCAGCCCAGGACGCACCAGCCCAGCGGGCGGTCGCGTAGCAGCATGTCAGACGGGCCGGCCAGTGGGCTCTCGCGCATGACCAGCAGATAGCGGAGCACACCGTAGATCGGGAACGGAATCGTCAGGGTCAGCAGGTCGGTGCCGAAGGTCTCGATCGTGTTGGGGTCGGTGGTGTACACGGCATAGCTCAGCAGCGTCGCTCCCGCGATGATCGTCACCATCTGGTCGAGACCGGCCAGGCTGTAGCGGGCCAGCGCGGGTCGGTGCTCGCTGGCGTGCTCACCGAGTGCGTCCACCTCCTGGCGCCGTTTCGTGAGACCCAGAAACAGGGCGCCCAGCAGGGTGCAGACCAGGAGCCACTGGCTCGATGGCACATCCACCGCGACGGCGCCGGCCACGGCTCTCAGGACGAAGCCTACGGCGATCGTCAGCACGTCGAGCACCACCAGGTGCTTGAGGACCTGTGAGTAGAGTGTCAACAACGCCACGAAGAGCAACGAGAGCCCTCCAAGTGTCGGGCTGATCGCGAAACCGGCGCCGAGTCCGATGACCAGGAGCGCCACGGCCGCGCCGAGCGCGACTCCGGTCGAGATACGACCGGCGGCGATGGGGCGCCGCGCCTTCACCGGGTGGAGCCGATCGGCGTGACGGTCGCCCAGGTCGTTGACCAGGTACATGGCGCTCGAGAGCGCGCAGAACCCCCCGAAGGTGGTCACCGCACGCCAGATGGAGCTCGGCTCCAGGAGCTGTCCGCCGAACACCAGTCCGGCGAAGACGATCAGGTTCTTGGTCCACTGATCCGGCCGCAGGGAGGTGACGAGGTCGGCCGGAAGGCTGGAGGCCGACGTCTCGCCGTGGGGCGAGACGTCGGTCATCCCGTGCTCGGAGCTGTGGTGCGCCATCGCAGCCGGCGCCCCAACGCCGGAGCGGGGCGCGAGCGAGGCGGGTCGGGCGACCCGACGGTCAGCCGTTGAAGCTGCTGACCGCGTCGGCTTCAGACTCGAAGGTGTCGAACACCGTCAACAGCTTGGTGATGGCCAGCAGGTCGGTGATCCGCTTCGTGAGGTTCACGAGCTTCAGATTGCCACCCTGCCGGCTCACGGTCGTGTAGGTCCGCACGATCTCGCCCAGACCCGCGCTGTCGACGTAGGGAACGTCTTCGAGGTTCAGGAGCAGGTTCTTGTGCCCCTGCTGCATCAGGTTGTTGATCTTTTCCTTCAGGAGCTCGTCGCCTTCGCCGATGGTGAGCTTCCCTTTCAGATCCAGGACGACGACGTTCTCGAGTGTTCTTTCCTCGATTTCCATGAAGACTCTCCCACTGAGTTCCCGGCGCACGGAAACGGCGTAAGACTCTGTCCTGTTGAGCTTTAACTGGCTCCGAGCCGCCGCAAACCGTACTATGATCCCCGGGACCTGTCAAATGACGATGCCGACCCCGCCGGTCGGCCTACTCGGGCTCGCGACGCTGCTTCTTGCGGGTGCGCTTTCGGGCGAGGGCCCGCTTCGCGCGGCGCTTGTCGCCGGGCTTCAAATAGAACGAATGCTTCTTGATGTCCTTGATGATGTCTTCCTGCTGGACCTTTCGCTTGAAGCGGCGCAATGCGCTCTCAACCGACTCGCCCTCTTGGACTTTGACTTCAGCCAAACTGTTTGACACCTCCCTCGCGCGGTTAGCGATGCCGTCTTCGCGGGGGCCCGGCATCCGCGGTGCCGGGGCTCATCGAGTGTGCTAGGCTTGCCCCGGCCAGCCGGCCGGAACGAGCACTGCTGCCCTGTTTTCGTTACGGGCAAACGAAAATTCTAGTGCTCAGTTGCGGTGCGGCGCAACATAATTTCCGGGCTCGGCAGGTTGTCGGTCCCCGCGTCATGTCGGCGTCCCATCTCGAGGCGGATTCATGAAGATACTGGTGGTCGGCAGCGGCGCCCGTGAGCACGCGCTCGCCTGGAAGCTGAGCCGCGAAGCTGGCGTCCGGGAGGTGGTGTGCGCGCCGGGCAACGCCGGCACCCGATCGGTGGCTCGCGCGCTGGACCTCGACATCTCCGACCCGGCGGCCGTGCTGGCACTGGCCGAGGCCGAAGACGCCGACCTGACGGTGGTGGGGCCGGAGTTGCCGCTGGCTCTCGGCGTGCAGGATCGGTTCGCGGCGGCCGGACGCGCGCTGTTTGGCCCCAGTCAGGCCGCGGCGCGGCTCGAGTCGAGCAAGGCGTTCGCCAAGGACTTTATGCAGCGGCATCGGGTGCCGACCGCGAGGTTCGCGGTGCACGACACCGCCGAAGGGGCGCTGGCGGCGGTCGCGGGCGGGCAGTTCGGGTTCCCCGTCGTGGTCAAGGCCGATGGCCTGGCCGCGGGCAAGGGGGTGACCGTCGCGCCGGATCGAGCGTCGGCCGAGGCGGCGGTGCGGGAGGCGATGCTCGACGATCGTTTTGGCGACGCCGGCCGGCGGGTGGTGATCGAGGAGTGTCTGGTCGGCCCCGAGGCGTCCTACTTCGCCATCTGTGACGGCCGGTCGGCGTTGGCGTTGCCGACGGCACAGGACCACAAGCGGGCCTATGACCACGACCAGGGGCCCAATACCGGTGGGATGGGAGCGTTCTCGCCCAGCCCGCTGGTCACCCCGGACGTCGAGCGGCGCATCCGCGAGGAGGTCGTCGGACCGGTGCTCGAAGGGCTGGCGGGCGAAGGAGCGCCCTACCAGGGGTTCCTGTACGCGGGTCTGATGCTCACGGCCGATGGACCCAAGGTCATCGAGTTCAATGTCCGTCTGGGGGATCCGGAGGCACAGGTGGTCTTGCCGATGGTCGAGGATCCGATCGCGCCGCTGCTCGAGGCGGCCGCGGCGGGCAGCTTGGCCGCCACGACCTGTCGCCACACGACCAACCCGCATGTCGGCGTGGTCCTTGCCTCCGGCGGCTACCCGGGGTCGTACGCGAAAGGCGTACCGATCGCTGGACTCGCCGAGGCGGCCGAGCAGGACGATGTGCTGGTGTTCCACGCCGGCACCGGGCTCGACGGTGACAGGGTGGTGACGACCGGTGGCCGAGTGCTGACCGTCGTCGGCCGGGGAGCGGATTACGGGGCCGCCATCGAGCGGGCCTATGCGGCGGAACGGTGTGTGACGTTTTCCGACAAGCAGGTGCGGACCGATATCGGACGCAAGGCCCTGCAGTCTTGACGGGGAAGGGTGAAGGAAATGAGTGATCTGCAAGTACAAGTGCTGATGGGGTCCGGCTCCGACGCGGACGTGATGGCCAATACCGTGCGCACCCTGCGCGACCTCGGCATCTCGAGCGAGATGACCGTGGCGTCCGCGCACCGTTCGCCGGCTCGCGTCCAGAAGGTGATGGAGGAGGCGATCGCCCGGGGGGTGAAGGTGTTCGTGGTCGGGGCCGGCGCGGCCGCCCACCTGGCTGGCGTCGTGGCGGCGCACACCGCGCTGCCGGTCATCGGCGTGCCGATCGATTCGTCGCCGCTCAAGGGGTTCGACTCGCTGCTCGCCACGGTGCAGATGCCGCCGGGCGTGCCGGTCGCGACCGTGGCGGTGGGCAAGGCGGGAGCTACGAATGCGGCCGTCCTGGCGGCGCAGATCCTGGCCATCGGCGACCCCGCGGTGGCCGAGCAGGTGGACGCGTATCGGGTGAGGCAGACCGCGAAGGTCGAAAAGGCCGCCGCCGAACTGGTCCAGCCCTAGCGATCCGGTAGCGCAAGAACGAACTCGATCCGGTTTCCCGGCAAGCCGTTTGTGTGGCAAGGCGCGGCCGAGGGAGCAGCCTGGGTGGCTGTGACCGAGGTCGTAACGCAGTCCACGCGGATGGATCGCCAGGAAACCTAGCCGAGCATTGTGAGGAGGAGCGCCTTCTGGGTGTGGAGTCTGTTCTCCGCCTGATCGAAGACCGCTGACCGGGGGCCGTCGAGGACGTCCGCATCGACCTCCTCGCCCCGGTGGGCGGGGAGGCAGTGCATGAAGAAGGCATCGGGACCGGCCCGCTCCATCAGTGCCGACGTGATCCGGTAGCCGTCGAACGCTTCCATGCGGCGGCTGCTTTCTGCTTCCTGTCCCATCGACGTCCAGACGTCGGTATAGACCGCGTCGGCACCCTCGACAGCTTCGGCTGGATCGGTGAGCTGGACGATCTCGACCGGCGCCGCGCCGCGGGCGCGTGCCGCGACCAGTGTCGATTCCGGCAGTTGATAGCCCTCTGGCGAGGCCAGTCTCAGGTGCATCCCGAGGGTGGCGGCGGCGTGGGTCAGTGAGGTGGCGACATTGTTGCCGTCACCCACGTAGGCCAGCGTCCGTCCCCGCACCGAACCGCGGCGCTCGGCGATGGTGAGGCAGTCGGCCAGCGCCTGGCACGGATGTTCTTCGTTGGTCAGGGCGTTGACGACGCTGAGTCGCGTCGTGGCGTCGACGAACTCCTGCAGTCGCGATTGCTCGAACGTCCGGATCGCGGCCACCGAGACCCAGCGCTCCAACGTGCGCGCCACATCGGCCAGCGCCTCCCGGGTACCGAGCGCGTCGGTCGACGGTGGGCAGGTGACGTTGCCCCCCAGCTCCCGCATCGCGATCTCGAACCCGGTTCTGGTTCTGAGCGAGGGTTTGTCGAACAGCAGCGCGAGCGAGTGCCCCGTCAGGGCGCGGGCGGTTGGCGCCTCGGGTCCCAGCGCTCGTTCCTCCTTGAGGCGCGCGGCCAGCGCGAGCACCGCTTCGAGCTCGCTCGGAGTCAGATCGAGCACCGACAGATAGGTCCGGCCCGGAGCCCGCTCCGCCGACTGGCTCGCCGGGTCCGACTCGGGCGATGGCGTTGTGGTCGTCATGGTCGTTGGGTCACGTCCGATAGTCGGCGTTGATCCGCACGTACTCGGCGCTGAAGTCACAGGTCCAGGCGGTGAAGGACGCCGTGCCTCCCGTGCCGAGGTCGACCGTCAGCGTGACCTCCTTCTGCTTCAGATGCGCGGCCGCCTCCGGTTCACGGTCGGCGTGGACGATCTCGTGGCCGAAGAGTTCCATTGCCCCGACGAACACCCTCGCCCGGGTCTGGTCGAAGGCCACGCCGGCGCGTCCCGCCACGGCGACCAGCCGCCCCCAGTTCGGGTCTTCGCCATGGACCGCCGTCTTGACGAGTGGAGAGTTGGCCATCGCCTTGGCGGCTTGCTGCGCGTCGTCGACCGACGCGGCGCCGGTCACGTGGATCGACACCAGTTTCGAGGCGCCCTCGCCCCCGCGCACGATGCCCAGGGCAAGCTCATGACAGACCGCGTGCAGCGCCTCGACGAAGCGGGGGTAGTGCTCGTCGTCGATCCGCACTCCGGAGCCGCCGCCGGCGAGCAGGAGCACCATGTCGTTGGTCGACGTTTCGCCGTCGACGGTAATGGCGTTGAACGTCGGATCCGCCGCCTCACGGAGCGCTCGTCGCAGCGTCTCGGGCTCGATCTCGGCATCGGTGGTCAGGAACGCCAGCATGGTCGCCATGTTCGGCTCGATCATGCCCGCCCCCTTGGCCATGCCGCCGACGTGGAACGAGCCAGCGGGCGTGTCGGCGCGCACGGCCGTCTCCTTGGCCCACGGATCGGTGGTCATGATCGCCTCGGCCGCGGCGGTGTGCTGGTCCCGGCCGAGGGAGCGCGCGGCGCTGTCTACGCCAGCTTTGATCTTGGCCGCGTCGAGCGGCGCCCCGATCACGCCGGTGGAGGAGACCAGGACCTGCTCCGGGGGACACCCGACGATCTGGGCCGTGGCGTCCGCCATCGACCGTGCCACCTCGAGTCCGGATGGTCCGGTACAGGCGTTGGCGCAACCGCTGTTGACCACAACCGCCTTCGTCCGTCCCTCCGAGCGCCGCAGATGTTCCTTGGTGACGACGACCGGCGCCGCCACGGCCAGGTTGGTCGTAAAGATGCCGGCGGCGCGCGCCGCGGGTGTGGCCACCAGCAGGGCCAGGTCGAGCCCGGACGCTTTGATTCCGCACGCCACGCCCGCGGCCGTGAACCCCTCCGGCGCGGTGACGCCTCCTTCGATCCGTTCCACCATGGTTCCGCTCCGCTAGCCGGCGTAGGCAGCCAGTGACTGCTCCAGAATATCGAGTGCCTGGTCGATCTCGCTGTCCGAGACCGTCAACGGGGGCAACATCCGCACGACGTTTCCGCCGGTGCGATTGACCAGCAGCCGTCGCTCCTGGGCGCCGGCCACCACGGCGATCGCGGCCTCTTCGGTCATCACGACACCTCGCATCAGCCCGGCCCCTCGGACCTCACGGACCACGTTGTGCCGCCCGACGATCGCCTCGAGGCCCTGCCCCAGCCGGTCGCCCGCTGCACGGATCCGTTCGAGGCCGCCATGCTCCAGCATGTCGAGGAATACCAGCGCCGCTCGACAGGAGAGCAAGTTGCCGCCGTAGGTGGTGCCGTGGTCGCCCGGCGACACCGCGTCGGCGACGGCCTGGCTCATGAGTACCGCGCCGATCGGCACGCCGCCGCCCAATGCCTTGCCGAGCGACATGAGGTCCGGCTCGAGTCCCAGGGTCGCGGAGTGAAACGCGACACCGGTGCGTCCCAGTCCGCACTGAATCTCGTCAGCGATGAGCAGGGTGCCGCTCCGGCGGCACCCTGCCGTGATCGCCTCGGCCACGTCATTGGAGAGCGGCCACACGCCGCCCTCGCCCTGGATCGGCTCGACGATCAGCGCCGCGACCTCGTCGGTCAGCGCCGCCTCTACGGCGGCCGGATCGTCGGGCGAGACGAAGGTCACGTCCAGCAGGGGGGCGAACGGCGCGCGGTAGCCCGGCTCGGCCGTCGTCGACAGCGCCCCGAGCGTCCGTCCGTGGAAGGAACGTTCCAGAGCCACGAACCGGGTGCGATGCTGTACGCCCTGGCTATACCAGTAGCGCCGAGCGAACTTCAGGCAGCCTTCGACGGCCTCGGTGCCGCTGTTGCAGAAGAACACGCGGGCCAGTCCCGAGAGCCTCGCCAGGCGTTCGCCCACCTGACCCTGGAGCGGGTGGAAGTAGAGGTTCGACGTGTGGAGCAGCGTCTTGGCCTGGTCGGCAAGCGCCTCGGCCAGATCCGGGTTGGCATGACCCATGGACGCGACGCCGAGCCCGGAGACGAAGTCGAGATACGGCTCCCCGTCGGTGTCGTACAGGCGGCTGCCTTCACCTCGGTCGAGCACGATGGGGATGCGTCGATACACCTGGAGCAGGTGTTCGCTTTCGAGGGCTTGGATGTCCGCTGCGTCGGTGCTCATGATTCTGTCGACTCCGATCCGCCCACCGGCGGGACCTCGATGCGGGTGCCCGCGCTGGTGTCCAGGTTGTCGGTCTGCTTGCCGGTGACGATGTCCACCCGTGCGACTCCACTTCGGGCCGCCGCCCGGCACGCCACCAGCTTCGCCACCATGCCCGCGCTCGCCCGACCATCTCCGATCAGCTGGTCCATCAGCGCGTCGTCCACGGCCGGGATGGTCGCGCCGTCGGGGTCGAGCACCCCGGCGGTGCCGCCCGCGATCAGCAGCCGGTCGGCGCCGAGCGACGCCGCCAGATGTCCCGCCAGCGTATCGGCGTTGACGTTCAGTAGCTGTCCGTCGTCGCTGGCGCCGATGCTCGCGACGACCGGCACGAACCCCGCCGCGCAGAGCATCTCGATCAGGCGGGACCCGCCGCCGGTGGGTTGACCGACGAAGCCCAGGTCGACCGTCGCGCCGTCGGCGGCTGCATAAGGCGCGGCCATCCGGACACTCGCGATATCGCCGTCGGCCGCCGTCAGGCCGACGGCGTGGACGCCGATGCTTCCGAGTGTCGCCACCAGCCGGGTGTTGACTCGTCCCGCCAGGACCCCGACCACGATGTCGAGGGTCGGCGCGTCGGTGATTCTCAGGCCGTCGACGGCGCGTTTCTCGATGCCGTGGACCGCCATGTCGGCGTCGACCTCCCGACCGCCTCCATGGACCACTACCACCGACGTGCGCTTGGCCATGCGCCGGATCGCGGTCGCCATCGCGCCGCGTCGCTCATCGGTCTCGAGCAGCTCCCCGCCGAACTTGAGGACGGTCAGCGCGCTCATGTGAGTCCCGTCGTCTCATCCAGTCCGAAGGCCAGATTCAGATTTTGCAGCGCCTGACCGGCGGCGCCCTTGACGAGGTTGTCCAGACAGGCGACGAGCACGAGACGTCCGGATGTCTGGTCCCAACGCCAGCCGATGTCGCAGAAGTTGGTGTGCGCGACATGCTTGATCTCGGGCAACACGTCGGGGTTGACGCGGACGAACGGGGCGTCCCGATACGCGGCGTCGAACGCGTCCGCGATCGCGGTGTCGCCGAGTCCCGGTCGTGTCCGCACGTAGATGGTCTCGAGGATGCCCCGGTCGAGCGGCACCAGATGTGGCGTGAACGTCACGGGACGATCGAGCTCTTGCTCGATCTCGGCCCCATGCCGGTGACCGAGGACGCCATACGCCGCGACGCTCCCATGGTTCTCCGAGAAATGGGTCCGTTCAGAGGGCTTCTTGCCGGCGCCCGAGATCCCGGACTTGGCGTCGATGATGACGTCACCCTCGAGGAGCCCGGCATCGGTCAGCGGGCGGAGCGCCAGTAGCGCCCCGGTGGGATAGCAGCCGGGGCAGGCAACCAGGCGAGCGGTCTTCAACTCGTCACGGTAGTACTCGGTCAGTCCGTAGACCGCCGGTTCGTCCAGGTCCGGGGTCGCCGGATACCATCGTTGCCGCAGCGAGCGGTCGCGCAACCTGAACGTGCCGGCAAGGTCGAACACACGGATTCCCCGGGCCACCAGCGCCGGTCCCATCTCGGCCGCTACCGCGTCTGGCAGCGTCATGAAAACCGCCTGACAGGTGTCGGCCAATCGGTCCACCGAGAGCGGTTCGACGTCACCGTCCCAGATACGGGCCAGCGCGGGGAGGCGACGCGGGCCCTCGGTCGAGGCCGACGCCATCGCCAAGGTCACGGTGGCGGTGGGGTGACGAGCGGCCAGCCGAATCAACTCCTGGCCCGCGTATCCCGTCGCGCCAGCGACACCGATTGAAATCTCAGACATGAATACTCATTCTCTGCCTAGTGTATTTATGCATGGCTCTGACCCACCCGGCAACCGGGCGACACTGAGAATGCTGGTGGCGCGGGTGACAAAGCGTGTATGGTAATTCAGGACACTGAATAACCATGAAGACCTTCCGTCAATCGGCGATTCTCGATCTCGTCGCCCAGCAGCCGATCCGAAGCCAGGACGCGCTGCGGCGGCGCTTGGCCGACCAGGGTATCGAGGCGACTCAGGCCACGATCTCACGTGACACCAAAGAGCTGGGCCTCGTCAAGCGGGCAGCCGATGGAGCTTATCAGACGTCAGAAGCGCTCTCGGCCGAAGCCCCGGGCGAAGGCCGGATCCGGAAGGCCGTCCTCGACTATCTGCGACGCCTGGAGCGGGTCGACCAGTTCCTGGTGCTGAAGACGAATCCGGGGCAGGCGCAGCCGCTCGCGTACGCCCTTGACCACGCGGCCTGGTCCGAGATTGTCGGGACGGTTGCCGGTGACGATACGATCCTGCTTGTCACGCGCTCGGCTCGCGACGCCACCGGCCTCGAGCGGCGGCTCGATGGGTGGGTCCGCGGCCGCGCCCACGCGTGATCGGCGAGGACGTATCTATGGCTCATCTCTGGTCTGGCCGTTTCGACTCGGCCCCGAACGAAGAAGTCTTCGAGTTCCAGTCGTCGTTCGCCTTCGACCGCGCCCTGTTCGAGGACGACGTGACCGGCAGCCTGGCCTGGTCCGAGGCGCTTGCCGCGGCCGGTGTCCTCTCCGAGGACGACGCCCGTGACATCCGGCGCGCGCTCGACGAGATTCTCGCGGCCGGACGGGCTGACCCCTCCTTCATCGATGGGGACGACGAGGACGTCCACGCGTTCGTCGAACGCCAGCTGATCGCTCGTGTAGGCGACGCCGGCAAGCGTCTGCATACCGGCCGGTCGCGGAACGAGCAGGTGTCGCTGGATCTGCGGCTCTATCTCCGGCGCCACATTCTGGGGCTGCGCCGGGAGCTGGCGGCGCTGGTGGCCGCGCTGGTCGACCAGGCCGAGGCCGCCGAGGCGGCGCTGATGCCGTCCTATACCCACTTGCGCCGGGCGCAGCCGATCCTGGTGAGTCACTATCTCCTGGCTCACGCGGCCGCGTTTCGGCGCGATGATCGTCGTTTCGTCGTCGCCGCCGAGGAAGCCGACGCGCTCCCGCTGGGGTCGGGCGCGATCGCCGGCACGAGCTACCCGGTGGATACGGCGGCCCTCGCCGAGCGGCTCGGCTTCTCTCGAGTGGTCTCGAACAGTCTCGACGCGACCGCCGACCGCGATTTCGTCTCGGCGTTCCTTCATGCCTCGGCGGGAACGCTGGTGCACCTGAGTCGGCTGGCCGAGGACCTCATCCTGTTTACCAGCGACGAGTTCGGCTTCTTTGGCCTCTCGGATGCGGTGACCACGGGCAGCAGCCTCATGCCCCAGAAGAAGAACCCTGACCCGTTGGAGCTCGTACGCGGGAAGTCGGGTCGGGTGATCGGCCGTTTGAGCGGCTGGCTGACCACCATGAAGGGATTGCCCAGCGGCTACAACAAGGATCTCCAGGAGGACAAGGAGGCGGTGTTCGATACCGAGGTCACCGTCCGCAGGTCGCTGCGGGCGGTCGCCGCCGTGGTCCGCACCCTGACGCTCGATCCGGCGCGGACCGAGGGCGCCGCCTCGGGGCTGTCGCTGGCCACCGACGTGGCCGACCTCCTGGTGGCTCGGGGCGTGCCCTTTCGCGAGGCGCACGAGGTCGTGGGCCGGATGGTGCGCGACCTCCTGCGAACGGGTCGTGATTTCGGCGCTCTGTCGCCGGACGAGTGGCGCGGTTATCACGAGCGGCTCGATGTCGACGCGGCCACGCGCATCTCCGCGCGTGGGTCGGTCGAAGCGCGACAGACGCCGCAGTCGACCAGCCCGACGGCCGTGGCCTCCGCGCTCGACAAGGCGAGGGGCTGGCTGGCGGAGCGGGCCGCGGCCCTCGAGTCATCGGCGACGGAAAACGTTTACGATCCCGCCTCTGAGTAGTAGAATGAGTCCACTGCGCTTCGCAGCCTAGCCGGCCGGCCCCCACGAATAGGGTGTGTCGTCGCTCGGCCGATAGATACCGTCCTGCTGCGCATCGCGAACCTACTCTTCCTGAAGCGACGGACTTGTGCTTCACCGTGTCTTGTGACTTGGGCTTGTTTCTGCAAGTACGCGCTGGTCGCCAATACCAGCCGCGTAGCGACTACCCATTGCTAGAGAGGCATTCATGGAGCAGCGCCAGGTTGGCCTGGGCGACGTCCTGGACGACTACTGCCCCCGCGAGCGACGCGTAACGAATCACGCTGTCGTGGCGATCGTCGGCGATGAGATCAAGCTGACCCGATGTACGACCTGTGACAACGAGCATCCTTACAAGGAAGCCAAGGTGCCACCGAGACGACAAACCAAACTTGTAGCCGCACTGTCGAAGTCCGACGAAGGGCCGACGCCGGCCCTGTCCGCAACGGCCAAGGACCAGGAGTCCGGGCCGACCGAGGCCACCCCCTCCGCACCCGCGGCGGCGGTCGCCGAGGTCGAAGCTGCCGCCCCGGTCCCGGCGCCGTCCTCGCCCAGCAGCGATTCGGTGCACCGTCGGCTGATCCGGGCCACGTTGGCTCGGCCCGAGGGGGCGCCTCCGCCGGCTCGCGTGCCGCCGGTGTTCACCATCCGGGAGAGCGGTCGAGACGCGATTCTCGAGCGGGGAGCGAGTGGCAACGTCGCCCCGCAGTCCCAGCAGCCTTCCCGGAAACGGCGCAACGGCCGTTCCGGTGGCGGCGAGGTGAATGGCAACCGGATCGATTCCCAACCAGGGCAGTCGACCCGCCAGGGGCAGAGCAAGAACGGCAACTCGCGCAGTTCGCGGAACCGCAACTCGGGGAACCGCAGCGAGCGCCAGAACCGTGGCCAGCGGAATCGAGGGAAAGGCCGCTCCCGCTAGACCCATCCGCGCGGTGTCATGCCTCGCGTCTTCCTCCTACTCCTGACGGCGCTGCTGCTGGCTGGCGGCTGCGCCACCCCCTTCGATTCGACCAGCTTAAACGACTCGACCCTCACCGCACGTGTGCGTGCGGCGCTTCTGGACCAACCGGACACCTCGACGGCGCAGATTGAGGTGGACACCATCCGCGGCATCGTGACCCTGTCGGGCATCGTCGACTCCGCGGTCATCGAGGGGCGCGCCCTCACGGTCGCCAGAGGCGTCGACGGCGTACGCGAGGTTCGCTCGCGGCTGCGGATCGATCGATGAGCGCCACGACGCGACGCGCGCGCGGCGCCCTACTTCGTCTGGCCCTGCATCGCGTCACGGCGGTTGTCGCCGGACTGGTGCTCCTGCTGCCGGCTGTGGCGCTGACCGTCGGGGACTTCGCGTTCGAAAGCTGGGTGACGGACGGTGTGACCCTGATCGCGGGTGGGACTGGAGCGGCGCTCCTGCTGACCGGTGTCGCCGGCCGACGACCGGACTGGGTCGATCCGGACGAGCCGCTGGATCGGGACTGAAGCCTCAGCCGACCGGGGCCGTCGAGTCGGTCTGCGGCTCGAGGTTGTACTCCACGATCTTGCGATAGATCGTGCCCCGGCTGATCTCCAGGATCTTGGCCGCCTGCTTCTTGTTCCAGGCCACCTCTTCGAGGACACGCTGAATGTGGACGCGTTCGGCGTCGCGTAGCGACGACAGCGGTTCGCGTGCCTTCTCCACCAGGGTTTCGGCGGGGTGGAGGAACTGCACATCACTGGCGCGAATCACGTTGCCGGGCGCCGACACCGCCGCGCGCGACACCGTGCTCTCAAGCTCGCGTATGTTGCCCGGCCAGTGGTAGGTGCTGAGAAGATCCAACGCATCCTGGTCGATGGTTTTGCTGTCGAGCGGCAGCCCGTTCGCGTCGCAGTAGCGGGCCAGGAGCCGGTTGGCGAGCAGCGGGATGTCCGAAGCGCGCTCGCGGAGCGAGGGGAGGCGGATCGAGAATGCGTTGACCCGGTAGTAGAGGTCTTCGCGAAATCGCCCATCCCGCACGAACTGGTCCAGGGGCCGGTTGGTAGCCGAAATGAGCCGGAAGTTCACGTCGATGCTCTGACGTCCCCCCAACCGTTCGACCTTCCGATCCTCGAGGACCCGCAGCAGCTTGGCCTGGGCGACCATCGAGAGGTCGCCGATCTCGTCGAGGAACAGCGTGCCGTTGTTGGCCAGCTCGATCCGACCCGGCTTGCGATCATGGGCGCCGGTGAACGCGCCCTTTTCGTAGCCGAACAGTTCGGATTCGACCAGGGTGTCTGGAAGCGCCGCGCAGTTGACGGCCTGAAAACGGCCGGATCCCAGACGGCTGAGATCGTGGATCATTCGAGCCACGACCTCTTTTCCCGAACCGGTGGGCCCGAGCATCAGGACCGAGATGTCCGACTTGGCCGCGGTCCGGATCCACTCGAAGACGATCAGCATCTTCTCGTCGTTGCCGATCATCTCGCGGAACCGCTGGACGGCCGGCGAACGGTCCTCGTGGGTGACCGCGCCCTGCTCGCCGAGGAACGCGTCGAGCAGTCGGCAGGCCGCCGGATCGCCGGGACGCGCCGCTTCGTAACGAGCCGGGCTGCCCGGGGCGCGCCGGGCGACGCCGAAACCCACCAGTGCCCGAAGACAGTTCTCGACGTCCTGCTGCAGTCGGCCGAAGCGCTGCATGAACGCCTCTACGCCAAACGCCTCGTTCGAGCGGGAGTGGAGGAAGCGAATCAGCCCCGAGCGGAGCGGGGACTGCACGAGCCACCGGAAACGGGCCGCCAGGTCGGATTCTTCCGGACGGGCTGAAGGCGCAGACGAGTTCACGGTGTCTCCTGACGGGGCCACTGCGGTTGGGGAGCCGCCCGGAGGCCGACCCATCATCGGTACCTTCCCCCCGGGCTCACCTCCTGTCAAGAGCCAGTGTCGAAAAGTGGTACACTCCGTCGAATCCGTGCCCCATCGTCCATCCCCTTCGTCGGGCCGGTCAGGCGCCAGCCGTCACCTCTCGGGACAGCCCATCAATTACTACCGGCCGACCGGACAGCCGGAAATCCGGCGCCTGGTCGATGATGGATTTCAGGCCTTCAATGCCGGCCGCCTGTCCGAGGCCTGTCGGGTCTATAGCGACAAGATGCTGGACCCGGACAACGACGTGACCATCGGGCTGACCATGGCCGGCGCGCTCACGCCGGCCGGGCTCGGCGGGTGCGTCATCGAGCTGATGGAGCGGGGGCTGGTCGACTTCGTGATCAGCACCGGCGCCAACCTCTATCACGACCTCCACTACGCGCTGAACTTCACCCTGCACCGCGGGTCACCGTTCCTCGATGACGTCGAGCTCCATGAGGACGGGGTGATTCGCATCTATGACGTCCTCTTCCCGGCAGACGTGCTGCTCGAGACCGACGCCTATGTCCGGGACTTCCTGGCGCGGAGCGGACTCGAGGGGCCGGTGGCGTCCGCCTCCCTCCATCAGGCGCTCGGCGAGGACCTGCGGGATCGACATCCAGGTTGTGAGTCGCATTCCCTGGTGGCTGCGGCGTCGGCGGCAGGTGTCCCCATCTACACCTCATCGCCGGGAGACTCCTCCATTGGCATGAACGTCGCTTGGCAGTCGCTCCTGGGCGAGGGTGGCGGATGCGTCATCGACCCCAGCCGGGACGTCAACGAGGTGGCGGCGATCATCCTCTCCGGAACCAGGAATGGCTGCGTGATCCTGGGAGGCGGCTCGCCAAAGAACTTCTATCTGCAGGGCCAGCCGACGCTGTGGGAGATCTACGGCATCCCGAAGGGCGGCAACGAGTACTTCATTCAGATCACGACCGACCAGGTCGTCTGGGGCGGGCTCTCGGGCGCGACGCCGTCGGAGGCGGTCAGCTGGGGCAAGGTGAACCCCGGGATGCTGCCCGACGCCGTGGTCGCCTACTGCGATACGACGATCGCGTTCCCGATCTTCTGTGAGTACGCGGTCGGGTCCGAGCATGGTCGTCGGCCGCGGCGTGGGCTCGTGCACCGCCGTGACGAGCTCGTCGCGGAGCTCGAACGGCAGGCGCGGGCCCGAGCCGAGGGTGGGGGAGACGCCGAGTAGTCTCTGGGGCGCCATGCACGCGGTGATGAAACGGATCTCGTTCTGCTACGGCCATCGCCTGATGGAGTACGACGGCGATTGCCGACACCCTCATGGCCATAATGCCGTCGCCGAGATCGAAGTGTCGGCCGACGCGCTCGATGGGCGCGGCATGGTGCGTGACTTCCGTGAGATCTCGGAGTTGATCGGCGGATGGGTCGACCGCGAGCTCGACCACAAGATGATCCTGCGCCGGGATGATCCGCTGGTCGAGATGTTGCGGGAGATGGGCGAGCCGGTGTTCGTGGTCGACGTGAATCCGACCGCGGAGTGCCTGGCCGAACTGATCTATGGGCAGGCCCGCAAGGTCGGGCTCCCGGTGACCCGCGTCACCGTCTGGGAAACGCCCACCTCGTCGGCCACCTACCGAGCCTAGCAGTCCGTGGTGAAACCCCGCGCCGTTCGAAGGCAGCGAGGCTTTCACCACGGGCTGCTAGAGGGTCATGGGTTCCGCCCCAACCGCCGGCTGCGCGTCAGGCGACTTCTATCAGTACTTTCGACGCCGCCTTCGTGCCGATGGTGATACTCCGTTGTCCCTCGGTCAGCAGCTGCACGCTGTCGGCGGCCGAATCCCGCGCCTCGACCTCCAGCGACTGACCCGGCTTGAGCCGTTGCGCCTCCAGGAACCGCAGGAAGCTCGCGTCCTGGTCGGCCACCCGCGTGACCGTCACTTCCGTGTGAAGCGGACAGGTCAGCAGCGAGTGGTAGCGGTGGGGCGCGATGTCTCCGTCCGCGGTCGGGATCGGATCGCCATGCGGGTCGACCGAGGGGTGTCCCAACATCGCGTCCATCCGCTCGATCAGGCGGTCCGAGACGACGTGTTCGAGCTGCTCGGCGTCCTCGTGCACCTCCGTCCAGCTCATCCCCATGATCTCGACCAGAAACTGTTCGATGAGGCGATGCCGCCGCAGGACCATGGCCGCCAGCTTGGCGCCCGCCGTTGAGAGCCTGACCCCCAGATACGGCTCGTACTCCACCAGCCCGGATTCGGCCAGCGCCTTGACCATGGTGGTGGCCGTCCCCGGCGCCACTCCCACCGCGTTCGCCAGCTGCCCCATCGGCACCAGCGCTTTCTCGTCCTCGAGCGCGACCTGCGCCTGATACAGAGCCTTGAGGTAGTTCTCGACGGTGCTGGAAGGGAGCATCACGGCGCGGTCCGACCGAAGTTTGACATGTCTAGACTGTTCGCCCTATATTTTGAGTTCTCAAAATGAAACTGTCAACGACTCAAATGCAGAACCAGGGAGAGGCCCAAAAAAGGCGGTGGTCACGACGCGCCTGGATACGTGCGGCCGGTCTCGGTTCCCTCACCGGGGGCGTCGCCTTGGCCTCCCGCGGGGTCGCTGGCGGTCAGGCGGGACCCGAAGGACCGGGTCCAGACCACCTGGGTAACGCGATGGGACCGGTCGGCCGGGTCTCAACCGAGTCGTTCGACCCCACCGCGTTCCTGCGATCCTGGAACTTCTCCGATCTGCCTGCTGACGAGCGGTCTCGCTTCTACCGGGAGACGCCGCGCTCGGACGGCACGCTGCTTCGCGAGTACGAGCTGTTTGCCGTCGATCGCGAGATCGAGATCGCTCCGGGCGTGTTCTTTCCCGCCTGGACCTATAACGGTCAGGTGCCGGGGCCCACGATTCGCGCCACGGCCGGCGACCGGATCCGGATCAACTTCGTCAATCAGGGCTCTCACCCGCACACCATCCATTTCCACGGCTGGCACACGCCGGAGATGGACGGGGCACTGCCGGCTCATCAGGTCATGCCGGGCGACAGCTTCCTGTATGAGTTCGATGCCGAGCCGTTCGGCGTCCACCTGTATCACTGCCACGCCAACCCGCTGAAGCGCCACGTTCACAAGGGCCTCTACGGCGCCTTCATCGTCGACCCGCCGGATGAGACGCCACGTCCCCCGGCGGACGAGATGGTGATGGTGCTCAACGCGTTCGACACCAACTTCGATGCCGAGAACGAGGTCTATGCGGTCAACACCGCGGCCAGCTTCTACATGCACGATCCGATCAGGGTGCGCGTGGGCGAGCGGGTGCGGATGTATGTCGTCAACCTCACCGAGTTCGACCTCATCAACAGCTTCCACCTCCACGCGATGTTCTTCGACGTCTCCCGGACCGGGACCACGCTGACGCCGACCGAGACCACCGACACGATCATGTTGTGTCAGGGCGAACGGGCCATTCTGGAGACCACGTTCCGCTATCCCGGCGATTTCATGTTCCACGCCCACCAGAGCGAGTTCGCCGAGCTGGGGTGGATGGGGCTGTTCCGGGCCGAGGAGCGCTCGAGCGGTGACTGACACGCCGACTTCGAGTGGAGCCGGCTTCGCATGGGGCCGCGCCATCCTGCCGCTCGTGCTGCTGGCCGGGCTGCTCGGTCTGATCTACTGGAACGGGCCGGCCGACGCGGTGCGAGGCGAGGACTTTCCACCGGTTGAGGAGCTCGCGTTCCAGCGCGTGGCGCTTGGTCCCGATGGGATCGTGGCGACGGTGCTCAACGACGGCCCGGATACGGTCACCATCGCCCAGGTGCAGGTCGACGACGCCTACTGGTCGTTCACGGCCGAGCCGGCGACGACGCTCGCGCATCTGGGACAGACCACCCTCACCATTCCCTATCCGTGGGTCAGCGGCGACGCGCACGTGGTGCGGATCGTGACCTCCACCGGCGTGACGTTCGATCACGAAGTCGCGGTGGCCGTGGAGACTCCGCGTCCCGATGCCCGGTTCTTCGCGGTGTTCGCCCTGATCGGGATCTACGTCGGGGTGATTCCGGTGGCCATCGGGCTGCTCTGGCTGCCGATGGTGGGACGGATGGAGAAGCGGGGACTCGACTTCATCCTCGCCCTGACCATCGGTCTGTTGCTGTTCCTCCTGATCGAGGCCGGCCACGACGGGCTCGAAGCGGCCGCCCTGGCCCCCGGGTCGTTTCAGGCCGTGGCGTTGTTCCTCACCGTGGCCGGCGCCGCCTTCCTCGGCCTGGAGATGGTGGGAATGTGGCTGCGGACCCGACAGGGAGTTCCAGAGGCCGGGCGACGCGGGTGGGTGCTGGCCGTGTTGATCGCCACCGGCATCGGGCTGCACAACTTCGGTGAAGGGCTGGCGATCGGTGCCGCGTTCGCCCTGGGAGAAGCGGCGCTGGGCACGGTGCTCATCGTCGGGTTCACCCTGCACAACACCACCGAGGGGCTTGCCATCGTGGCGCCGCTGGCCCGGACTCGCGTCCGCCTCGGACAGCTCGTCCGGTTGGGCATGCTGGGTGGCGCTCCTACCATCCTGGGCGCCTGGATCGGCGGTCTAGTCTATTCGCCGATCTGGTCGGTGGTCTGCCTCGCCCTCGGGGCGGGCGCCATCGCCCAGGTGATCGGGCAGTTGATCCGGCAAACGGCGGGTGAGCAGCCGTTGGGCCGGCATCTGGCTACCACGCCGGTCGCCACTGGGCTGCTCGCCGGGGTGGCCGTGATGTATGTGACCGGGCTCATCGTCGGATGAGGAACGACTTGTCGATGGTGATCCTGGAGACCGAGGACAGACGATGATGCGTCGAGACGGCTGGCGAGAGAATCGGTCAGCTCGAGCGGATGGTTGGAACGGCTCACAGGGCGCCGTCGCGGCCCTGGCCGCCATGGCCCTGGTGTTCGTGGGGCTCTTCCTCCTTCTGCCCCTGGCGGCCACCAGTACACCCGCCGTGCGGGAGATCACGTTCGTCACTCGTGACATGGCGTTCTATCTCGACGGCGAGACCGGTCCCAACCCGACGATCCGGCTCGAAGCTGGCGACCGGGTCCGGTTCATCTTGCGCAACCTGGATCCCGGCATCGACCACAACCTGGCGATTGATGACTGGGGCCTGGCAACCCGAACGATCGCGGCCGACGCGGTGACCACGCTCGAGTTCGAGGCGCCAGCGCGAGCCGGTCGCCAGACCTACACCTGTTCCCCGCACCGTGAGATGATGCGCGGCGTCATCGAGGTGGTCGGCGACTGACGCCGCCGTCCAGACGCGGTCACTCATGGATCTCGACACCGACAACTGGTCGGGTGAGGGCGCGTTCACCCAGGTCCTGGTCGACGCGCTGCGCACGATTGACGCCGTGGCGTTTCTCCGCGTCGAGGACGCCTCCTCGTCGCGTTCGGATGTCGAGTACAACTTCATCAGCAACGAACTGTTCGTGCGCTTCCAGACTCGCGAACGCGAGGTGCGGCAGCGCTGGCTCGGGGTGATTCCGGTGCGCCGTCAGGTGGAAGAAGCGGTGATGACGGTGACCGGGTTGGAGGGCGCGCTGGGCGAAGTGGATGAGGTCGGCCTGCCGGACTACGCCGACGCCGGTATGTTGCAGTATCTGCGCACGGAGCGCATCGTTCCCGCCTATCAGACGCGTGGATACAAGCTCGTCGAACTGGTGCGGATCTACGAGGTGGGAGCGGACCGTCCCGATGAGGCCCAGCCATGAGTGATGTCGCCGATGTGAGCCAACGCCTGCGCCGGATGATCGAGCAGGCGCGCCAGGAAGCCGCGGAACGCCGGCGGCGCGCCGAGGAGGACGCTGGCACCGCCGAACGATTCCTCGAGGCGGTCGCCACGCCGGTGATGCAGCAGGTGGCGTCCGTGCTCCGCGCCGAGGGCTTCGAGTTTCGTCTCTCGACGCCGCCTGGTTCGGTGCGGCTGGTCTCGGAGCGGCGGAGCGAGGACTACGTGGACCTCTCGGTCGACACGACCGCCGATCCGGTCACGATCCTGACCGAGGTGGCGCATGTGCGCGGTCGTCGCGTGTCCACGGTGGAGCGTCCACTGGCGCCGGACGTCCCGCTCGACCAGCTGACCGACGAGAACGTCCTCGCGTTCCTGCTCGACGCCTTCAAGGTCTTCGTCGCCCGCTGACGTCAGATCACCTTCGCTTCGGCGAGCGCACCCCGCGCCGCCGCGTCGTAGCCCAGCTCTTCGAGGATGCGTTCGGTGTGCTGACCGAGGGTCGGAGGCGGCGTGCGTACGCCACCGGGGTTCGAGGCCAGCTTGACCGGAACACCGAGGACCTGCATCGGTCCGACCTTGGGGTGGTCGACGCTGAGGACCATCAACCGCTCCTGGAGCTGGGAGTCGGTCAACACCTCGGCCAGATCCCGGACAGAGCCGCACGGAATGCCGGTCGTTTTGAGCGCCGACAGCCAGTCGGCTCGGGTGCGGGTCCCGATCCGCTCGGCAAGGAGCGGGCGCAGGGCGTCCTGATTCTCGATCCGCCCGGCGTTGGTGGCGAACCGCTCGTCCTCGGCCAGCGCTGGTGTGCCGATCACGCCACAGAACTTGATGAACAGGTTGTCGTTGCCGACCGCCACCACGATGTCGCCATCCGAGGCGCTGAACGTCTCGTAGGGCACGATGGTCGGATGCTGGTTCCCCAGCCGCGGCGGCGCCTGGCCGGTAGCGAAATAGATGCCGGCCTGATAGGTCAGGACCGCCGCCACCGAGTCCAGCATGCCGATATCGATGTGCTGGCCCTGGCCGGTGCGTTCTCGCGCCAGCAAGCCCATCGCGACGCCATAGGCGGCGAACATGCCGGTGACGATGTCGGCAATGGCGACGCCGAGACGATACGGCGTGCCTCCGGCCGGGCCGGTGATGCTCATCAGGCCACCCTCGCCCTGCATGACCGCGTCATAGCCGGGCTCGGAGCTCCGAGGTCCCGTCTGACCGAATCCCGAGATGGAGCAGTACACGAGGTCGGGTCTCGAGGCGGACAGACTCGCGTAGTCCAGTCCCTGGCGGCCCAGCGCCCCCGGGCGGAAGTTCTCGACGAGGACATCGGCTTCGGCGATCAGCTTGTCGAGGACCGCTCGGCCCTCTGGCTGCTTGAAGTTGAGCGTGATGCTCTCTTTGTTGCGATTGACGCTGAGAAAGTAGGAGCTTTCGCCGTTCTGGAACGGCGGGCCCCATCCCCGGGTGTCGTCACCCTTGCCGGGCTGCTCCACCTTGATCACGCGCGCGCCCATGTCGGCGAGCATCATCGTGCAGTAGGGGCCCGAGAGTACCCGGGTCAGGTCCAGGACGGTGAGCCCGGCCAGCGGGCCGTTATTGGTCGGATTGCTCGTCGCGTTGTCGCTCATGCTGCTCGTCTCACTCCAAGAATGGTGATCGCGCCGGGTCCCGGCAGCGTTCCTTCACCGCGAAAGGGCGAGAGCCAGGCGTGCGAGGCCCTCGGCAAGAGGTGCTGATGCGCCGCCGATGCCGACCCGGAGATATCCCTCCAGATCGAACTGGGAGCCGGGGACGATCAGGACCCCGTGCTCGACCCTGAGCGTCTCGGCCAGCTCGGCGGAGCGAACCGAACCAGCATAGCGTATCAAGGTCACTCCGCCGGCTTGGGGGGAGACCTGGCGGCACCCGTCCGTCGCGTCGACCCAGCGCGCGACTTGTGCCTGATTGGCGAGCAGGATCTCGCGAGTTCGGGCGCGCAGCCGTCCTCGCTGATCGAGAGCCAGCTGGGCGAGGCGGTCGCTCAGGGTGCCTGAGACAATCGACGTGTAGTCCCGACGCCCCCACAGGTCGGCGACCGTGTCGGATGGTCCCACCACCCATCCGATTCGCAGCCCCGGCAGTCCGTACGCTTTCGAGAGGCCGCTGACCACCAGCGTCTTGTCATAGCGACCCCGGGCCGTCTCGGTGAGCGGGCCGGACAGCTCGGCGCCGCGATATACCTCGTCGGCCAGGACCCAGCAGTCATGTGTCGCCGCGATGTCACACAGCCGATCGAGGCTGGCGGTATCGAGCTGGCTCCCGGTCGGGTTGTTCGGGTTGCTGAAGACGATCAGGCGGGTCCGGGGACCGACCGCCTCGGCCACCGCGTCGAGGTCCAGCTGCCAGCCGTCGTCGCCCTCCGTAAGCCAGACCGGACGGATCGTGGCGCCGAAGGAACGCGCGGCGCCCGCCACCTGCATGTAGTTCGGCTGCACCGCGATCACCTCGTCGCCCGGTTCGAGCAGGTGCCACGCGCAGATGAAGTTGGCTTCCGCGCTGCCGTTGGTGACCACGACCTCGTCGAGTCCGGTCCCCGGGTAGAGTGCGGCGATCCGTTCACGGAGCGGGCCGGTGCCGTTGGTTTGCGCGTAGCCCAGCTCGATCGGCCCCAGCAGGTCACCGACCGCGTCGGTCAGCTCGTCCAGTCGGAGCGGCTCGACACCGCTCTCCGAGAGGTTGATCTCCACCTCGTGCTCGTGGATCGACTGCCATCGCTCGAGGTCGAATGGCGGGACGCGCATCAGCGAGCCTCCTCCTCGTCGTCGGGGTTGCCGAACAGGTCCGCCATCTCCGGGGCCTGGAGGGGACGCGGCGTTCGCTCGACCGTGGTGGTTTCCGGGATCGTCTCGGCGGCGCTGACCCCGAGCTCCTTGAATCGCCGCGCGGTCACCAGGACCCGGGACTCGATGGTGCCGACGGTGCGGTTGTAGGCGTCCACGGTCCGGGTCAGTCCCTTCGAGAGATCGTCGAGGTGTCCGGCCAGCCGCCAGATCCGCTCATAGAGCTCCCGCCCGAGCTGACTGACCGCTCGGCGTTCTTGGCGATCTGTTCCTGCTGCCACCCGTAGGCCACGGCGCGCAGCAGCGCGATCAGCGTCAACGGACTGGCGGGAATCACACGCTGCGCCACCCCGAACTCGGTGAGTCCGGGATCGTGCTGCAGGGCGGCGCTCAAGTAACCCTCGCCGGGCAGGAACATGAACACGAACTCAGCGCCCGCTGGAAATGGGCCCAGTAGCCTCGGCTGCCCAGCTCGGCCATGTGCGCCTTGACCTGACCGGCGTGCTCCTTGAGTCGGGCGAGCCGCTCTTCCTGACCCTGGCTCTCGACCGCCTGGCGATAGGCGACATACGGCACCTTGGCGTCGACGATGATGTGTCGCCCGCCCGGCAGCTTGACCACCATGTCGGGGACGAGCTTGCGCTCGCCGGAAGTGACCGTCGTCTTCTCGGTGAAGTCGCAGTGGTCCAGCATCCCGGCCAGCTCGACCACCCGCCTGAGTTGCACTTCGCCCCACCCGCTACGGACATGCGGCGTCTGCAGGGCCCGTTCGAGGTTGGTGGTGGCGGTGGCCAGCGTCTGGAGCTGCTCTCCCAGCCTGGAGTTGGAGCTGGCGCGATCGCGCTCCACCTCCTGCAGCTTCGCTTGCACCTGGCCAAGGGTGTCTTGAAGTGGTCGTACCAGGTTGTCGATCGATTGCAGGCGATGGTCGAGGTCGACCGTCGCCTGCTTCTGGAACTCACCGAGCGCCGTTTTCGCCAGCTGCAGGAAGGACTGGTTGTTCGCGCGAAGCGCCTCCGCCGAGACGGACGCGAACGCCTCGCGCAGCGTGTGTTCCGCCTGCTCGAGTAGTCGGAGCCGTTCGGCCGTGGACCGACATTCGCCATCGAGCTCGGCGGTCGTCCGGACCACGCGCTCGGTCAGCTCGTTGGCGTGCTGGCGGCTCTCGTGCAGCTCGCGCTCACGCTGGGCCAGCGCCTGTTCCAACTGGCTCACGCGCTTCCCGATCTCCTCGGCCCGGGCTCGAGCCGCGGCCGCCTCGGCGGTGGCCTCGGTGTCGGCACCGCCCGCTCGGGCGAGCAGCCAGACGGCGGCGCCTCCGACGACTAGGCCTAGAGCCAGGCCTACGAGCAGCGAGACGGTGTCCACGGTGAGGTCCTCATTCTTCATGGGGCTCCGCCCCAAACCCCACGCGACGCTAGTGGGGCCCTGAATGCCGGCAGTTCCGGTACGGAACTGCTTAGCAGTCCCGCGATTCTCGCCGGGACTGCCCCACGCCGCGTCGCGGGCCGCGCTGTGCGCGCCCGGCAGGCCTTCTTTCCCAGCCTACCCGCTTGGTCGGCTGGTGGGTCCCTTTCGTGACGAGGGGGATCCGGTCGCGGCGGTGAAGCGTCCCACAGTGTAACTCGCCGTTGCAGGGCGTTTGGCCCCGCCGGGACGCGCTTGAAGCACGACCTGCCGCGGCATAACATGTAAGGTTCGGACTCTGACCGTCACCGTGTTCATACCAGGACAGGCCACGCCATGAACGACCATGCGCTGCGTATCTACGACTCGGTTCTCGGGTTGCGCTGCGACGCGGACAATCCGACGCCTCTCGTGCGGCTGAACCGCGTGGTGGACTTCGAACATACCCAGGTCTATGCGAAACTGGAGTGGTACAACCCGTTCGGTGCGGTCAAGGACCGAGTGGCGGACAACCTGCTCGAGGACGGCGAAGAGCGGAAGACCGTCGGACCGGGCCAGAAGCTGGTCGAGCCCACTTCGGGCAACACCGGGATGGCCCTGGCGATGCTGGCCAACGCCAAGGGCTATTCCCTCACCACTCCGCTGTCGAGCGAGATCCCGCTGGAAAAGCGGACCATGCTGCGCTTCTTTGGCGCCGACGTGATGGAGCTGCAGGACACGCTCTGCCCGGCTCCGGGCGCGCCGGAGGGGGCGATCGCCAAGGCGATGGAGCTCGGTGACCGACCGGACTTTCACATGCTCAATCAGTATGTGAACGAGGCGAATCCTGAAGCGCACTACAAGACCACCGGTCCCGAGATCTGGCGCCAGACCGAGGGGCGCGTCACGCACTTCGTCGCGGGACTTGGCACCTGCGGCACCATCACCGGTACCGGCCGCTATCTCAAGGAGCAGCGTGAGGGTCTGCAGGTGATCGGGGTCCACCCGATGGACGGACATGACATTCCCGGCGTCCGAAGCTTGCGGCAACTCGAGCAGACCCAGCTGTTCAGACCGGATGAGTACGACGCCGTGGTCGAAGTGGACGACGACACGGCCTACGCGTTGTGCCTCCGTCTCAACCGTGAAGAGAGCATCACGGCCGGGCCGAGCTGCTCGATGGCGTTGGCCGGAGCGCTGAAGACGGTGCCCGACGAGCCGGGCAACATCGTGGTGGTCATCTTCCCGGACAACGCGTTCAAGTACGCCTCATCTTTCGTCCGGCACCTGCCGGGGATGGCGGCGCAGGGCGCGTCCAATGGCGCTGGCAAGAACCCGCTGATGGAGCGGATGCGCGAGAACATCCGGGGGAACCCGGAGCTCACCATCGGAGTGGACGCTGCCCACCAGCAGTGGACCGACAGCAAGCCGTTCGTGCTGGACGTCAGGCCGCGCGATCAGTACGACGAGGCGCATATCCCCGGCGCATACAACGTGCCGCTCGCGGATTTGTGCGGTGACAGAGGGGTCGAGGCGATCTTGCCCCAGGACCTGGACGCGCCGATTCTCAGCGTCTGCCAGCGAGGGAACGCGTCATTGTCGGGGCTATTGTTCTTGAAGTCGCTCGGCTATCGGAACGTGCGAAGCATGGACGGCGGCACCCTGGCCTGGCGAGAGAAAGGGTTCGAGACCGACTCGGAGTGAGATGGGGCGGGCCGCGCTGACCCTGCGACCGGCGGCCGCCTCCGCGATCCGACGCCACGGTCGCGAGGCGTATCCGCATGAGTGTTGTGGCGCCCTGATCGGGCGAGACGGGCTCGTCACGATGGCGCTGGCGCTGCCCAACACGACTGACGAGGGGCCGCGGCGTCGGTTTCTGGTCAGCCCGAACGACTACCGGGCGGCGGAGCGGCACGCGGCCGGGATGGGCGCCAGGTTGCTGGGCTTCTACCATTCGCACCCGGATGCCCCGGCTCGACCATCGCCCTACGACCTCGAGCACGCCTGGCCGGCGTTCTCGTATCTGATCATCGGGGTCCCGGGCGGCGACCCGGGCCAGATGACGTCGTGGCGGCTCCGCGACGATCGGTCCGCGTTCGACGAAGAGCAGTTGGTGGAAGCAGATCCGGACGACGAGGTTTTGGTCTGACCTGGAACGAAGACGGAAAGAGACGATGGCAACAAAGATTCTGATCCCTACTCCCCTCCGCGGCTACACCGGCAACCAGGAAGAGGTGGAAGCGACCGGCAGCACGGTCGGAGAGCTCCTGGCCAACCTGGCCGCCGAGCACACCGAGCTGCGCAAGCATCTCTACGGCGAGGACGGGTCGCTCCGCAATTTCGTGAACATCTACGTGAACGACGACGACATCCGGTATCTCGAAAAGGAACAGACCCCGGTGACCGACAGCGACACGGTCAGCATCATCCCGTCGGTGGCGGGTGGGAGCCGACGGTGAGTGTCGCGCCCCTGACCAACGACGAGGTGGCGCGGTATAGCCGGCACCTCATCATGCCGGAGGTCGGCATGGAGGGGCAGCTGAAGCTCAAGGGCGCCAAGGTGCTCTGTATCGGTGCCGGCGGGCTCGGCTCACCGGTGGCGCTGTATCTCGCCGCCGCCGGCGTGGGCACCTTGGGAATGGTCGATTTCGACGAGGTCGACTTCAGCAACCTGCACCGGCAGATCATCCACGGGACCCCGGACGTTGGACGTCCGAAGCTCGAATCAGCCCGATCTCGCCTGCAAGCGCTGAACCCCGAGGTGCAGGTGGTCCCGCACGAGATGGCGCTCTCCTCGGAGAACGCGCTTCAGCTGTTCGCCGACTACGACATGGTGGTCGATGGGACCGACAACTTCCCGACCCGCTACCTGGTCAACGACGCCTGCGTCCTGTCCGGCAAGCCCAACGTCTACGGCAGCATTTCGCAGTTCGAGGGGCAGGCATCCGTCTTTGCGGCGCCGGGCGGTCCCTGTTATCGCTGCATGTTCCCCGAACCGCCGCCACCCGGGCTTGTCCCGAGCTGCGCGGAAGGAGGGGTGCTCGGCATCCTCCCCGGTGTCGTGGGCACGCTGCAGGCTACCGAGGCGATCAAGCTGATTCTCGGCGCCGGCGACTCGTTGGTGGGGCGCTTCCTGCTGTTCGATGCGCTCAAGATGCGTTTCCGCGAATTGAAGGTGCGTCGTGATCCCGACTGCCCCGTGTGCGGCGATACGCCAACCGTCACCGAGCTGATCGACTACGAGCAGTTCTGCGGCATCGTGCCCACGCCCCCACCCGCGCCGGCTTCCGCGGAGGGCGAGGTTACCGTGGCCGAGGTCAAGGCGCGGCTCGACCGTGGCGACGACTTCCTGCTGCTCGATGTGCGCGAGACCCGCGAGTTCGACATCTGTCGGATCCCGGGCTCGCGTCTGATTCCGCTTGGCGAGCTGCCCTCCCGTCTCGGCGAGCTCGAGGGCGCCCAGGACCTCGTGGTGCACTGCAAGTCCGGCGTGCGGAGCGGCAAGGCCGTGGCCTTGCTTCGCGAGGCGGGCTACGACGGCGCGCGCAACCTGCAGGGAGGTATCCTGGCCTGGATCGACCAGATCGATCCCAGCTTGCCGAAGTACTGAGCAGGCCGAAGGCTAGCGCGCTACAATGGCGCCACCGGGGTAGCAATGCTGCGACTGTCCAAGAAAGCGGAATACGCGTTGATGGCGCTGAAGGACCTGGCCTCACGGTCGGAGACCGAGGCCGCCAGCGCCCGCGAGATCGCCGGCCGCTACGGTATCCCCGTAGAGCTGATGGCCAAGGTGCTGCAGCGGCTGGCCCGTCGCGACTTGCTGGTGTCCCAGCACGGCACTCGCGGAGGCTATCTGCTTGGCCGACCGGCGGCCAGGATCTCGGTGGCCGACGTGATCGAGGCGATCGACGGACCGGTGATGGTGACGGCATGCACCAGCTCCGACGACGATTGTGAGCAGTACGCGACCTGCAACATCCGCGACCCGCTGTGGCGCATCAAGGATCAGATCGTCCAGGCACTTACCTCCTACAGCCTGAAGGAACTGGCCGCGGACGAGCCGCCACTGGTGCCGATCGCCCTCTCACCCAGACCCGCCACGATTCCCGCCACCCGGGTAGCCGCGTCGGGTCGTTGACCATCTACATGGACGGGCACGCCACGACGCGGGTCGATCCCCGCGTCGTCGAGGCGATGGTGCCCTTCTTCACCGACCATTTCGGCAACGCGTCGAGCCGGCATCACCAGTTCGGCTGGACCGCGCGGGACGCGGTCGCCACGGCGCGGGCCGACGTGGCCGAGCTCGTCGGCGGTTCACCCCGGGAGCTGGTGTTCACGAGCGGCGCCACCGAATCGAACAACCTGGCCATCAAGGGCGTGGCCGACGCCGAGCGCGCCGCGGGCAACCACGTCGTGACCGTGGAGACCGAGCACCGAGCGGTGCTCGATCCGTGCGCCGCTCTCGAACGACAGGGACTTCGGGTGTCCTACCTGCCGGTGCGGGGTGATGGGCTGCTCGAGCCGGAGGCGTTCGCTCGCGCCCTGACCCCGGAGACGATCCTGGCCACGGTGATGGCGGCGAACAACGAGGTCGGCGTCCTCCAACCGGTGGGGGAGCTGGCCCGGGCAGCCCGCGCGGCCGGGGCCCGGTTTCACACCGATGCGTCGCAGGCCGCCGGGCGGGTCCCGCTCGATGTCTCCGCCGACCCGATCGACCTGGTGTCGCTCACCGCCCACAAGCTTCACGGGCCCAAAGGGATCGGCGCGCTGTTTGTCCGCGATGGTCTCGAGCTGACCCCGCTTGTCGAGGGAGGGGGGCACGAGGCCGGGCTCCGGTCTGGGACCTTGAACGTGCCCGCCATCGTCGGTTTCGGACAGGCCGCCCGTATCTGTCTGGACGGCATGTCCGAGGAGGCGGCGTCCCTGGCGAGCTTGCGGGATCGTCTTGCCGACGGCCTGCGGGGCGCGCTCGACGGCGTGCATGTGAACGGGTCGGTGGACGCGCGGCTTCCGCACAATCTGCACGTGTCCTTCGAGGGGGTCAGCGGGGAGCAGTTGCTCACCGGACTCACTGACGTCGCCGTGTCGTCGGGGGCGGCCTGCACCACGGCGTCCTCCCGGCCCTCCCATGTGCTGCGGGCTCTTGGCGTGTCGCCCGCACTGAGCAAGGCGTCGCTCCGCTTCGGCCTCGGCCGGTTCAACACCCGCGACGAAGTGGATCGCGTGGTCGAGCTGGTCAGCAGCCTGGTGACCCGGTTGCGAGCTCCGGTCGAGGTCTTCGATCTCGAGGACGAGCCGCTGCCTCCCGGGTGGTCCGACTGACGCCGGGCCGGCAGGTGCGGTGCGATACACTGGACCAGACATCATGATTGAGATCACCGAAGCGGCGGCCAAGCGGATTCAGAGTGCGATGGACGAGGAAGGGATCGCCGACGGCGGTCTCCGCGTGGGCATCAAGGCTGGTGGTTGCAACGGTCTGAGCTACATCTTCAAGTGGGAACAGGCGCCCGCCGACGGCGACCAGGTGTTCGAGGGCCAGGGCGGTACCCGCATCTTCGTCGACCCGAAGAGCTTCAAGTATCTCGACGGCACCGTCCTCGACTGCGACCCAAACATGCTGGGCCAGAACCTGGTTCTGCGAAATCCGAACGCGGCGACCGAGTGCGGTTGCGGGCTTTCGTTCGGCGTCTAGTGCCCGGATTTGTCGCCCTCTGAGGCTTCCCGTCACGACGGCTCGAGCCGGCCACTCGCGGTGGTGTCAAACCGCGAGCCGTATCTGCACGCGTTCGACACCGATGGCCGCGTCGGCTGGTCGCCCACGACCGGCGGCGTCTCGGTCGCCCTCGACTCCCTCATGCGCGAGCGTGGTGGCGTCTGGATTGCCCATGGGGCGGGGGACGCCGACCGCGAGGTGGTCGACGAAGCCGATCGGGTGCGGGTACCCCCGGACCTGCCCGCCTACACTCTCCGCCGGATCTGGCTGACTGAAACCGAGGAACGGCGCTACTACGAAGGGTTCGCGAACGAAGGCCTGTGGCCGCTCTGCCACGTGGCCCATGTGAAACCGGTCTTTCGCGCCGCCGACTGGCGAGCGTATCAGGCGATCAATCGTCGCTTTGCCGAGGCGGTGGCGGCGGAGCTCCCCGACGACGGAGCGCCGGTCTTCATCCAGGACTATCACTTGACGCTCGTGGCTCGCTATCTGCGCGAGTCACACCCGGAGACGCCGATCGCGCTGTTCTGGCACATTCCGTTTCCCCACCCGGACAAGTTTCGAATTTGCCCCTATCGGCGGGAGATCCTCGAAGGCCTGGCCGCCACCGACCTGCTGGCCTTCCAGCTCGAACGCGACCGCCGGAACTTCGTGGCCGCGTCTCGCGCGGAGCTTGGAGCCAAGGCGAGCCGCAGCCGCGTCCACCTCAACCATCGGTCCACCAGTGTGTGCGCGGTCCCGATCGGCGTCGACTTCGACCGGATCCGGAGCGTGACCCGTGACCCCGGCCTCGATACCGAAATGGCACGGCTGCGACGGGAACTACGCATCGAGACGCCCAGGATCGGGATTGGCGTCGACCGTCTCGACTACACCAAGGGCATCCCGGAGCGGTTGAACGCCCTCGACTGTCTCTTCACGCGGTGGCCCAACTTGCGCGATGAGCTCACCTTCGTCCAGATCGCCGTGCCTTCACGCTCCAAGCTCGAGAGCTACGCGGCCGTGGCTGCCGACATCGATCGGCGCGTGGCCGAGCTGAACGTGAAGCACGGACGGGGACCCACCGACGGCCCCATTCGCTATCGCACGGCCGCCCTGCGCGTCCGGCGTCTGGTGGCCCTGTATCGGCTCGCCGACTTCTGTCTGGTGAGCTCGTTGCACGACGGCATGAACCTGGTGGCCAAGGAGTTCGTCGCCGCCCGCGAAGACCTCGGCGGGGTGCTCGTGCTCAGCGAGCTGGCTGGCGCCGCGCAGGAGCTGCACGACGCGGTGATCATCAATCCATACGACGTCGAGAGCTTCGCCGACGGGCTGGAGCTGGCGCTGGGGATGAGCGAAGAGGAGACCCACCGTCGGATGCGGGTGCTGCGGCGTGTGGTGGCCGGGCGCGACGTGTTTCGCTGGGCGTCGGACATCCTCGAAGGGCTCGAGGACCCGACGACCTGGCCTCCCGGGCCGCGGTAGCCAGCCGTTGGCCCGACGGCTCTCGAAACCCTACACGTCGTCGTCTTCGGGTAGTGCGTGTATCTGCGGGGCCCGTTTGACGACCACGGTCAGACCGAAGAGCGCGATCATGGTCGAGGCGCCCAACCCGATGTAGGCGCCCGGCGCCATCACCGGTTCGGAGACCGCCCGTGCCTCGCTGCCCGTGACGATCGCGCGTGCCTGCTCAGCGGCCCAGCCCTGCTGCGCCGCGGCGCGTTCCATCAGCCGTTCCGACAGGAAGAGCACACCGAAGGCGAACAGGCCGACGAGGAGCAGCGGGTGACGCGAGTTCTTCCGCGTGGCGATGCTGAGGCCGGCCAGCACGAGGGCCATGACGGCGAGCCCCAGGACCCAGAAGCCGGCCAGGTCCGGGACCCCGCCGTACTCCTCTGAGCCGACCACGATCCAGGGCATGAACGCGCTGACAGCCAGCACCAGGCCGCCCATAATCGGCACGTAGTAGGCGCGCATCGGGTGACCGACCACCTGACGGAGTGGCCCTAGCGAGGACATGTCGAGGAGTGTAGCACCCGCGCTAGCGGGCGCAGGGGGTCGAGGCGTCGGGTGGGGGAGACAGGGTTGTCTTGCCCGTGGCGAGCTGGGTCAAGCTCCGGAGGTAGAGTCGGAAAGCGCCCGGGTCACGGCCAGGGTGTCCACAGATACGGACGCGCTCACCCTCGTTCAGGTCCGTTTCGTTCCATCCCAGTTGCTCGAGCTGCAGGGCGGCGCGCCACTCGACGGCCCACGTGTGCGTGTCGCCGTCGGTGTCCCGGACGAGCAGATGCACCATGGAGTGGGGATCGCCGAAGAGGAATGACGTGACCTCGCCCTCAAGGATTAGGGTCTGCTTTTCGTCGTACACCTCGGCGACGGGGTGATGGGCGTAGAGCGAGAGCCCCAGGGCGGTCCAGCCAGTCACGAACAGGGCGGTCCATCGCGTCATGAGCGTTTCCTCACGTCGTCCCTATCATATGCCGGGGCCGCCAGAGCCGCTTTGAAGATTCCCTGAAATCAGCGGCATTCGATAAGCTGTTTCCATGACCGCGCAGGAGCGGCTCGGTGAAGAACCCACCCGCGCGGCCCGGCTCCTCGTCGTTGAAGACGAGGAGAAGGTGGCCGCCGCCCTGCGGAAGGGCCTCGAGAGAGATGGTTACGAGGTGGTGGTCGAGGGCACTGGTGAGGACGCCTACTTTCGCCTCGGCAAGGAGGGGTTCGACGCCGTGGTGCTCGACCTGAATCTGCCCGGTCGGGATGGTCTGGAGGTGCTGACGACGATGCGTCAGCAAGGGTTGGATACCCCGGTGCTTGTGCTCACCGCGCGCGACAGTCTCGACGATCGCGTTGTCGGACTCGACGCCGGTGCCGACGACTATCTGGTGAAGCCGTTCGCGTTCGCCGAGCTGCTGGCTCGCATCCGGGCGGTGGCTCGGCGGGGCCGGGGGGCGGAGCCGGGCGAGATCACGGTCGAGTCCCTCAGCATCGACCACTCCACCCGTCGGGCCGACCGGGCGGGCCAGCCGCTCGAGCTGACCGCCAAGGAGTTCGACCTTCTGTACTACCTGGCGTTGCATGTCGGGCAGGTGGTGTCGCGCGATACGCTAGCTCGTGAGGTCTGGCGGGACACGGCCCGCAGCACCACCCTCGACAATGTCATCGACGTGCACATCTCCCGGCTGCGGAGGAAGGTCGATCAGCACCACCCGGTGAGACTCATCCAGACGGTACGGGGTGTCGGATTCGCCTTGCGGGAGGACAGCGAATGATGCGCCGGTGGTGGTCTCACAGCCTGCGGGCGCAGCTGACGGCCTGGCAGGTGTGCGCCATGGTCGTCGTGCTGGGCGTGTATGTCGGCGTCGTGCTCTGGCTGGTCACCCGGAATCTGTCGGGAGCGCTCGACTCGCGTCTCCGCAGCGACTTCAGATGGGCCGCCGAGATGGCGCAGCAGGAGCCCGATGGATCCCTCAGCTGGTTCGAGGGGGATCCATGGGGTGCCGATAGCCCCTGGCTCCAGGTCTTCTCTGGCAACGGTGAGCTGATCTACCGCACCGCGATGGCCCAGCGGCTGCCGGTCCCGGACAGCGAGGCGCTGAGCCAGGACGCGTCGGGGCGTATTGTTGCCGTGCCCGCCGACCCGGCTCCGTTTCGGCTCTTGACCGAACGCGCCACGGTGGGCGGGCGTCCGGTTGTGCTGCAGGTCGGGCGGTCAGAGGCCACGATGCGCCTCGAGGTCCGCGAGCTGGCGGTCCTGCTCGGGTTGGGGTTGCCACTGGCGGTCGCGGTGGCCGGAGGGGTCGGCTACGTGGTGGCGCGGCGAGCCCTGGCTCCTGTCGCTCGGATGGGAGAGCGGGCTCGCGACATCACCGCCTCGCGTCTCGACGAGCGGTTGCCGATCGACACCCCGCAGGACGAGCTTGGGCGCATGGCCGCGGTGTTCAACGACACCCTCGGCCGGCTCGAGGCATCCTTCCTTCAGATGCGCCGTTTCACCGGAAACGTCTCCCACGAGCTCCGGACGCCGCTGACGGCCATTCGAAGCGTGGGTGAGGTCGGTCTGCGGGGTCCCAGCGATGCGGCCGCCTATCGGGACGTGATCGAGAGCATGCTGGAGGAAACCGACCGGCTCACCCGGCTGGTGAACCAACTGCTCGCGGTGGCCCGTGCCGATGGTGGAGACCTGACACCCGGAGCGACCGACGTGAACCTCGGGTCGCTCGCCGAAGACGTGGTCTCCCATCTTGGCGTGCTCGCCGAGGAGAAGGCGCAGACGCTCGACGTCGACGTCGATGCCGCGCCGTCGTGCCGCGCCGACCACATCACCATCCGTCAGGCGGTGATCAACCTGGTCGACAACGCCATCCGCTACACCCCGGAGGGCGGTCGGATTCTGCTTCGGGTCTACCAGACGGCGACCAACGCGTTCCTGGAAGTGACCGACACCGGTCCCGGGATTCCGGAGCGGGATCGGACTCGCCTGTTCGAGCGGCTGTTCCGGGGCGGCGAGCAGACCGCTGATCCCGGAGGCAGCGGTCTCGGGCTCTCGATCGCCAAGTGGGCCGTCGAGGCGAACCACGGCGAGCTGACCTACCAGCCGGTGTCCGCCGGAGGCAGCTGTTTTCGCATCCAGTTGCCGCGGCCGGAGCTGTTCAGGGGCTCAGGTTGAACCGTCCTCCCACCACGAACGCTCGCGGCATCCCCGGGAAGCCCAGCGCGCTGAAGTACTCCTCGTCGGTCAGATTCTCGACGCGCGCGAACGCGGTGAACTCGGGGCTGACCCGATACTGGCCGCCAAAGCCCACCAGTGTGTAGCCGGGGTTCACGGTGATGTCGACGGGTGTGCCGTCAGACACTCGCGAGAGCCCGAGGAACGACGAGTCGTGACGGTCGCCGACGAACCTCACGTTCAGGTGGAGGCTCGCATCACCCTGCGTGAAGGTGGCCTGCACGTTGCCAGAGTGCTTCGGTCGTCGCGGCAGCGGCTGACCCGGCTGAAACTGCTGGTTCGTGCTGACGGAGCTGACGACCTCGGTGTCCGTATAGGCATACGACGCCGTTGCGGTCAGTCCGCCGAGCGGGCGCTGCAAGCCAGCCTCGATCTCGAGGCCGCGTGCCTGAGAGCCATCGATGTTCAGATAGTCCGGAATGCCGTCCCCGCCGAATCCCGGTGAGAACCGGAAGGCGACCTGATCTTCGAACTCGCTGTCGAAGTAGGTCACCCGCGTGAGCCATCGTCGGTCCTGGAAGGTCAGCTCGGCGCCGGCGTCGATGGTGGTGGCTCGTTCTGGGCTCAGCGCGGGGTTCCCGTCGACGAAGCCGGAGCCAAAGAGCTCGAAGAAGTTCGGGTTCTTGATCCCCTTGCCGACGTTGCCGAAGAGCTTCACCGACGAGACGGCCCCATCGTTGACCGGAATCGGGTAGCCGCCGGCCGAGAGCTTGGGGCTGGCCTCGGTGCCGAACCGGCTGTTGTCGTCCATCCGCACGCCGACGGTGGCATACCACTGGTCGGCCAGGGCCAGCCGCTGCTGGACGAAGAAGGCGTTGTTCTCGATCTCGAAGCCGCCGCCAGGCGTCGCGTTCTCGCGTAGCGGGTCTTCTTCGCGTTCGAACTCGTAGCCGGCGCTCAGCACCTGGTCGCCGGCCCACGTCACGTTGGCCTGATACTGCGCCGAGTAGCGGCGATGCTCTGACTCGAAGGTGAAGGGGAAGTCGAACACCCCGAACGGAGTCGTGGCGAGGAACTCGCCCGCGGCGAGACCGGCGGGATTGGCGGCCAGACTGGCGAACCCGGTCTGGTCGAGCAGCCGGACCAGTCGCGGACTGTCCGGGAACAGGGCCCCGGGGGTGCCCGACAGCACCGCGTACACACTTGGGAAGCTGTCGGCAGTCTCGTCGGCCGAGACCCGGTCGTGGCGGAAGTAGGTGACTCCGGCCGTGTGGGTGAACCAGCTCCGCAGCGTCTGATCCATCGTCAGGTAGTAGGAGGAGTCGTTGGTGTCGTAGCCCGTGCCGGAGTCGCCTGGCGAGAACCCGATCTGGCCGACGGACTTGCCTTCCGCATCGCTGTAGCGGCCGCCGACCCGGAGGCGGGTCTGCTTGCCGACGATGACGCCGAGGCCGCCGTCAATCGAGGCCTGCCGGAACTCGTCCTTCTCGGGGAGTCGGTCCTCGAAAGCGCCGTCGGTGCGACGGAAGACGCTGCCGAACTGGTAGTTCACGCGGTTTCGTGCGCCGCCCAGCAGGCGGGCATCCCCCCGGACGCTGTTGAAGCTGCCCGTTTCAAGCGATCCCTGCACGGTTGGCGCTCCGGTCGGGGTGCCCTGCTTGGTGAAGATCTGGATCACCGATCCGATCGCGTCAGAGCCATAGAGCGCCGACTGCGCGCCGCGCACCACTTCGAGCCGCTCGATCTCGGCGGCTGACACCCGGCCGAAGTCGAAGGCGCCTCCGCTGGTGTTTACCTGGACGCCGTCAATCAGCACCTGGTTGTAGTCGGACTCGCCGCCGCGGCTGAAGAGCGACGTGAGCTCTCCCTCGCGGCCCGTCGCTTCGGCGTTCAGGCCGGGCACGAAGCGAATGACGTCGGCCGCCGAGGCTGCACCCAGGCGCTCGACGTCGTCGGTCTCGAACACCGATAGTGATTCGGTGACGGACCGCTGGCTCTGGGCGGTGCGGGAGGCGGTGACCACGACGGTGTCGTCCAGCGGCGCTAGGCCCAGGTGGAAGTCCTGGGTCGCCGGTCCCGACACGTTGACGTTGGCGGTTCCCAGGGTGAACCCGTCGAGTCGGGCCGTCAGCCGATAGGACCCGGCCTCCAGGCTGAGCGAATACCGCCCGTCCGCGCCGGTCTGGGTACTGCCCGCGGGACGCTCGCCCAGCGTCGCGTCGATGATTGCATCCGGCAGCGCCGCTCCGGTCGGGTCGGTGACGGTACCGGTGACGGTCTGGGCCGAGACCGACGCGGTCAGGCCGAGGAACAAGACGAGTGCCGAGAGCGTGCGCGTTGTCACTTCACTACCTCCGATGTGTGCTTGGACCAGGCGAGGGGCCGACCCGGACGATGGTTTGCGGATCATCCTGGCGTGATGTCCCGTAGGAGCCGGCCGAGGAGGAGCTCGACCGCGGCGGGGTCGGGCAGCCGATAGCGCGCGCCGGCCGGCCGGGGGCCGACCGCCACGCTGACTCCGTCGGAGTCGATGGCCGAGAACGCGTGTTCGTCGGTCCGGTCATCGCCCAGATAGACCGGTCGTACCCGGTCGTTGCGACGGCGCTCCACATCCCGCCGGATCCAGATGACCGCGTCGGCTTTCGTCCACGACGAGCGCGCGACCAGCTCCAGCACGCAGTCGCCAGGTTGTAGACGTAGCCGTTCCCTTGCCAGAAGGTCGCTGGTTTCGTCGCGGAACGTCGACTCTGCGCGGCGCCGGTCCTCGGGCGTGGCCGCTCGTACGTGCAACGTGACCGACTGCCGCTTGTACTCGACGAACGCGCCGTCGATGTCGGCCGCGATCGCCTCCAGAAGGACGCCGGCCTCGGTGAGGTCGGCCAGCTCGGCGCCGTCGATGGGCACGGTCGTGGCGCCGTCCGGACCTTCGATGTCGCAGCCGTGGAGACCCGCGTAGTAGAGGTCGCGGGCGAGTGCGACGCGATGCTTGATGTCGTCCAGCGGCCGGCCACTCACGACGCCGACATCGACGCGCGGGTGCTCGGCCAGCGAGGCAAGCAGCTGGCGTCGCGCCGGAGCAAGTTCCACCTCGTTGGGGTCGGTCAGGAACTCGCACAACGTGCCGTCGAAGTCGGTCAACAGGAGGACCGGTTCCTCGTCGCGGCACACGGCGCTGGCCACCGTGTCGATCGAGTCGAAGCGGATCGACGTGCTCACGCTAGAACGCCTCCGGGTGTACAGCGCGCGCGATCGCCTCGGTGGCGTCGCCCATGCGAGGACCGGGTTGTACGAACTCGTTGCCGAGAAGGAGATGGACCCGACCGGCCTGGACGGCCGGGATCGCCCGAAGGCGGTTCCAGACCTCGCGTTCGGCCGCTTGCCGGTCCGGCGTCATCCGTTCGTCGTAGCTCAGTTCGATGATGATGTCGGGGGCGGCGGTCAGCATCGATTCCGACGAGAGCTGCACCGATTCGCGGGCGACGTCGGAGAAGACGTTGTCGCCTCCGGCCGCCTCGACCATGTCGTGCAGGAACCCGAGCCCCCCGCTCGCATACACGTTTGACAGCGTGCCTGGCTCGCGGCCGAACACGAGCATCACTCGTGGTCGCGGTCGCTCCGCGATCCGGGACCGGACCTGCGCGATCTGATCGGCGATCCGGTCGGCCAGGGCGTCGGCGGGCACGTCCTGTCCCGTGCGGCCGCCCAGTTCCCGAATCGTCGCCAGCGTGTCGGTGAGTCCGCCGTGGGCGTAGACGAACACCGAGATTCCGGCGCGCTCCAGCTGGGCGACCTGGTCCTCCTGGCTGCCGTACAGCACGACAAGGTCTGGCGTGAGCGCGATGATCTGTTCCATGTCCGGGTCAATCAGCCCTCCCACCTTGGGGAGCGTCTCGACCTCGGCCGGATGGCGATCGAAGCTTCCCACCCCGACGACTCGCGGGCCCGCTCCCATCGAGAACAGCGCTTCGGTGAGTGCCGGCACGATGGAGACGATTCGCGCGGGCCGGTTCTGGGCCGTGAGCACGACGACCCACGCCGCCAGTGCGACGACGAGAAGACGGCGGATGCGCGTCATCGAGGACCTCCGCCTCGGGTGACCAGGAGCCACAGGAAGAACGGGCCGCCGAGCATGGCGGTGATGACCCCCACGGGCAGTTCCATGGGGGAGAGTAGCGTGCGAGCGGCCGTGTCGCACAGGACGAGAAACGCCGCGCCCAGACAGGCTGACGCCGGCAGCACGAGCCGGTGGTCGGCACCGACCAGCAGGCGTACGAGATGCGGAATGATGATGCCGATGAACCCGATGGGACCGCCGAGGGCGACCGCGGCGCCGGTGGCCAGCGACGCGCTGATGAATGCGAGGCGCTGCGTGCGCAGGACATCGATGCCGCGCGCGGCCGCGCTGTCCGCTCCGAGCGTCAACACGTTGAGGGCCCGTGGCAACCGGGCAAAGGCGGCGGCCGCGACGAGCAGCATCGGGAGCGCCCAGAGGAGCGGTTGATAGCTGCTCACGTCCAGGTTGCCCATGACCCACCGGATGGCCTGGAAGCTCTGGGCGAAATCGGCCAGATACTGGACGAACAGAATGATGGCCGAGAACAGCGAGTTGAGGGTGACGCCCGCCAGGAGCAGGACGTTGGTCGACAGCCCCTGGCGGCGCATGGTGGCCAGTCCGTAGACCACGCCAACCGCGGCGAGGGCGCCGACGAAGCTGGCGACCGGGACCGCCGGCACGCCGGCCAGCGTGAGCGGGACGCCGAGCGTGATCACCAGCATCGCGCCAAGCGACGCGCCGGCCGAGACGCCCAGCGTGAAGGGTGTCGCCAGAGGATTGCGCAGCAGCGCCTGCAATACGACCCCCGCCGCGGCGAGCGCGCCGCCGACCAGCGCTCCGGCCAGCGTGCGTGGCAGCCGGGCGATGAAGAAGATCTGCGCGTCGACGTTGTCGGCGAACGCCACGGTCGGGTCGAAGACCTGTCGCAGGCTGATGGCGGTCGGGCCGACCAGGGGCGCACACAGAACCGCGAGCACCGCCATGAGCAGGAATCCGACCTGCACGGCCCACGCCCGGCGCCGACGCGCTCCGGCCGTCGCCCTGGCCACCACCGGCAGCAGCCCTGCTTGGGACGGCATCGTCAGGCGGACTCCTTCGTGCGGAGTGGGAGCACGGTCAGGCGGTCCGTCGCCTCGTGGCGATGGACATCCGCCTCCACGCCGTAGACCCCCGCGATCGTGTCCCGGGTCAACACCTCGTCGGTTCGGCCCGCCGCGGCGAGAGTGCCTTCACGCAGCAGAGCGAGGTGATCGCAGAGTCTGGCGGCGAGGTTGAGGTCGTGGGTGCAGAGCACCACGGTGGTCCGGTGTTCCTCCCTGAGGCGGGCGACGAGCGCCATGATGTCGAGTTGCGCCGCCAGGTCGAGCGAGGCGGTCGGTTCGTCGAGCAGGAGCACCCGGCCAGGGCTCGAAACGTCAGTGTCGAACTGGGCCAGGGCGCTGGCGATGGCGACACGCTGCCGTTCTCCCCCGCTGAGCGTGCGGAACGGTCGGGTCTCCAGGTGCGCCGTGCCGGTGGCGTCCAGCATGCGGCGGGCGATATCGAGATCGCCCGGTCCCTCGAACTCGAACGGGCCGAGGTGGGGGTAGCGTCCCATCAGCGCCACGTCGAGGACCGTGTAGTCGAAGATGAGCTCCGTCTCCTGGGGGACCACGGCCAGGCGGCGGGCCAGCGCGCCTCGGGCGAAGCCGTGCAGCCGCAGTCCATCGAGCGAGACTTCGCCTCGCGCCGGCGTCAGCAGACCCGCCAGCAGCTTGAGCAGGGTGGTCTTTCCAGAGCCATTCGGGCCAAGCACGCCGAGCAGACCGCCTTCGGACACCGAGACGGTGATCTCGTCGAGGACAGCCTCGTCGCCGTAGGCGAACGACACCCCGTCAGCGCGCAGCATCGTCCGGGCAGACGCCGTCGCGCGTCGTGAAGCGGGTTAGCTCTGAGAACAGGAGAGAACGGGAGACAACCACTGACCCCTTTCCGGCGTTTCCACGCGCCGTGCCCGTCCGGATGTGGACGGAGCGAAAGGACGAACCCGGTGGTCAGGTCTCCTGACTCGCGAGTCAACGCGGCTCGGTGTCGCCTTCCCACGCGGTGCGCAGTGGCGGGCCCAGGGGCCGAGTACCGAACCGCTCCTCGCATACAGTGGCGGGACCGTGTGGGCTTCGCACCCACTTCCCTTGCCCACCGGGGAGCGTCGAACGAGGCGGGAGTATACCACGGTCCCCCGGTGTGGCCGGTTGCCTGCCGCTGTGGCTCCGGCGTACGATAGCTGGTCGTGACCGACGCGGATGGGCTACCCGGAAGGCGTCAGGTTTCCACAATCATGCAGATACGACTGGCCCAGAACGGGCTTTCCGAGATTGCAGACAAGCTGGATGCGGGTGTTCGCCTCGGGCTCGAGGACGGCATACGCCTGTTCGAATGTGACGACCTCCTGACCGTCGGCTGGCTGGCCAACCGCGAGCGCGAGCGGCGGCACGACGGGCAAACGTTCTTCAACCACAACATCCGGATCGAGGCGACCAACGTCTGCGTGGCGAGTTGCCTGTTCTGCGCCTTCGCCAGATTGCAGCCGGGTGACGACGGCGCCTATACGCTGTCGCTCGAGCAGGTCTGGGAGAAGCTGCGGGTGCGGGCCGACCAGCCACTGACCGAGGTCCACGTGGTCAATGGGCTCCATCCCGATCTGCCGTTCGACTACTACCTGGAGCTGTTGCGAGGGTTCAAGAAGATCCGTCCGGACGTGCACCTGAAGTGCTTCACCGCCGTCGAGATCGCCTTCTTCGCAGACATCTACAATCGTACCGATGAGCAGATCCTGCGTGAGTTGATGGACGTCGGTCTCGACTCGTTGCCGGGTGGGGGCGCCGAGGTGTTCTCCGAGCGGGTCCGGCAGAAGCTCTGTCACGACAAGTGCGGCAGCGACCGTTATCTCGACATTCATCGCACGGCGCACCGGCTGGGGATGCGGTCGAACGTCACCATGCTCTACGGTCACATCGAGACGAACGAAGAACGTGTCGACCACATGCTGCGGGCGCGTGCGTTGCAGGACGAGACCGGAGGCTTTCAGGCGTTCATCCCCCTGGCCTTCCATCCCGACAACAACCAGATGCGCAAGTTGCCGGCGCCGACCGCCGCCGATACGCTGCGGGTCCACGCCGTCGCACGGCTGATGATGGACAACGTGCCCCACATCAAGGCGTTCTGGATTGCCACCGGCGTGGAGACGGCGCAGACGTCGCTCTGGTTTGGCGTGGATGACCTGGACGGGACCGTCCAGGAAGAGCAGATCTACCACATGGCCGGCGCCCGAACCCCGGAGGCGCTGAGCACCGAGGACATCAGCCGGCTGATCCGGGTGGCGGGCCGTGACCCGGTGGAGCGGGACACGCTCTACAACGTGGTCTCGGTGCCGGCCTGATCCGCCACACCCGTTGTCGTTTCGCGTTTCTTGATCCCACTTGTGAAGGAGAGTGTCCTGATGGCGTACGAGCTACCCGACCTGCCTTATGGTTTTGATGCCCTGGCCCCGCACATCGACGAGCAGACGATGCGCATCCACCACGGCAAGCATCACGCGACCTACATCGCCAAGCTCAACGGCGCGCTGGAGGGACACGCGGATTTGTCGGCCAAGTCGGTCGAGGATCTGATTGCCGACCTGGATGCCGTACCCGAGGCGATCCGGGGCGCGGTGCGGAACAACGGCGGCGGACATGCCAACCACACGCTGTTCTGGCAGGTGATGGCGCCGGGCGCTGGTGGCGCGCCGAGCGGTGCGATCGCTGACGCGATCAATGGGGCTTTTGGCAGCTTCGACAGTTTCAGAGAGCAGTTCGCCGCGGCCGGCGTGGGCCGGTTCGGCAGCGGTTGGGCCTGGCTGGTGAAGGACGGTGATTCGGTCGCCGTCGAGAGCTCGCCGAACCAGGACAGCCCGGTGATGGCGGGCAAGACGCCGCTGCTGGGGCTGGACGTCTGGGAGCACGCCTACTATCTGAACTACCAGAACCGCCGGCCCGACTACATTTCAGCCTGGTGGAACGTCGTGAACTGGGACGAGGTCAATCGTCGTCTCGGCTAGTCGCGAGCACACCTTTGGGGGCCGGACCGCGTTGCGGTCCGGTCCTCCCTCGCCCATGACCCTGTCCTTCGTCCTGTTCCTGTTCCTGGTCCACCTCGGGATCGGGGTCATCTTCTCGCTCGTGCTGGTCAGCAAGGAAGCGGGCGTCAAGTTCTTCCGCTTCAATGCGGGCCTCGCCGCGGTGTTGCTCCTGATCGGGCTCGCGTTCCGGCCCGACGAGGTCGACCTCGCGCCCGGCACGCAGGGCGGGGCGCTGCTGGCCGTGATGGTGGCCACCGGTGCCATCCTGGTCTACTGGGCGACGATCGGCCGGGTGCTGGCCTGGCTCAGGCCGGGGTTGCTCGGTCTCGCCGTGGTCGCGGGCGTGGGCGGCCTCGTGCTCCAGGCCCTGGCGATCGCCGGCGACGCGTCGAGTCTGATGGCCACGCTCACGGTCGTCAGCTTTCTGACCTCGACCGCGCTCCTGGGTAGCACCTGCACGGCGATGACGCTGGGGCACTGGTATCTCGTGCTGCCCTCGATGCCGGTCGACCACCTGCAGTCGGTGGTGAAGTTCCACATCGGGTCGACCGCCGCTCGTATCCTCGTCGTGGGGGCGGCGGTCTGGTGGGCGCTGACCGTGGCCGATCTGCCCGAGCCGGGGTTCTATCGCTACATGATGTCGATCGACGGCATCTTCTTCTGGCAGCGGGTCCTGTTCGGACTCCTCGGACCGGTGGTGCTCGCCTACATGACCTGGGAGACCGCGAAGATCCAGGCCACCCAGTCGGCCACCGGCATCCTCTATGTGGACTTCTTCACCGTGATGGTGGGGGAGGTGCTGGCGAAGTACCTGCTCGTCGCCACCACGGTCCCCGTGTAGCTCGTTCCAGAGCCCAAAGCCCGAAAGGTCACGTTCTGGAAGTCACCGTCGTCTGTCATCAGTGTGGGAGCGCGCTCCCGGTCGACGCCGTCGAAAAGCCGGTGCAGATCAACTGCGGACGCTGCAAGCAGGCGTTCATGCTGAGCTTCTCCGACGACGTCAAGGCCGGCACGAAGGTCGATCAGTGCCCGGTCT
>MDTE01077986.1_pt1 | contig 50045 bp, 27 predicted proteins | sample 811231 | NCBI WGS metagenome assembly MDTE01 (sample SAMN05326651, study PRJNA326480) | marine metagenome | isolation source: seawater | place: Indian Ocean: Red Sea | collected 2010 | reverse complement strand
TTGCCCAGCAGACGACGCTGTCTTCCTCGAGCCAGTTCAAGCCGCCACGAGATGCCATTGCCGCAATTCGGATGGACATCCTGGACGAATCCCTCGACCCGCACGGCACCACGCACTGGGCATCGCCAGCCGACGGCGACGTACATCGTCGTCGACGGATGCATCGCCACGCTGTGGGGGGCCATGGTTCCCGGAACCATGACCTGCCGGTCCGACGCATTGGTCACCAGGGACGGAGTCTCGGGTACGCCATAACCATCAATAAAATCGTAGCCGTTCCTGTTGTTGAAACCGGCCTTCAGGTAGTTGGTCACGCGAACCCGGCTCGCCTGTCCGGCCCCGGCAAGGTTCAACCAGGCCGTCAGCAGGTGGCGATTCAGCTTGTGGCGACGGGCGAGCATCTCGACATCAATCAACGACTGGTTGTCTCGTGCGAGTTGCTCACCCACAGCCGCCAGGTACCGGCCGACGGCCTTCCGACCGGTCCGCTGCATCTGTTCGACCGCAGTTGCGACCACACGGACATCCTTCAGCAACAGCGACGGCTTGCCGGGCGCCACCAACCGGGGCTGAACCCAATGCACCAGGTCCCCTTCGGCGCCGTCTCCGGCCGTTCCCGCCGACAGCGTGACGGAGATCTTGCCGTCTCCATCCGGGTCGGCCAATGGCTGCCTGATCGACACAGAGGCGACAGAAATGCTCTTGCGAGTCTGCCAGGGCTTGAAGTGTCCAACAGTGCCAAACGTCCAGAGATGAGACTCCCAGGACTTGACCAGCCCGGCCAGGCGCTTGCCATCGCCGGGCGAGGCGCCTCGCCACTGCCTGGCCAGTTCTCCGACCAGCCCGGTGGAGCGAGGTGCCGAGAGCGCTTGCCAGAGCTTTCCGAGGTACGCGGCAGACAGCTTGTTCTCCCGAGCCACACGAAGAACGGCATCCGGCTCGGTCTTCAGGGCATTGCGATAGACCAGAGTCGCCTCAAGGTACCGGGCCAGGTCCACTCGTCCCTCCGCGTCGACGTACTTCGCGTAGCGAGACTTGATGCGATTCATCAGGCCATCGGTCCAATCACGGCGTGTGATTCCGCTGTCGAAGCGGAATCCGTCCGGCAGCAACACCGCATGTGCGGCCACGCCCTTGGCGGCATCGAGGTACTTGTTGAGCAGAGCCGGAGACATCACCAACGACTCGCCCGTGTTCGTGAATCCCTCCCCGGCGGCACCGTCAACGGGAAACTCCCGGGCCGGATCGAGCGAGGGCAGCCGGGTCAGGTCGCGGATGGTTCGCGTGTACTCGACATTGCTCAACCGCCTCAGCACCACTCGTCCCGGATCTCCGGCCCGAGACAGGGCTTCGGCGTCAAGATACGCGCGTGCCCAGCCCCGCAGCAGCTTCTTTTCGGGAGCGGTCAGTTGAGGAGCGTCCCGGGGAGGCATCTCCCCGTTGTCGAGTTGCTCGATCACTTTGACCCAGACCCTGGGATCCTTCCGCACATCGGCCAGGGAACCAAATCGCTCGAGATCCAGTTCTCCCTGCTTCTTTTTCGTCGAGTGGCAGGTCGAGCAGCGGCGGACCAAGAGCCCGCGAACCGACGTCGCGAATCGGCTGCGGAGGGAACGGAATTCCGGTTCCGCCGCCTCGACCGACGTAATCAGTACCCCGCCTGGTGGCACGACCAGACACACGGCCAACAAAATAGCTCGCATCAGCCAGATCACCCAGTCAGAAGAAACACGTATCGGGCCGCTTGTATCGCCACCGTCACGTGGGATAGCCTCGGCTATCTTACTCACTTCGGCCGCGGCAAGGCGACGCCGCGAACCAGGCTTCCTGTCACATGACCGCCCCAGCCACCGACCCCGGTGACCGACGATTTCGCCCGCCGACCTGTCTGCCCGACTGGGGAGATGCGGAGCTTCCTGAACCACGCCGACTCGGCCTGAAAAACCTCGCGGGGTTCATCGGTCCGGGAATCGTCATGTGCGGTGTCCAGCTCGCCGGCGGCGAGTGGCTGCTCGGGGCTGAGATCACCGCCAAGTACGGTGGCGGCCTGATGTGGATCGCCCTGGTCTCGATCATTGGCCAGGTCTTCTACAACATGGAGTGCGGCCGTTATGCCCTCTATTGCGGTGAACCGGTCTTCACGGGGTTCATGCGAGCCCGTCCCGGCCCGAGCTTCTGGATCGGTGTACTGATCCTGCTGTCCGTCGGAGCCTTCATCCCTGCTCTCTCAACCACCGCCGCCACGGTCATTGCGGCGCTGTACCTCGATCGAGCTCCCGGCCCAGAGGACAAGATGCTGGTCAACACGCTCGGCTACCTGCTGCTTGGTGGAGTCACGCTGCCGATCCTCGTCGGCGGCAAGATCTACAACACCATGCAATGGGTGATGACCACGAAGATCGCTGTCGTGCTGGGATTCTGTGTCCTCGTCGGCGTCTCCATGGTCAGCGGCGACAAGTGGGCCAACGTCTTTGGAGGGTTCTTCAAAATCGGCAACGTGCCCGTCGTGGCCGCAGAGGACACCAACGGAAACGGCCAACTCGATCCGGGTGAAACGGACTTTGATCTCGATGGGCACGCCGATGTCGTCGAACCCTACACGCTCGGCAGCGACGGCTACGTCGCCGACTATGAGGATCTGGACGGAGACGGACACTGGGACGGTGAGGCGATCGGCAACCTGTTTTTTGATGAGGGCCCTGATGGAGGTTGGCCGCTCATCTTTCTCGGACAAATCGCGCTGCTCGGGGCGTTTGCGGGATACGCCGGCGGTGGAGGACTGGGCAATTCGACCTATTCGAATTACGTCCGCGACAAGGGCTGGGGTGTGGGCGGCCAGGTGGGAGCCATCCCGAGTGCCATCGGAGGTCGCAGCATCACGCTCTCGCACGTCGGCAAGGTCTTCGCTCTGACGCCCGAAAACCTCAGACGATGGAAGGGCTGGTGGAGGTACATCGTCACCGACCAGGTCCTGATCTGGGGTCCTGGATGCGTGATGGGCATGGCCCTGCCCGCGCTGCTCTCGATCCAGTTCGCCGAGTTCTCCCCCATGTTCGGGGACCCCAGCCGCCCCGACTACGCCCAGGCAATCATCACCGCCGACGGCATGAGAAACGCTCCGGGCTTGTCCGAGGGCATGAGACAGGCTCTCTGGGTCGGCACGCTCTGCATCGGGCTCCTGGTGCTGTTGCCTAGCCAGATGTCGATCGTCGAACACTTCAGCCGACGTTGGACCGATGTGATCTGGTCGGGGGTGAGGCGTGTCCGGGAGAACATGCAGCCACACGAGGTCCGCAAGGTCTACTACACGATTCTCTTTCTCTACGTCGGCTGGACGTTTTTTGGCGCCTTCCTGTTCCAGACCTTCGGACAGCCGAAGATGATGGTCCTGGTGGTCGCTAACCTGAACAACATCGGACTCGGGTTCACCGCCTTCTTTGTCCTGAGAAACAACCTGGTCTACCTGCCTCCGGAACTGCGACCGGGCTGGCCGGCCCGCATCGGTATCTCGTTTTGCGGGGTCTTCTATCTCGGCTTCGCCGCCCTGGTCTTCTATCAGAAGCAGCTGCCCCTGCTGCTGGGCCTGCTGGGCTCAGACGGCTAGCGTCGGCACGACCGCTCCCAAATGGCTCGCGGACCATTTACGCTTTAGGCACACGCATCCCCTCTCCCAGCCCCGGCCCGTTCCATGACGACACCGATCGCCACGTTGCCCGAAAAGGAAACGCTGCTTGAGCTGTATCGCACGATGCAGACGATCCGGCAGTGCGAGGAAGAACTCGCCCGCTGCCACCAGCGGGGTCTCGTCCACGGTGCCTGCCACACCTATGTGGGCGAGGAAGCCATCGCCACCGGTGTCTGCTCACACCTCGATCGCGACGACGTGGTTTTCAGCACTCACCGTGGACATGGCCACGCCCTGGCCAAGGGGCTGGAACCGGGAGCACTGATCGCCGAACTGTTCGGCCGGGAAACCGGCTGCTCGGGAGGCCGCGGCGGCAGCATGCACCTGTTCAGCCCCGAGATCGGCCTGATGGGAACCAGCGGCATCGTGGCCAGCTGCATCCTGCAGTCCACCGGAGGCGGCTACACCTCGAAGCTCCTGGGACGAGACCGGGTCTCGGTCTGCTTCTTCGGCGACGGCGCCGTCAACAACGGTGCGTTCCACGAGGGCCTCAACATGGCCAAGATCTGGAACCTACCGGTGATCTTTGTCTGCGAGAACAACCAGTTTGCCACCGAAGTCCCCTTCAGCGAATCGAGCGCCATCCCCGAGGTCGGCCGCCGGGCCAAAAACTACGGCATGCCAGGCCTCGAACTCGATGGTAACGACGTCCTGTCGATCCATGAGCAGGCGGGCGAAGCGATCGCCAGAGCTCGCAGCGGAGGAGGCCCGACGCTCATCGAGTGCAAAACCTACCGCACCAGGGCGCACGCCGAGGGAATGGGTGACTTCACCTACCGGACCAGGGAGGACGTCGAGGAATGGAAGACCCGATGCCCGATCGGACTGCTGCGAGAACGGGCCGTCGCCGAGAACGCCGTGACCCCCGATGAACTCGACCTGATCGACGACGAGGTCCAGCAGCTGATTGCCGAGTCACGGCAATTTGCCGAGGACAGCCCGTGGCCGGAATCATCCACCGCCACCGCTCACGTGTACGCCAACCCCGACGACGCACCACAGCTTGGCCCCGAGCCTCCTCCGGGAGACCGCGAACTGAACATCGTGGAAGCGACCCACGAGGCGCTGGCCGTCGAGATGGATCGGAATCCCAGGATCTTCGTCATGGGCGAAGGGATCGGGGCCCGTGGTGGGAATTTCAACACCACCGCCGGCCTGTTCGACATCCATGGAGCCACGCGACTGGTCGACACGCCGATTTGTGAACGAGGCTTTGTCGGGCTCGGATGTGGGGCCGCAATGACCGGTAGCCGCCCGGTCATCGATTTCATGTTCGGCGACTTCATCATGGACGCGGTCGGTGAACTGGTGAACCAGATCGCCAAGATGCAGTACATGAGCAGCGGACGGCTCCGGATGCCCATCCTGCTGAGAGGCTGCATCGGGATCGGCCATTCCGCCGCCACGCACCACTCGGGCAACTACTACCCGTTGTACGCCCACTTTCCCGGTTTCAAGGTCGTGGTGCCGTCCAACGCCTACGACGCCAAAGGGCTGTTTCGACGGGCCCTGACCACCGACGACCCCGTGATGTTTCTCGAGCACCGTGAGATCCTGACCGCGAAAACAGCCGTGCCACAGGATGACTACGAGATCGAGTTTGGAAAGGCTCGGATCGTCCGGGACGGATCCGATGTCACGGTGGTGGCGATCGCTCGCATGGTGCATCACGTGTTGGAGGTGATCGACACGCTGGCCGACGAGGGGATCAGCGTCGAATTGATAGACCCCCGCACCGTGCTGCCACTCGACAGCGATACGATCATCGCCAGCGTCGCCAAGACGGGGCGGCTGCTGGTTGTTGACGAAACCTTCGCACCGGCCAGCATCGGAGCCCAGATCGCCGCCATCGCCGCCGACCGCGGATTCGACGATCTCGACGCACCGATCAAGCGGATCCACGGTGCCTTCACGCCGACTCCCTACAGCCCCACGCTGGAACACGCCGTGGTGCCGCACCCCGAAACGGTCGCCGACGCTGTCCGCGACCTCATGGCCGAGTAACCCGCACATGGCACATCCCATCCAGATTCCCCGGCTCGGCTGGAGCATGGAGGAAGGGGTCTTCGTCGAGTGGCTCAGGTCCGACGGCGACACCATCCAGGCCGGGGACGTGCTCTTCAATCTCGAGGGCGAAAAGGCGATCCAGGAGATCGAGTCGATCGACGCGGGCATCCTGCGGATCCCGCAGGACGGACCGCTCGAAGGCGACACCGTGCTCGTGGGCCAGGTGATCGGGTGGCTGTGCGCCGAGGACGAGGAGCCTCCAGCCGAGTTGCCGCCTGTGACACCTGGCGAAGCGGACGCCCCGCCGTCGGTCACCCCGGAAGAAACGGCCGAGGGCAGCGAGGACGTCACCTCGCCGGAACAGGCAGCCACGATCGCTCCGGAGTCGGCGCCAGCACATCGGATCGTGTCGACGCCGCGAGCAAGACGTGTGGCGTCTGAACTCGGCGTCGATTGGACCACGCTGACCGGGTCGGGACGCAACGGCCGGATTCGTGAACGCGATGTGCTCGCGGCCGCCTCGTCACAAGCCAGCACCACTCCAGCGACTCCAGCGGTCGCCGGTGTCCGAGGTGTCATCGCTCAGCGGATGCTGCAGGCGAGCCAGACAACCGCGCCGGTCACCCTGACCACCACGGCCGATGCCTCAGCCCTGGTCAGTCTCAAGAACCAGTTCCAGGCCACGGCCGATGACGCCTCGTGCCCTGGCTACAACGAGATCCTTCTGAAGCTGACCGGGATCGTGCTGGGCGATCATCCAAAGGCCAGGTCGACCTGGGGCGATTCGGGTGTTGTCCCCCCCGATGACAACGCAGCCATCGATATCGGTCTCGCCGTCGATACCGACGCGGGCCTCGTCGTTCCCGTCGTCGCTTCCCCGGGAAACGCGTCCTTGCGGGACCTCCGGACGACTGTCAGCGAGCTCGTCGATCGAGCCCGCAGCAGAGAGCTGTCGGCCGATGAGATGTCCGGTGGTGCCTTCACGATCACCAACCTCGGGGCGTTCGGGATCGACGCCTTCACGCCGATTCTCAACCTGCCGCAGGCAGCGATCCTGGGCATCGGCCGCATCCGGGACGTGCCGGTGGTCCGGGGTGAGGAGCTGGTGCCGGGGCAGGAACTGGCGCTGTCGCTGACGTTTGATCACCGGGTGCTCGACGGCGCCCCGGCCGCCCGATTCCTCGCAGATCTCGTCCGTGCCATCGAGAATCCGGGCGCGATGCTCGCCGGCTGATTCCGGTGACGCGTGATCGTCTGTTGAGAACCTGGCGACGAACCGATTAGACTGTTAGACGAATCACAGAAGCGCCACCTGTTCGCCTGTTGATCGCCTGTTGATCGCCAGTTGGGATGGACCCCATCGACGCACGACAGCGTGGCAACCTCGGCTCCTGGAGTCCTTCGATGCTGACCCTCCTTGGTGACAAGCACACCTACTGCGACGGCGTCTCGCGACGGTCGTTTCTCAAGATCGGCAGTCTCTCGGTGGGTGCCGCCGGCCTGCCCGTGACCTTGCCTCAGTTGATGGCGGCTCAGCCGAACGCATCGGATTCCGGGAAAGTCCAGAAGTCGGTCATCGTGGTTTACATGTCCGGTGGGCAGTCTCACCAGGACACTTTCGACCTGAAGATGCAGGCCCCGCAGGAGATCCGGGGCGAGTTCACGCCGATCCCGACCAATGTCCCCGGCACACAGATCTGCGAATTGCTGCCGAAGATGGCCCAGGTCATGGACAAGTGTTCGGTGATCCGCAGCGTCGTGGGCCAGCGAGACGAACACAGCAGTTGGCAGAACCTGACCGGCTACCCGATGGGCCAGGCCAAGCGAGAGGGCCGTCCGAATTTCGGTTCGGTCGTGTCGCGTCTGCAGGGACAGACCAACCCGGTCTCCCCGGCCTTCATCGACCTGTTCCCCACGATGAAGCACCGCCCCTACAACAGTGGCAATGCCGGGTACCTCGGCCCGGGCTTCAACCAGATCCGTGCCGATGGCGAGGACCTCGCCAGCATGAAGCTCCGCTACATCGACCGCACGCGTTTCGGTGGTCGGCAGGACCTGCTCCGGCAATTCGATCAGCTGCGTCGCACGGTCGACACGCAGATCACCAAGAGCGTCAACGAGGTGGACGAGAACTACGCCCGCGCCTTCGACGTCCTGACTTCCTCGCGACTGGTCGACGCACTCGACGTGACCAAGGAGGACGCAGCGGTTCGCGAGAGATACGGCAAGGGGTCGCCCAAACATCTCGGCGACGGTGCCCCGATGTGGAATGATCAGTTGCTGATTGCACGGCGACTGGTAGAAGCAGGCGTGCGGGTCGTGACCGTCGCCTATGGATTCTGGGACACACACGGCAACAACTTCGGGCACATGAAGAGCCACCTGCCGCTGTGGGACACCGGGATTAGCGCGTTGATCGAGGACCTCCACAAGCGCGGACTCGACAAGGACGTCACGGTCTGTGTTTGGGACGAATTCGGCCGAACACCCAAGATCAACAAGAACGCGGGTCGGGACCACTGGGCCCCGGTCAATTACGCTCTGCTGGCCGGAGGTGGCATGAAGATGGGCCAGATGATCGGAACGACCGAGAAGACCGGCGGCTACGCTGACACGCGTCCGGTCGACTACCGCGACATCCTCGCGACGCTCTACCACAATCTTGGCATCGACTCGCGTGAACTGGTCCGCGACCAGGGCGAACGTCCCATGCCGATCCTGCCGTCGGGCGCGGCTCCACTCAGGGAGCTGGTTGGGTGAGACGCCCATTGGTTACCGCCGGGGTTCTCGTACTGCTGCACGCGATCGCAGCCGTCACACCGATTTTTGCGGCCGACTGGCCCACCCAATTGCACGACAATCGTCGGAGCGGTGCCACCGCCGAGCAATTGGCGGCGGCTCGGCTCGGTCTGGCCTGGAAATGGCAGAGTCCCGAACCGCCGATTCCCGCCTGGTCGGGCCCGGCCCGCTGGGACTCCTACGCCGGAATCCGCAACCTGCCCTCGATGCGGAATTACGACCCGGTTTTTCACGTGACATCTGCTGGCGGTCGGGCCTACTTCGGGTCCTCCGTTGATGATTCGGTCCGCTGCCTCGATCTCAAGACAGGACGCGTTCTCTGGCACTTCACCACCGATGGCCCCGTCCGGCTCGCTCCGACCATCGCTGACAAGCGGGTCTACTTCGGTTCAGACGACGGACACGCCTATTGTCTCCATGCCGACACAGGCCAACTCGCGTGGAAGTTCACCCCGGCCACCTCCCACCCCGAAGCGGCCGAGCTGGTGCTCAACAACGGACGGCTGATTCCCGTCGCACCGTGCCGGACCGGCGTGATGGTCGACGCAGGGACCGCCTACTTCGGTTGCGCGATGCTGCCCTGGCACAAGGCCTGGTTGTGTGCCGTCGACGCGGTCTCCGGAAAACCGACCGGCCCCGGTCGATTCGTCAAGGAACTCTCCGGAAACACGTTGGAAGCACCACCCGCGATCTCACAAAAGCTCCTGATCTTTCCCCAGGGTCGCGTGGCCCCGCAGGTGTTCCGCCGCACCGACGGCAAGAACCTCGGCACGTTGAAAAAGAGTGGCGGCGGCTCGGTCGTCGTCGTCTCGCTCGATGCGCGCATCTTCCACGGCCCCGCTGCTGACACGCGCAAGGGAGCCTTCAAGAGCACCGGGAAGGGAGCCGCCCAGTCGTCGGGAACCGGGAAGACGCTCGAGATGGTGGCCGGCTACGGACGGGGCAATGCGCTGGTCGTCGCGGGTCGCCGTTCCTACATGTTGACTGACGACGAGTTGATCGCCTCTGACCTTCCCACCCGGAAAACCCTCTGGAGCGTCCCCTGCGATCTCAACCTCGCCCTCATCGCGGCCGGTGACGTGTTGTTTGCCGGTGGAATCGATCGGGTCGGCGCGTTTTCCACGAAGGATGGCAAGCCGCTCTGGTCTGTGCCGATTGATGGCCGCGTCTTCGGGCTCGCCGTTGCCGACGGGACACTGCTGGTCAGTACCGACACCGGGGTGGTGGCCGCCTACCGGACCGGCGTCTCATCACCCAAGCCGCCGGCAGACCGGCCCCGGGTGGCTGATGCACCGAAACCGGCTGTTCCGCTGGCTCCGGTACCCGCCCATCGTGACCCCGAACTCCTGGCCCGCTACGTCTTCCAGCGACCACACATCGAGGGTCGACGGGCCAACAACCTCGCCACCCGCCGTACCGCCACGCTTGCCGGACGCTTCCGGATCGTCCAGGACGGCCCTCACGAGTCACTGGTGCTCGACGGCGGCGGGCGAGTGCAACTGGGAGAGGTCGGCCCCGAGTCCAAGGCCAAGAACAGCCCGCCGGTTCCCGCCCAGCACCTCACGGCCAGTGCCTGGGTGCGCGTCGACAAGCCGCACGCTTGGGGCGGGATCGTCGGTGCGATCCAGGACAACGGCAGCTACGAACGTGGCTGGATCCTCGGTTTCAACGACCGCCGATTCAGCATCGCCATCGCCGGCCAGGGAGGCCCCGACAAGCTCACCTACCTCAAGGCCCCCACCGACTTCTCCCCCAGGCAGTGGCACCACGTCGCCGGCACCTACGACGGCAAGACGATCACGCTGTATGTCAACGGCCAGCCGGTCGCCCGGTCCCAGGAACAGTCTGGGCCGATCAAGTACCCGCCGACCGCGTTCTTCGAGATCGGGGCCTACCACGACAAGGACGAGGACTTCCCACTCGATGGGCGAATCCATGAGGTCCGGGTGTACCGTCGAGCGCTCTCCGCAGCCGAAGTGAGCCGCGAATTCGAAGCGCTCGCCGACCGCTTCCCGACAGCCGTTCCGGCCACCGAGGCCTGGAAGCCGCTGGCCGGACCCTGGTTTGAATTCACGCGACCCGGCGAGGCAGTCGTGCGATGGGAGACCCGCCAGGCCGTCGCCAGTCGAGTTGAGATTGAAGCTGGGGGAAAGGCCCGCATCGTCGAAAACGCCAAGCCGGTCACCAGCCACCGCCTCACGCTCAGTGGCCTGGCGCACCGCCGCATCCACCTCGTGACGCTCATTGATGGTCAGAAGGACAACGAACGCCGCTCGGCCGAGCACGAGCTCGATTCCTACTTCAACCACGCCCCCGCTCCATGGCCCGCATCCGGGACCCCGCAGGCCGCACTCGCCCGCGACATCATCAGTCGTTCGGGAATCGACCGCGGGCTGTGCCTGGTGCTCGGCCTGGATGACGGACGACTCGCCGAGGCACTGGCGGCTCACGGCCGGCTCGGCGTGATCGCCGTCGACACCGACTCCAGGAAGGTCGACAGTATTCGCGCCCGGCTCGTGGCCAGCGGACACTACGGCCGCCGGGTCACCGTGCGACACATCTCGTCCTGGGATAACCCTGGGCTGCCTGGCCAATGGGCCAACCTCGTGGTCTCGGAGTCCCTCCAGGTCACCGGCCAACTCCCCTGCTCGGCTCAACAGGTCCACGCGCAACTCCGTCCCGACGGCGGTGTTGCGATGATCGGACAGGGCCCGAAAGCGAGCGATCAGCTGTCGACCGACCGACTCAAGACCTGGCTGGGATCGCTCACCAGTCAAGCGAAGATCTCAGGCCAAGGTGGCCGCTTCGCCACGTGGACGCGGGGGCCGCTCAAGGGATCCGCCGAATGGTCTCACCTGTATGGACGCGCTGACAATGCCGCGTACGCCGGTGAGCAGTTGGCAGGGGTCAAGTCGTCGGCGGACCTCGCTGTGCAGTGGGTCGGCCGCCCGGGACCCCGCTATCAGCCGGATCGCAACGGACGCAAGCCGTCACCACTGTCGACGGCCGGCCGACTGTTCCTCCAGGGGCTGCACCGCGTCATCGCGGTCGATGCCTTCAACGGCTCGATTCTCTGGTCGCTGGAAATCCCTGATCTCGAACGCTTCAACATGCCGCGAGACTGCGGTAACTGGTGTGCCGACCGTGATTTTGTCTACCTGGCAATCCGAGATCGGCTCTGGCAGGTTGATGCCCGCAACGGTCGCATCGTCAAACAGTGGCAGGTGCCTCAACCCGAGGGCCGCAAGGGTCCCTGGGACTGGGGGTTTGTCGCCAGGACCGAGGACCGCATCATCGGCACCGCCGTGCGAAGAGCCACCTCGTGGACCAACTACTGGGGGGGATCCGGCGCGGGATGGTACGACGCCCGCAGCGGCGAGGTGACACACAAGGTCTGCAGCGACGGGCTGTTTTCCATCGACCGAAAAACCGGTGAGGTCACCTGGCACTACAGCAATGGAGTCGTGCTCAACACGACGCTCGCGATCAATGGCGACAAGGTGTACTTCGTCGAAAACCGGCACGAGGCTGTGATCGGGGCGCCCGAGCGACGAATCGGCCGGCCAGAACTCTGGAAGAAGCTGTTCCTCGTGGCGATGGACGCCAACAGCGGCTCAATGCTGTGGGAACGCCCGCTCGAGCTGCCTCCTGGCAAGGTCGTGTTTTCGATGGCCCAGTCGGGCGATCAGCTCGTCATCGCCGGATCGGCTGATGGCAAGTTCAACGTCCACAGCTTCCAGGCGGCCAATGGAGAGTCCGGCTGGACCCGCAGCTTTGGCTGGCCCGGCGGCAAGGGCGACCACGGCAAGGCGATGTCGAGACCCGCGATCGTCGGCAACAAGGTCTATCTCAGACCCAAGGTCCTCTCGCTGAAAGACGGGACAGACGCCGGCCCCCAGATGCCCGGTGGCGGCTGCGGCACCTATGCCTGCTCGGCCGGCGCCCTGTTTTTCCGGTCCAGCACCGTCACCGTCTGGAACCGGGACAGCGGCAAGAGCTCGACCTGGCAACGACTGCGCCCCGATTGCTGGCTCAGCACCATCCCCGCCTCGGGGATGCTCCTGTCGCCCGAGGGTGGCGGCGGCTGCAGCTGTGGAACCTGGATGGAGACCTCGGTCGGCTTCATCCCCCGCACGCTCAAGCAGCCCCGCTGATACCGTCCGAGACTCCAATGGGCATCGTCTCGTGAGGGTGCTATAATGCACCTCCCGCCGTGGCGAGCGGTCACCGTTTGCCCCTGTTTTCACCACGTTTTCCCGATAGTCGTGACGCCCATGCCACGCTTCGCACTCCTGGTCATTGCCTGGTCATTCCTCGTCGTCTCGACACTCCCCGCGGCTGACAAGGTTGCCAAGAAACCCACCGCGGCCCAGGTCGAGTTCTTCGAAAAGAAGATTCGTCCTGTGCTCGTGCGCGAGTGCTACAGCTGCCACTCGGCCAAGGCGAAAATCCTGCGAGGAGGACTGAGGCTCGACAACCGGCAGGCCGTGGCGCGAGGTGGCGAGAGCGGTCCGGCCGTTGCACCGGGCAAACCGGCCGAGAGCCTCCTGCTACAGGCCCTGAAATACGATGGCTTAGAGATGCCCCCCAGTGGGAAGCTCGCCAAGCAGATTATCGCCGACTTTGAGACCTGGATCCGCCAGGGGGCTCCGGACCCGCGGAACGAGGTGGTCAAGTCGCGACCCAAGAAGCACATTAACTACCCCGAGGCTCTCAAGTTCTGGTCCTTCACACCTCCGGTCGCACACGCTCCGCCGAAGGTCAAGAGCGACTCGGGCGTGCAAAACGACATCGACCGCTTCGTGCTCGCGAAGCTCGAGGCCAAGGGACTGTCGCCCGTCGGACCCGCCGATCGCGAGACGCTCATCCGACGAGTGACCTTCGGCCTGGTGGGATTGCCGCCGACTCCCGAGGACGTCCGCGCGTTTGTGGAAGACAAGGAGCCGGGGGCGTTCACTCGCGTTGTCGACCGCCTTTTGGAATCGCAGCACTACGGTGAACGTTGGGCCAGGCACTGGCTCGACGTGGCTCGGTACGGCGAGGACCAGGCCCACACGTTCAAGGCACGACGGTATCCGAACGGTCACCGATACCGGGACTGGGTGGTGCGTTCGTTGAACGCCGACATGCCCTACAACCAGTTCATTGCCAACCAGGTCGCGGCCGACCTGATCGGTGAGGACACAGACCGTCACGACCGCCTGGCCGCCCTGGGCTTTTTTGCCATGGGGCCCGTCTACTACCAGGACAATGGCGAAAAGGCCAAGGCGCTGGCCGACGAATGGGACGACCGCGTCGACACCCTGACCCGGGGCCTGCTGGGCATCACCGTCTCGTGTGCCCGGTGCCACGACCACAAGTACGACCCATTCACCATGGAAGACTACTACGGGCTGGCCGGGATCTTCTCAAGCTCCCAGTACCAGGAACGCCCGGTCGTCTCACCCGAGGTCGTCAGCAAAAAGCGAAGCGCCGACCAGGCGGTCAAGGACCAGCAACTCGGCATCGACCGCTTCCTGGACCAGCAGGCCCGACAACTCCGCCCGGCTCTCGTCGACAAGATCCCCGAACTGGTCGTCGGTGGCTGGTTCTATCACAACCGTCGCATCAAGAGCGGCAAGGACAAGAAGCTGCTTGAGAAGGTCGCCAAGCAACTGAAGCTGAGCCAGGAACTGGTCAAGCGTTGGGAGTCCTACCTCTACAACCGCAAGCGAGGGCAAAAACGGCCACACCTGGCCGAGTGGTTCCAGTGGCTGGAAAGCCAGGACGACAAGAAAGACGTTTCAGGCGACAAGACCATCCGGGCCAAGGTCAAGCAGTTGGGTGAAAAGATCGCCGAAACGGTGCGAACGAAACTGCCCAGGCGTGGGCAGCTGTTTGCCCGGTTCGGTGCCGACGTCGCATTCGTCAAGAAGGGCGAACGGGCCGAGGTGCTGCCCGGACAAATCCCACTGGGCAACCTGTTTGACGACAAGGCCGGCACGTCGCTCGACGCCGCTCTCGCCACAGACCGGTTCAAGGCCGTCGCCTCGGCGGGCAGTCTCGGCGTCGACCGCATCAATGCCGGCTGGGGGAACGTCGCCGAAATCTCGCCCGGCGTCAGGTTTCACTTTGTCCATCTCGGAAGCTCAGCCAGCAAGTTTGGCCAGATTACCAACGACGCATGGAACACCGACGGCGGGATTCGCACGCGGGGCAAAAAGGCGCCCGGAAACCTGAAACGCACCGAGCAGGGCATTGGCATGCATGCCGACGCCCTGATCACGTTTGACCTCGACGAGATCCGCAAAGCCGGACTGTTGCCCGCTGACCAGTCCTTCGTCTTCAAGGTCAACCGGGCCGGCATCAACGACGACATGTTCGGCAACACCGTCTCGAGCATTCACACCGCCGTGATCCTCTCCAAGCCGCACTCCAAGCCCGAAGTGTACGACGCGATCATCGCCGGCTACGTGAATGGCCGAAAACAGAAGGTCGTCGAAAACGACAAGCAGTACTACTTCGGCGGCGAATTGCCCGCGCCTCTCAAGGGCGACGGCAAGTACGTCTCGTTCGAAGTCCCCGTCCCACCGCAGGCCAGGTTCCTGACGCTGGCCACCACGGGAGCAGACCACCCCGATGACAACCCGATCAACAGCGACCACGCCGTTTTCTCGGGGGCTCGGCTCGAGATGACCCCGATTCCCGAAGCGATCCTCGCCAAGGCAAAAAAGGCCAAGGGAGCGACCAGCAAGGGTGCGACCGTTACGAAGGAAGATCGAGCCGATGCAATCCTGCTCTCCGAGCACCTGCACGATTCCGGGCTGCTGGCCGTCCCGGCCGGTGATGCAGCGGCACTGCTCAAGGGTCAGCCGGCCACCGAACTCAAGTCTCGTCGCGACAAGCTCGCGCAACTCAAGAAAGACGCCGCAGCGATCCAGATCCACATGGCTCATGCCCTGCGTGACAATGGCGGCAAGGACCTGCAGATTTACCGCGCCGGCGACCCCACCAATCTCGGTGCGATAGCCCCACGGTCATTTCCCGCCATCCTGACCTCGGGCAAACGCTCGGCCTTCAAACCCGCCGGCAGCGGGCGGCTTGAGCTGGCACGGTCTCTGACCGACCCGGCCAACCCGTTGACCGCCCGTGTGATCGTCAACCGTGTCTGGGCCGGCCACTTCGGTTTCGGATTGGTCCGCACGCCGTCCAACTTCGGATCACTCGGCGAACGTCCCACGCACCCGCAGCTGCTCGACTGGCTCGCGGTCGGACTCGTCAAGAACAACTGGTCGCTGAAGTGGCTGCACCGCACGATCCTGCTCTCGGCCACCTACGCCCGTTCATCCGATTTCGACGAGGCCAACTACGCGGTCGATGGCGACAATCGACTGCTGTGGCGAATGAACCGCAGGCGGCTGGAGGTGGAGCCGTGGCGAGACGCGATGCTGGCGGTTTCGGGGAACCTCGACACCACCTTCGGTGGCCCATCCAAGAATCTCGATGACGCCAACAACCGCCGTCGGACGATCTACGGGTTTGTCTCCAGGCACCGTCTCAACGAACTGCTCCGCCTGTTCGACTTCCCCGACCCCAACATCACCAGTGACCAACGCACCTCCACAACGGTGCCCTTGCAGCAGTTGTTCGTGCTCAACAGCGGGTTCATGAACAACCAGGCCCAGGCACTCGTCAAGCGGCTCGAGGCCGATGTGCCAGGCGGCGGCTCCGAACGAATCCGACGAGCCTACCAGCTCCTGTTCGCACGGACACCGACAGCTGACGAGCTGATGATCGGTGAGGAGTTTCTCAAGGAGGTCGAGAATTCGGCCGACGATTCCAATAACGCTGGCAAGACCGATAAGCTCTCGGCGTGGTTGCAGTACGCCCTGGCTCTGCTCGGTAGTAACGAATTCACGTATATTGACTGACACCACGACGTTGGCCCACAGAGACTGACTCGGCCACCCCACGCCGCGGACCCGTTCGCGAAGACACGACAAAGGACGCGATTTCATGACGCATGACGCCTCGACACCTCTCGTCAGCCGACGCCAGATGCTGACCAGTTCCGGAGCCGGATTCGGCATGCTCGGTCTCGCCGGCGTGCTCGACCAGCAAGTGGCCGGCGCCGCCAAGAGCCCCGTCGCCTCGAAGGTGGCCGTCGCAACCCCCAACCCGCTGGCCGCCAAGGCACCTCACCATTCGCCGAAGGCGAAGCGCGTCATCTTTCTATTCATGAATGGCGGTCCGTCGCACGTCGATACGTTTGACCCCAAGCCCGAACTGGTCAAGCAGGCTGGCAAGAAGGGTCCCGGCGGCAAGTGGATGCCGACGCCTTTCAAGTTCTCCCAGCAGGGCCAGGCGGGAATCCCGGTCAGCGACCTCTACCCCCATGTCTCGACCTGCATCGACGACATCTGCGTCATCCGGTCGATGTACACGTCGACGCCCAACCACGAACCCGGCCTGTTCATGATGAACAGCGGCGTGCAGCAACCGATCCGGCCCGCCATGGGATCGTGGCTCAACTACGGCCTGGGCACTGAGAACCAGAACCTGCCCGGTTTCGTCGTGCTCTGCCCCGGCAAGCCTGTGGTTGGACCGGCGCTGTGGTCCAACAGCTTCCTGCCGGGCATCTATCAGGGAACGCACATCAACAACTCCAAGCTCGATCCCAAGAAGGTCATCGGACACCTGAGCAACCAGAAACTGGGCACGACGTCGCAACGGCGATTGCTGAACCTGATGCAGAAGCTCAATCGCGAGCATCTCAAGCAGCGAGACCGCGACAACCAGCTCGACGCACGCATCGCGTCACTCGAGATGGCCTACCGGATGCAGTTTGAGGCGCAGGAGGCCTTCGACATTGGACGCGAGACCAAGACGACTCGCGCAGCCTACGGATCGGGCCAATTCGCCGACGGTTGCCTGATCGCCCGACGACTCGTCGAGCGTGGCGTCCGCATGGTGCAGTTGTTCTACGGCAGCGGCCAGCCCTGGGACGCCCACGGCAACATCATGGACCACAAGCGGGACGCGGGAAAGAGCGACCAGCCAATCGCTGCACTGCTCAAGGATCTCAAGTCCCGCGGCATGCTCGAGGACACGCTGGTCATCTGGGGCGGCGAGTTTGGACGAACTCCGACAGCCCAGGGCGCCCGTGGACGCAATCACCACGCCACCGGGTTCTCGATCTGGCTCGCCGGCGGAGGAATCAAGGGCGGCATGATCCATGGCCAGACCGACGAAATGGGCATGCATGCGGTCGAGAATCGGATGAGCGTGCACGACCTGCATGCCACCATTCTCCACCTCGCCGGAATCGACCACGAGCGGCTCACCTACCGCTACTCCGGTCGCGACTTCCGGCTGACCGATGTCCACGGCCAGGTCGCCCACCAGATCATCGCCTAGCCACACGACTTCGCAGCCAGAGCCATCTCCTGATGACGGATCCTTCGGCCCGCTGCCAGACCTTGGGCCTCTCGCCCAGTTTTGGTTTCGGTGACCGCATCGGACTTGCCACCCCCGGCCACGTGCTGGCGATGCAGCGATCCGGTGACGGGATCCTGCCGATTTACCCTCAACAGTCGATCCGGGAAATGGCCCGGACCCATCGGTCTGCCGAGGAGGTCATGGCCGACGCGATCGGCGGGATGGACCAGGCCGCATGGACAGGTCCCACCGGAGCCGACGCCGACCACCTCAAGACCACCGCGGACGCGGACCTGACCGCATCCGCCGGCTACACCTTCTTCACGATTGACCCATCAGATCACGTCGACGAGCAGGCCGACACGTACGACGAAGCCACACTCCGCGAGAAGTTTGCCGAGGTCGCCGGAGAACTGACGTGGCTGGGAGAGTATCGTGGCCGGCAACTGAAGTTGGAGACCGGTGCCACGATCGAGTGCACCGAAGAGGCCTGCCTGCGAGCAGGTGTGAAGTACGGGCGGGCCATCAATCACGCGATCGAACTAGCGTGCCATATCGCGGCGGTCCAGGGCCTGGCAGGACGTGACTACGAGATCGAATTGTCGGTCGACGAGACCGACCACCCCACCACGCTGGCCGAGCACTACATCATTGCCGACCGCTGCCTGACCGACGGCATCCGCCTGATCAGTCTCGCCCCCCGGTTTGTCGGTGACTTCGAAAAGGGCGTCGATTTCCAGGGTGACCTGTCCGAACTCGAGAGATCTCTTGCTGATCATGCCGCGCTCGCCCGCCATCTCGGACCATACAAGCTGAGCCTCCACTCGGGATCCGATAAGCTGGCGATGTATGCCATGCTGGCCCGTGCCACCCGCGGGGCCTACCACGTCAAGACGGCCGGCACGAGTTACCTCGAGGCACTCCGCGTCGCAGTTCGACACGACGTTGACCTGTTTCGCGAGATCATCCGGTTCTCGCGTGGCCGATTCGATACCGATCGCGCCACTTATCACCTGTCGGCCACGCTCGACTCGGCACCGCCGGAGTGTGAGGTCACCGACGACCTGTTTCTCGAACGCGTCTACCTGGGGCTGTGGTCAGAGGTGCCCGCCGGCGAAGGCTTCACGGGCCTGGGTCGGCAGATCCTGCACTGTACGTTTGGCTCCGTGTTAACCGACCCGAAACTGGGCCCCCGTCTGCACGACCTCCTGGCCACACACCAGGACACCTACACCGAAGTCCTGGCGGACCACTTCCAGCGTCACCTCGACGCGCTCCAGGCAGGACTCGTGACGGCCGACTGATTCTCTCCCTTCAGCGGACCCACACACGATGAGTGACCTGCCACCGAGAAGTTCGCAACACGAGCCGGTCTTGACCGTCATGGTGGGACTGGCCGTCCTGGCCGCCTCCACGATTTCCAGCCCGCTGTGGGCCCAGGACCAGGACCGCCCGCTGACAGGCAAGCCTTTTATTGACATGGACTATGGCGCATTCCTCGGCGCATCGATCGAGGTGGCTCCCAACAATATCGCCCAGAAGGGGATCGCGATTCGACTCGACGACGGACCCGGAGGCGTCACGCAGGGGAGGGCCTTTGCGGTGTTCGAAACGGACACGCTCCGATTCGCCGGGTTCTGGACCGGTCCTGGTCTGATCGACTGGCACGGCATCGCCTTGGATGGTCGACACGCCATCCATCCCAAACGCACCGGCGACCTCCAGTGGGCCAACCCCAACGCCCCGGGCTGGGCGGATCCGGTAAAGCCGGAGTGGACCGACCCCAGGCTCAAGGGGGTCGACAACGTGAGATATGGCCCCCTGCCCCGCCGTTGGGCGCACTGGAAAGGATTGTACCGTCAGGGGTCCCGGGTGATTCTCGACTACACGGTCGGCAAGACGCGGATCCGCGAACAGCCGCGGCTCGTCGAAATCGACGGACAGCCGGTTCTTGAGCGAGTGATGGAAATCGGTGCTTCAGCATCTCCGCTCATCGTCCAGGTGGCCGGGGCACGCCGCGGTGTGGTTCACATTGTTCCGCCACGGGCTGTGTCGGATCGCGCGACATCGTCGATGGCCGTCCTGGCCGCGCCTGATGAGACCGGCGGCAACCACATGCGACTCGCTCGCGACTTTTCCGTTTCGGCATGGATTCGCATTCGGGCCAGTACGGGGACCATCTTGAGCCGCGCGGCCGTTCGTGGAAAATGGGTGCCGCAAGGCAAGACGCTGTTTGTCCGCGACGGAAAGCTTGGCTTTGATATCGGCTGGGTCGGTGTCGTGCAGGGGCGACAGACGGTCAATGATGGCCATTGGCACCACGTCGCCCTGACATACAAGCAGGAGACTGGCCAGGCCCGACTCTTCGTGGATGGTCGACCCGACGGAGCACGACCACTCAAGTCGCCTGGCGACAAGAACCACATCGTCCGTCTTGGCTACACCGCCACCAACTTCATGGCACCATTTCGAGGGGCGATGGACGAGGTCCAGGTTTTTCACCGCACCCTGACACAAGGCGAAATCGGTCGGTTGGCCCGGGATGATGACGTCTCCAGGGGACGCATCGCCCACTGGACTTTTGACCAACCGAAGACGAAGCCGGGGCAGGTGCCGGCCGAAGTCCGCAATACGGCAGGCAACGGCTACCGCGGGGCAAATTCCGGTGGTCGGCTTGTACCCGGTCACAAGGGCCTGGCCCTTTCCTTCTCCGGAAAAGACCAGGTGCGGATTGGCCCCAGCCAGCCTCAAAGGGCTGTCAAGTCAAGCGACTGGACGACCGGAGAGGTCGTCGCGACCACTGTCGGTGGCTCGGCCTCGACACGGTGGCTGAAAGAAGGACAGGCCCTGAGGCTCGAGATCGCGCCGGCCCCTACAACTCGTCTCATATCTGTCTTCTGCTGGAAGACGCCTGGGAAGACGGCTCGCCGGATCGCTCAAAAGCTCGCGGCACGACCAGACCCACTGCGATGGCCGGACCTGGCCACCGGTGGCGACCCGCAGTGGAAGAAGACGGTCGTCACACAGGTCAGCAAAGCACCAGGCAAAAGCCCGCTCGTGGTCGACGAGGTGACGCTCCCCACGAATAACCCATGGCGAAGCTGGATGAGATTGGGAGGGTTCGATTTTTTCCGCGACACGTCTCGAGCGGCCATCTGCACCTGGCAGGGTGATGTGTGGATTGTCGAAGGCCTGGGCTCAGCGATCGACAAGGGACCGGGTGCCGGCCAACTGACCTGGAAACGGATCGCTGCCGGGCTGTTTCAGCCACTGGGTCTGAAGATTCTCGACGACAGGGTCTATGTCCTGGGCCGCGACCAGATCACCAGGCTCGTGGATCTCAACGGCGATGGGGAAACGGACTACTACGAGAACTTCAACAACGACGCGCAGGTGACCGAGCACTTTCACGAATTTGCCATGGACCTCCAGGCCGACGCCAAGGGCAACTTCTATTACATGAAGGGGGCACGCCACGCCCTGCCGGCCCTCGTGCCACAGCACGGATCGGTCATTCGCGTCTCAGCCGACGGATCCTCCAGCCAGGTTCTCGCCAACGGATTCCGTGCCCCTAATGGCCTGGCCCTCAACGACGACGGAAGCTTCCTGTCGACCGACCAGGAAGGTCACTGGACTCCAATGAACCGAATCAACTGGATCCGGCCGGGAGGGTTTTACGGCAACATGATGTCCTACGTGCCCGACCGCAAGGACACCAGCTACGACCCGCCTCTTTGCTGGATTCACAAGCAAACCGACCGCAGCCCGAGTGCCCCGGTCTGGGTGACCAGCGACAAGTGGGCCCTGCCCAGGGGGTCGCTGCTGAGCCTCTCGTACGGCACCGGCCGCATCTGGCGGGTCTTGCACGAGCAAGTGGGAGATGTGCACCAGGGGGGGATCACCCGATTGCCCATTCCCGAATTGGCCACCGGAATCCACCGCGGCCGCTTTCATCCCGACGATGGGCAGTTGTACGTCTGTGGCCTCTTCGGGTGGTCCAGCAACAAGACGCGTCCCGGCGGCCTATTCCGCATTCGTGCCACCGGCCAACCCCTGGAGCTACCGGAGAGTCTCTCGGCCGTACCGGAGGGGCTGGTCCTACGCTTTGTGCGACCACTCGACAGAAAGACCGCCACGGAGGCCGGACGGTACAACATCCAGAGATGGAATTACCGCCGGGCCGCGTCCTACGGATCACGAGACTACAGGGTCAGTGATGGCACACCTGGTCGCGACCGAGTCGAGATCACCGGCGTGCAACTGTCCCGTGACAGCAAGGCCGTCCTGCTGCGGTTCGAAGATATGAAGCCCTGCATGCAGATGCGGGTTGACTTCAATGTGGCCACAGACAAGGGGTCGCCCCTGGTGGGACAGGTAGAACACACGATCAACGTGGTCCGTCCGCCTGGACAGTTGGCATCGCTCGGCTTTGATCCCGCCGGGGCCCCGGTGCCTCGAGTGCGACTCGGCCCGCCACGCAAAGATCTCGCCGCCGGGCTCGTCCTGTCGGTTGCAGCCGGATCTCACCGGGACACTCGAGTGTCGCGGCTGGCCGCACTGGCAGTCGAGCCGGGTGACGCGGTTTCCTCGAGCATTCCTCCTGGCGCGTTCTCTGCCAGCCTCGAAGGCCTGCTCGATGTCGAACTCACCGACAGCTACATCTTCACGGCCGAATCAACCGGCTCGGTGGAAGTTCGGATCAACGATGAGGTCGCCTGGACTCAGCAGGCCGGGCAACGAGGCCGTAGCGTCGCCGTGCCGGTGCCAGCTGGACTCAACCGACTGTCGATCCGCTTTGCCTCACCAGCAAGTGGCTCGTCGCGCTTGCGCGTCTTCTGGCAGAGCAGCCGCTTTGTTCGCGAGGTCATTCCGTCGAGGGTGCTTTGGCACACAAGGGGCCAGAAAACGCTGGCTGTGTCGGATTCCGTGCGACGCGGGCGCCGCCTGTTTCAGGCTCATCGATGTTCCAGTTGTCATGCGGCCGGAAAGATGGAAGCGAGGCCCAGCATTTCACTCGCATTGGCCACGGCCCGATTCAACTCCAACTGGATGTCCCACTGGATCGCCAATCCATCGGCCATGCGGAATCACACCCGTATGCCGAAGATGTTCGGATCGTCCCCGCAGGAGGTCCAAGCCATGCAGGATGTGCTCGCCTTCCTCATTCAGCTCGAAGTCGAGCCTGCTGTGCCGGCTGCCGGCGAAGCGACTCGAGGTCAAAAGACGTTCGAACAACTCGGGTGCGTTTCATGCCACACCTTCAACCCGGCCTCTAAGCCCGACGAGTGGAATCGGACATCGCTGCACCTGGCTGGAACCAAGTACTTCCCCGGTGCGCTGAGTCGATTCCTGAAAAAGCCGCACGAATTTCATCCGGGTTCCCGGATGCCCGACTTTCGACTCTCCGACACCGAGACCCAAGACCTGGTCGCGTTGATTCAATCGAGGTCTACGGGCCGGCTGAAGCAACGGGCGCTGCCGCTGGGCAACCCCGGACGGGGCAAACGGCTGTTCGTCTCTCGTGGATGTGCCTCCTGTCATGCGTCGGACTTGGACGACGCCGAGAGGATCCAGCCGCTACCGCTCGTCCCGCTGCAATGGGGAACGCAACAAGTGTCCGGTTGCTTGGCCGATGCACCAAAACAACCACGGGATGGTCGACGCATTCCGCAGTTTGCATTTTCGCGTCAGCAGCAAGATGACATCCGGGCCTATCTGGCACGTCCGGCCGCCCCGGATCACGACCAGTCACCGCTCGAATGGGCCCAGACCGCGGTGCAGGAATTGAGGTGCGCCGCTTGCCATGACCGGGACACGTCAATCAGCCCCCGGCGTGAGATCCTGGCCGAGGAGAGCGAACGTGGGCTTTTGCCGAGCGTGCTGCCCAACCTGACCTGGGCGGGCGAGAAACTGCAGGCCGACTGGACCACCCGACTCCTCACCGGCCGCCTGAAACACCCGTCACGGCCCTGGCTCAAGGCCCGCATGCCCTCGTTTGGCACATGGGGTGAAAAACTGGCACGAGGGCTCGCCGCCGAACACGGCGTTCCGGTCAAGCTGACGGGCTCTCCATCACCCGATCGGGCACTCGCCGATATCGGAAAACGTCTCACCATCAAGCAGGGCGGTTTCAACTGCGTTCAGTGTCACGGCATTGGACAGAAACCGGCCCAGGCACCGTTCGACAACCGGGGCGTCAATTTCTCGAGAGTCAAGGATCGCCTCCGCTACGGGTTCTATCTGGACTGGATGTTCGACCCACTGAGGCTCGACCCACACTCCAAGATGCCGCGATTCTCACCGGACAGAAAGACGACCGCTGTCCGCTCGGTGCTCGACGGAGATGCACGGCGACAGTTTGATGCGCTATGGCACTATCTGCAGGGCTTGCCAAAATGACCCACCTGACCGCGCGATCGAGTGCAGTCCAAGCCAGAGGCTATCTCATGAAGCCCATCCGAAATCTCTCACGACCGCCGAACCGTGGCCTGCGTGTTTTCGCCGCGATCCTGGCTCTCGCATCGTTCCCCCTGGCCAGTCTCGCCGCACCGCCGCGATCCCCCAACATTGTCTTGATCATGGCAGATGACGTGGGGTGTGAGACGATCGGGTGCTATGGAGGACAAAGCTATAAGACTCCTCACATCGATCGAATCGCCCGCAAGGGTCTCCGGTTCACCCACTGCTATGCAATGCCGGTTTGCCATCCCACGCGGACCTGTTTGTTGAGCGGTCGTTATCCCCGACACCAGGGCAACCCCAGGTGGGGCTCCTACCCGCGAGCGGACGAAGCCCACACGCTCGCCAACGTGCTCAAACAGGCGGGTTACCGGACGGCCATCGCCGGGAAATGGCAACTCGCACTGCTCAGCAAGGATTTCAAGCAGCCGCATCGGATGGGTTTCGACGAATACTGCCTCTTCGGTTGGCACGAGGGGCCGCGGTACCACCAGCCCCTCGTTTTTCAAAACTCGCACGTTCGAGTCGATGCGGCCAAACGCTACGGCCCCACCGTCTACACGCAATTCCTGGCCGACTTCATGAAGGCCAACCGCGACCGACCGTTCTTTGCGTTCTACTCGATGGCTCTTTGCCACGATGTCACCGACGATCTCGAGAGCCCCGTCCCCTACGCCAGGGGTAAGGACCACTACGACACGTATGCCGAGATGATGGCCCAGATGGACATCCACGTCGGATATGTGACCAAGGCGATTCGGGACCTGGGTCTCGAGAAGAACACGCTGATCCTGTTCACCACAGACAACGGAACGGCCAAACGATCCCTGCACCAGGCCAAAAACGGCAAGTACATCAGGCGGCCCGTCTCGAGCCACTTCGGCGGCAAGATGGTTCCCGGTGGCAAGGGCAACCTCAGTGACGATGGGACACACGTTCCGTTGCTGGCCAGTTGGCCCGGTCGGATCAAGCCGGGCACCACGTCAAACCACCTGGTCGACATGAGCGACTTTCTTCCGACATTCGCGGCACTGGCCCACCACGCCGTTCCACGACAGCTGGATCGTCCGATCGACGGAAGGAGCTTCGCGGAGTTGCTCGACGGCACAGGGAGTGTGCCGAATCCCAGATCCTGGGCGTACGCCGAGCGAGGCACCAAGCGATTCTTCGTCCGGACCTGCGACTGGAAACTCTACAACAACGGCCGGTTGTTTCACGTGTCTCGAGATCCCGGCGAGACCGCACCGGTTGCCCGTGTGCCGGCCAGCGCCGAGGCCGACATCAAGATCCTGCGCAAGGCCCTGGCGACCATCGACGACGGACACCCCTTTCCGGTGGCCAGGTAGCCGACGCATCACCGCAGTCAGTCTTTTGACAGGTGCTTGCGAGCAAACGTGATGTACTGCCGCCAGTCGTAGTCGGTGACATCGTGCGGACCGGTCCGCAAGTGATACCCGATGCGACCGTGAATCGGCTGATCAGGCGAGGGCATCTTTTTCTTCCCCAGCCCCTCGGTGCCGAGCAGACGGTAGACCGGATCGGCGTGAACAGCCGAGAGGAATTCTCCCCGCGGGTCTGCCCACCGATCACCCGTCGCGCTGGCAATGTAGACTGGCCGCGGCGCGATCAGGGCCACCAGCATGTGCTGGTCGACAGGAATCTCGTTTTCCTTGTTGTTGAATTTCTTGAAATTGCCGCAGAACCAGTGCGGGAAGGAGTTGTTGATCCGCCAGACCGTCTCCCCAAACGCCCGGCGTGACAGCGCCGCCCCACCGCACCCCGAGTTGTTGGAGATCACGATCGCAAACCGCTCGTCGCGAGCACCAGCCCACAGAGCCGTCTTCCCCAAACGGCTGTGCCCCAGCAGCACCACCTGCTTGTGATTGACCTGCTTGTCGGTCTCGAAGTAGTCCACCACACGGCTCAAGCCCCATGCCCACGCCGAAATGGTTCCCCATTCATTGTCAGCCGGGCGCTTTTGGCCCTTCCTGTAAAACAGCGGGTGGACACCGTTCTGAAACTCATCGTGGTAGTCAGGATCGATGTCACCGCAGTAAACGGTGGCCACACCGAACCCGGCATCCAGACAGCGTTCGACCGACCAGCGGCTTGCCTTGTACGCACGAGTCTTCTCGGTTGCCCGGTTGTTCTTGAAACCGTCCCGAGGATTCTCACGGTGCCACGATCTGTCGATCAGAATCTCGGGATCCGAATGAATCGTCTGGTTTCCGTTGAAATTCAGGCCGAGAAACACTGGCACCGGCTTTTTGGCCGCCGTTGGCAAGTAGATCAGGATGTCCATGTGGGGCCCATTCCTGGTTCCATCCAATTGCACCAGGACCTGTTTCCGGATCGCCTTCCCGTCAAGAGCCTGGTCGGACTGTTCAACCACTCGAAACGTCATGCCTTTCGGTCGCCCCGGCGCTTTGCCATAAACCTGCTCCTGGAATAACCGCAAGACCTCCGGACGACGCACGTTTTTCCAACCATCCGCGGATCTGACCGGCTTCCGATCAAGCGTCTTCAAAGCATCCGGCAAGTCGTACCGAGGCACCTTGGACTCGTCGTAGTTCGGCACGAACTTCTGGGCCCAAGTCGTTGACGTCACCAGTAACAGACTGCTCAACAGGAATCCGGACATGAGTCGCAGAGAGCGACAACAGCACGGCAAGAGTCGACGACGCATGGTGGAGCCTTCCTGGAAGATGTGGTCGGGATCGTGTCGACTATGCCGTTTCGGGGAGCGCGTTGCAATTGGCGTCGCACCGACTTCACGCCAACGTGTCGAGCCGTTACTCTGTCGCAGTCACGCTCCGGCCCAGACGGTCACGGAACGACCCACCAGGATGTTCGCCACGGAATCGGCATGGCCCACGGACTCAACGCACCACAACTCCAGGCCGTACAGACCACCAGGGGTCCCGTCCTGGTGCTCGCCGGAGCCGGTAGTGGCAAGACTCGCGTGATCACGTTTCGGATCGCCCACCTGATCCGGCAGGGCGTGGCTCCCGACCGGATCCTCGCGGTCACCTTCACCAACAAGGCCGCCCGCGAGATGCAAGAGCGGGCCGAGTCGCTCCTGAAGCGGGTCACCTCGCCGAAACCCACGCCTCGGGACGGCAAGAACAAACCCGCACAACCGGTGATCTCGACGTTTCACTCGCTGTGCGTCCGCATTCTCAGGCAGGACATCGAGGCCCTCGGCTACCGGAAACGCTTCACGATCTACGATCGGTCCGACCAGGAAGGGGCGGCTCGCAAGGCCCTGCGAGATATCCACTGCCCGACCACTGCCCTGCGCCCCGGTGACCTGCTGTGGAAAATCAGCGATTGGAAACGTGATGGCCTTCGTGCCGCAGCAGCCGGCGACACCGTCGTCGACGAAAAGGACACCCTCGCGGCACTGGCCTACAAGAGATACGAACTGGCTCTCAAGGCCGCCAATGCCGTCGACTTTGACGATCTCTTGTTGTGCACCGAGGAGCTGTTTCGCGAGCACCCCGAAGTGCTGGCACGACACCAGCAGCGTTTCGACTACGTGATGGTCGACGAGTACCAGGACACCAACGCGACGCAGTACAAGATCATCTCGTCCCTGGTGGCAGCCCACAAGAATCTCTGCGTCGTCGGAGACGATGACCAGTCGATCTACGGGTGGCGCGGCGCGAGGATGGAGAACATCCTGGAATTCGATCGAGAATTCCCGGATGCGACCATCATTCGGCTCGAAGAGAATTACCGATGCCGCCCCGAGATTCTGGAGCTGGCCAACCGGTTGATTGCCCACAACACCGAGCGCCGCGACAAGACGCTCGTCGCCGCCCGCGGACCGGGAAAGCCTCCGAGGTTCCTGGAAATTGACGACGAGGTGGACGAGGCGACCTACATCGCACGCGAAATCCGGGCGGCCGTCGACCACAAGCGGTTTCGCTACAAGGACGTCGCCATTCTCTTTCGCACCAACGAACAGCCGCGGCTGTTTGAACAGGAACTGCGAGCCAACAAGGTTCCGTATGTCCTGATCGGAGGGCAGTCCTTTTTTGACCGCCGAGAAGTTCGAGACCTTGTCAGCTATCTCAAGGTGATCGCGAACGCGGATGACGAGTTGTCGCTATTGCGGATCATCAATCGTCCGGCACGCGGCATCGGCGACGGCAGCGTCGCCAAGCTGCTCGAACGGGCGGTTGAGGCCGGCAAGAGTCTCTGGCACGTCCTCCCGGCGGCCCAGTCCGCCGGGGACATCCAGTTCCGGTCGGCCGAGCAGATCGAGCAGTTTCGAAAGATGATCGAGGGATACCGCAAGGCGATGCAACGAGGACGGCTCGCCGAGAATCTCAATCGCCTGGTCACCGAGATTCGCTATCGCGAGGAAATCGACCGCCAGTACAAGACGCCTCTCGAACGGCTGACTCGTTGGAACTCAGTCGAGGAACTGGTCAACGCGATCTCGCAATACGAGGAGCGAACCGACTCGCCGACGCTGGACGGATTTCTCGAGGAAATCGCGCTCACCAACAACGAGGACGAAAAGGACAAGGACGAGCAGCTCAAGAAAAACGCTGTCGCCCTGATCACCCTGCACAGCGCCAAGGGACTCGAGTTTCCGGTGGTCTATCTGGTCGGCATGGAAGAGAGTCTCCTGCCCCACGAACGTTCCATCCAGGACGGCCACAACGCGATCTGCGAGGAACGACGCCTGGCATACGTGGGAGTCACACGCGCGCAGGACTTCCTGACGCTCTCCTGGGCCAAGCACCGCACCAAGTGGGGCAAGCGTCGCAAGAGCAAGACCTCGCGATTCCTGGCCGAAATGAACGGTGGCCCGGTCGGATTTGACGAGGAGGAGGAGCCGCCGGGTCGCAAGAAAAAGCGGCGACGTCGGACCACCAGCCGCTAGCACCTTCAGTTGCCGGCAGCTGCGGCCGGCCTGACGGGTACCGGCACGATCGAACGCTGCTTCTTGCCGTCCGCCACGCGGAACACCTCGAGCACACCGTGGCGCCCGGCGACCGCGACACGCGAGCCGTCACGATTGAGGCTGACGCCATAGACCGGGGCACGGACGCCGCCGATCACGGCCACGCGTTTCCGATCCGCCAGGTTGTAGACCCGTACCTCGTCGAATCGGCCCGCCACCGCGACTCTCTTACGGTCGCCGCTGAGTGCCATGTCGAGAATCTCGCCGGGCTGACTCTCAAAGTTCTTGGCATACTGGTTCCGACGCGTGACCGGTTTGGCACCGTTGCCGGCACCTGTCACCCCGACGTTTTGCAGCGCTACGTCCAGTTGAAAGGCTGTCAGAGCGCGCGACTTGCCCGCCGACACGGCGAATGCGTTATCGCTCACCACGCTCATCGTGCGTTCGGTCGAAGCATCCACGCTCCGCAGTAGCTTGCCGGTGGCCACGTCGGCTACCTTGGTGGACTTGTCGCGTCCGGCCGACACCAGGTACTTCCCGTTCGGTGTCCATGCTACGTCAACCACCCAATCACTGTGCAACTCAAACCGCTGCAGTGGCCCTGCGGGATCCAGCGACGCCACGTGAATGGCTCCGTCTGCACCGCCCATGGCGACGCGAGAGCCGTCTGGTGAAAACGCTCCACGGAAAACCGTATCTCCACTGATCCGTCGCGATGACAACGACTTGCCCGTGATGGCATCGAAGACGGTCAACAGACCAAAACGAGCCGGCGATCCGCCGGCGGCGATCAACCGCTTTCCGTCCGGGCTGAAGGCGACATGCGTGATCAGGTCAGCCCCGGTGGCCAGCCTGGTCGCCTGCTGCTTCGGATCGACGGGCACCAGAACGACCTCGCTGCGACAGGCACACGCCACTCGTGATCCATCGGGCGCGAACGCCACCGATGTGATGGCGGGTTGATGCGTGTAGAGCCTCGGGATCACAACCTTCGGCTCGGTCACCTTCGCCACTGAATCGATCTTAGCCCCCTCCCGGATCCATCGAGTGAGCGTGGCGATCTTTGCGGAGGTCAGCTTTGTGCCCTTCGGAGGCATCGAGGGCTCCTCGCCGCTGATCATCTCGATCAACAGGCTCTCTCCCGGCTTGCCCGCCACCACGAGCGGCCCGCTTTCGCCTCCGGCCCGGATCTCATCCGCTCCCGACAACGACAACTTGCCATCCGGCTTCGCACCGCTGTGACACGCCAGACAATGCCGCCTCAGGATCGGCCAGACCTCGCGGCGAAAACTCGTGGGCTCATCCGCCTCCACGATGCCCAGAGGCAGCCCGGCGACGGCGAGAAGAGCCAGCACGGCCAGCCGCAATTGGAGCCCAGGTTTCGAGACGTCACATCGCATCAGTGCACCAGCATGAATTCACGGCTGTTGAGCAGAGCCCACATGAAATCACCAGCTGCCTCGAGACGCTTCTCGCCATAGCTGGCAAAAAACTTCGTGGCGACCTCGCGTTCACGAGCAATGGGCTTGCGGCACAGCGACCACAGGTAGAGCTGTTCCACCAGCTTGCCGTTGTCCACTTCCGCCTTGACCAACTGAGCCACCCGGCCGCTACCGTTATTGACCCGGTTCAGGATCGACTGACCATTGATGAAGTGGAGCGCCTGGAGCATGTTCGCCCCCGAGTCCCGCTCGCACTCGCACGCCTCCATCCGCTGTGGCTTGCCAAACAGCTTCAGGAAGTCGCTTTGGATGTTGGCGTCTGGTAGTTGCTTGGCCGTAAACCCGGCCGGAGCACCGTTGAATCGCTCGGGCACCCCCGTCGCCAGGACCAGGCAATCCAGCAGCGTCTCGGCCGGGAGCCGCCTGGGAACAAATCGCGAGAAGTTCATGTCGTCGTGAGCATTGGATGCGTTGGCCACGCTGCTGCGTTGGTAGGTTTGAGAATTGACAATCGTCCGCATCAGATGACGCATGTCGAATCCGCTGGCAACAAAGTCGTTGGTCAATGCATCGAGCAGCCTGGGGTTGATCGGCGGGTTGGTGGACCGCAGGTCATCGACCGGATCGATGATCCCACGATGGAAGAAGTAGCTCCAGATGCGATTCACGAGGCTGCGGGCAAAAAACGGATTCTCCTTCGAAGTCAGCCAATTGACATAAGCACCTCGGCGGTCGATCCCCGTGGTCGCCAACTTGGGTTCATCACCCCCCAGGAATCTCGGAGGCTGAGCTTGCCCGCTCCGGGGATTCTTGCCGAAGCCGGCCTGCAGATTGAGCACAACAGCCTTCGCATTTCTGACACCCGGCAGCCGTGGGTCGTTTTTCGTCCCCACCTGGTTGAAGAAGCTGAACAGCCCGTAGTAATCCTCCTGCGTCCAGTTTTCGAACGGATGCGGGTGGCACCGGGCACAGAGCATCCGGACCCCACAGAAGACCTGCGTCGCCCGTTGCAACGTGTCGTGCGTATCGGTGCTCACCGCATAAAAGGCCGCTGTCGGACTCTCTGAAACGCCTCCCCGGCCGGACAGGACTTCGCGAGCAAATTGGTCAAGTGGTCGATTCGTCGCGATCGCCTCTCTCAACCACTCCCGGAAGGCGAACACGGCCGGGTCGCTCAAACGCGTCCGGCTGTTCTGGAGCAGGTCACCCCATTTCAGAGACCACTGGTCCACGAAGTCCTCGCGCGAGAACAGCGATTCGACCAGTTGCTCTCGCTTGTCGGCCGACTTGTCTGCGACAAACACCGCCAGTTGCTCGGGCGTCGGCTGAATGCCGGTCATGTCGATCATGACTCGACGCATGAACCCCTCGTCACCGACAAGCCCCGAGGGGTGGACGTTCATCGTGTTGAGCTTCTCGATCACAAATCGATCGACCAGGTTATCCCCTGGCACCGGGGTCGGCACAAAATCGCCTTTCGGCTCGAGCACCAGGAATTCGGCGGTTGCAAAGGTCCGCTCAAACCTGGCCGAAACGGCCGTCTCGCCAAGTAACAGGGCCTGGACGAGCCCATCCCTGGTCACAGCAGCAATCCTCTCGGTATTGACCGAAAACACGCTCAACCGGGTGACGTCGCGGCGGGACCCGTCGGAATACGTGGCAATCACCTGCAGTTGCTGCTCCCAACCCGGCCCGATCACGACCTTGCGAGGATGGATTTCCAGGGATGCGAACGACGCCGCATTGACCGGGTCCGCCTTGGCCCCTTCGCGAATCCAACCCGTCAACAGGCGATGCTCAAGACTGTCGGGTTCCAGCCGCACGCCTCCCTTGTGAGCCACCTCGCCCAGCGGTTTGGTCAACAACAGGCTGGCCGCCGGGTTGTGACGGTTCACCCTGCGTCCGAGGAATTCGTCGGTGAGTGCCTCAAAATCAGCAGCCGGATCCGCGCCGCGAAGCGAGAGTTTGAATCCGTTCTTGCCCAGCGAGTAGCCGTGGCACGCCCCCTGGTTGCATCCAGTCTTGGAAAGCACCGGCATCACGTCGTCACGAAAACTGTGCAACGACGCCTTTGACGGCAGACGCACCTCGACGGGGACCACAGCCATCAGTCCATGGACCTCGACGAGAATTCGGGTCTTGCCGTTGGCCACGCCACCGACCCAACCCAGGGAATTCACGCGTGCCACGCCAGGTGCCACCGATCGAAATTCCGCCTGGGACGTCAGATCGACGGTCCGTCCCAATGGCGTCTTGGCAGTGACGACCAGCGAATGAGATCGACGACCGTGCGTGACCAGGACATGCGAGGGCGACACGTGGAGTTGGCCGATCACCCCAGGCGATTCAGCAAGGGTTGGCCGTGCGCCGACCAGGAGCACACAGCCCCATGCCGCTGCGACCGTGATGACCGCCAGTTTTTGAGGGGAACGCATCAGTGTCATCGCCTGTTCTCTATCGTGTCAGGATTCTCGCTCGCGGTGGAGCCGGCGGATCTGGTGATTCAATGTCAGTCCATTCCAGGCGGAAGGCCTGTCGGGCCGACACCTGCACCTTGAGAGTCTTGGGATTCGGCGCCCCGGACACGACCAACTGCAAGTTGTCCAGCCTGTTGGCCGTCACCTTGCCTGGAATCTTCAACGGCAGCTCGAACCGGGGCTGCCCTGGCTTGATGACCAGCTTCGGAACCGGCACACCCTTCGGCAGTCCGGCGACCGTCACGGTGACGTCGCCGCCGAATGATCCGTACGCGAGAAACTCGCCGCGCAGCCGAACCGTTGCGTCAGACTTGGGAGTGCGGGTGCCACGGACGACGGGGTCGGCCAGTGGTGCCAGGCCGAGCGACGGCCTGGCCGCCAGTCTCACGACCGGGCTGAATGATCTCGCCAGAGCCGTCTTGTTGTCTGCCGATCGCAATTCCGCCACGATCGCCAGATCGTAGGACGAGAGCGGGAGTCCCGCCGGGACGGACACCTTGTAGACGGCACTTCGCGGTGTCTTGGCGACGGCCTCACCCAGAGCACGCTCGGCGGTCTCGAGATCGGCCCGGGCCTTGGTGATTTGCTGTTTCACTGCCGCATCAGGCTCTCCACCGGTCGCAGCCTTCTTTTCCAGCGCCGCCAGGGCGTCGCTTGCTGCCTTGGCCCTCTGTTGTGCCTTCTTCACGACCCCGGGAACGGGAACGTCCACCGTCGCCGCAGTGCCGCGCAGCGCCGCAGCCGCGTTCGGCTTCCCCTTGACCAGCGGCGTCTTCTGGCTGGTGACCACGCTCAATCGAATCGGCCCGATTGCCTGAGGCAGACTCTGCAGGGTCACCGGTACTGCCACTTCCTGTCCTTGCCACAATGTCGCCCCGTCGGCTGGCTTCAGGTCGACCAGCACGGGCGACGCCTCGGAATTCACGTGCCCGACCACCAAATCCTCTCGCAGCCACGGCTGTGTGGTCGACAGGGGGTGACTCGATGCCCGGACGGTACGACGAATCACACCATCCGAAGTGCGGCCAACGCCGACGAGGCCAAACGCCGCTGCTGCAATCACGCCGTCGCCGGCCACACCGGCGGGTCCCACGACCGTGACAAGTGCTCCCGGAGCCCCGGCCGGGATCACGGGAGCCCGCAGCGAAAACGCTTGTGGCATTTCCGACGTCTCGAGCTTGATCTCTCCAGCGTATCCTCGCCGGACCGCATCAATTCGAAAGACGTGCCGGCCACCGGGCAGCACGTTGTATGAGTTGGTGTCGACGATGAGATCAAAGTCGGCCGGAGCGGGATCGGTCGTTCGGGTCACCACCAACCGATACACGAAGCGTGAACCGCCCCGTCCGTGGCGATCCTTGACGACAGCCATCACCTGTTTCACCCCGGCCGGAACGGTGAAGTCGACCCGTGAATCCGACCGGACCGTATCGTCGTTGGACGCGAGCACGCCGCCATCGGTCTTCTTGATCTCCAGCACGGAATCGAGAGGCGAGCCAATCCGATCGGCAAACACCTCCCAGCGCAGCTTCTCACCGGGCTTAACCGCCACCGTCCAGCTGTCCTGCTCAGCGGCTGTCTGCAGTCGACCATGGCCGGCGGATGGAACGCTCTTGAGCTCACGAGGTGTCGCCTCCGCTTCAACAATTTCCGGCCAACGTGAAGACATGACACGCGGTTGCAATCCGATGGGGAGCGACCTGGCTGCCCAGCCGACCGGGACCAGTCCATGTGTGCCACCTGGTAAGGCGACGGTCGTCACGTGTTCCTGGTCGCCTGTGCCCAGCAACGTCAACCGGGTGGACCGGCCTGCGGTGACCGCGGAGGGAAACACCAGGTCGGCGGCATCGAATTGGCCGATCGACACACGGAAATCACCAGGATTGCCGCCGGCATACTGCAGGTCATGACAGCTCAGGCTGTAGACCCCGTCCTCGGGCAGCGTCGTCACCAGGCGAGTGTCGCCTCCGAGATCCACTCGAGGCATACCGAGCCCGATTCTCCGGCCGCCGGGTCGCCTCAGGTGCAAGACCGGTCTGAGCGTGGAACCGAGCCGCCTGGCCAGGACGTCGATCACGATCTGCTGTCCACCTCGACCAGAAAACTCCAGGCGGGCCTCCTGGGCACCGGCCAAGCGGCCGTGCACCGCCACCGGCAGGCTGTCGATCTTGAGGTTTTCAGAATGAGGTCGCTGCGGGAGCCGGTCCACGGTGATCACCTGTGGTGTCGAGACTCCGTGGCCGCTGACCCATCTCAGGTGAGTAACTCCCGAACGAACTTTCCCATCCAGGGAGATATCGATGGTGGCACGTGTCGCCGTCGGCTGGCCGACAACTTGCTGGCTTTTCACCGGCACACCGAGCAGCACGCGTGGCATTGGCACAAGGTTGGTCCCCGTCACCATGACTCGCGTCGTCCCCTCGATGCGAACGCCTCGTACCGACAACGACGAGACCGTTGGCGGTGCGGCGTGTGAGGGGAGAGCCAGCCCCTGGACACCAAGACAGGCCGCCAGACAGGCCAGGATGGAATGGGCGGGCCGAGTCATGCGACGGATCTTCCGGTCGATCAGGGGTCAGTCGGCATCGATCGCCGGCGGGAGTCCCGGGGCAACCTGCCCGCGTTCCTAGCCAAACAGCTCCGGAATCGGATCGGCTTCGATGAACCGCACCGGGCGGCTCCCGGGACCGGGCATCATCGTCGATTCCAGGTCAATGCCCATCGCCGAGTACACCGACGCCACGACCTCAGGCGGCAACACGGGGCGGTCGTGTGGAGCGGCCCCGATCTTGTCCGTCGAACCGATGACCTGGCCGCCCTTGACCCCCCCGCCGACAAAGAAATTCGTCCAGGCCGGTGGATAGTGGTCCCGGCCGCCACGGTTGTTCAACTTCGGCGTTCGCCCGAATTCACTGAGCACGGCCACAACGGTGTCCTCGAGCATGCCGCGATCCTCGAGATCCTCGATCAGGGCGGTGAAGGCCTGGTCGAATTGTGGGCAGAGGTGGCGCTCGTAGTCGAGATAGGTGTTGTCCAGGCTGCTGCCGTTGGCGTGCATGTCCCAGCACGTCACATTGAACACCGTGTCGAAATGATTGACGGTGACGAAGCGTGAGCCGTTTTCGATCAGTCGACGCGCCAGCAGACAGCTCTGGCCAAACGTGTTACGACCGTAGCGATCCCGCAGGGCGTCAGTTTCCTCGGCCGGATCAAACGCCTTTCGTGTCTTGGGGGACGTCAGCAGATTGAAGGCCCGGTTGTAAGCCGTGTCGCGCTGAATCGTCGACGACGTCTCGGTCTTGCGCTGGATCGCGTCCAGTTGCTTCAGCAGGTTACGACGTGAGTTGATCCGGAAGTCAGTCTGGCCCTTGGGAGGTTCCAGGTTGGCCACCTTGAAATTCTTGATCGCCGGATCGCTGCCGAGAAAAAACGGGGCGTGGGCCGTGCCGAGATGACCGGCGGCCTGGCCGTGAGGTGTAGAGGTACCCGTGTTGCCGATCTTGGCCGGCAGAATGATGCTCGCCGGCAAGCTCGTTTTCTGACCGAACACGCGAGACACGACCGAGCCCATATGGGGCTTGATGTTGGCCGCGTTGAAGTCGTGCCCGGTCATCATCCAGCGCTGACCATTCTCGTGAGAGGCCCCGGTGTTGTGGTGCAGGCTGCGAATCAGCGCAACCCGGTCCATCATCCGGGCCATCAGCGGAAAGTGCTCGCAAATCTGGATGCCGGGCACGGCGGTCGAAATCGGCTTGAACTTGCCGCGGATGTCCGACGGAGCGTCGGGCTTCATGTCCCAGGTGTCCAGGTGTCCTGGTGATCCGACCAGGAACAACGTGATGCAATTCTTGATCTTCTGCTTCTTCGGATCGACGGCTCCAGCCGCTTCGAGTTCCATGGCGGTCGGCAGCGACAACCCCATCGCGGTGGCACCGGCCTGGAGGAAACTGCGTCGGCTGAATCCGTCACACAACGGGGCCTGGCCCTGTCCAACGTGGATCATGGTCTGAGATTCCTTTCGCGGCGAATGGCCGGCTGAGTCCGGTCAGATCGTGTACGCGACCGTGTTCGAAATATCGATGAACTTACTGTCGATGAACTCGCGTTTCTTGTTCTTGCGGTAGTTCACGTACTTCCACATCTGCAGCACGATCTCGTACTTGCCGGGAGTCTTGTCGGCGTGCTCGTAGGACACGTCTGCTCGGGCTGCCGGCGTGGCGATCACCTTGCCGTCACGCTTCACCTGCCACTGCAACCGCAGCCCCCAGTCGTTGGTGACACCGCCACGGATCACCTTCCGCCCCTCGAGACGGATCTCCGACTTCGGTGTGCCTTCGAACTTCTGGTCCATCCGGGGAAGCCTCCGATTCCATCGTTCTCGCGATGCTCAGAACATATACGAGCATCTTGATACTTGGATTCTACACAATTCTCGGGCCGTTCCCAGAGGGAGTCTCCTGGGAAGAACGACCGGTCACGAGCGGGCGAAGGTCGAATGACGCGTTGACTTGTAACGGACGTCGAGATGCGGCGTCTTGAGCACCTTTTGCTTGACCATCGACTCGATCGATGCCGCCAGGATGCCCGACACCAGCAAAGTCCGCTCGACCGGGTACCCCGCCTTGCCACTCACGAACATGTCCTCGGCGTGGCCCATCAACTCGGCCGAATACTGGACGTTGGGGCCAGGAGGGAGGTGGAACAGCGTCGAGAGAGGCTTCTTGCGTCCCTTGAGATCAGCAGCAAACGTGAAGTCCTTCACGAGGCCATTCATCAGCAGCATCGTGGCCCGTGTCCCGTCACGGTGCTCGTACCGGTAGGCCACTGGCTCCTTGACCATCTTTCGAATCTCTGCGGGCGTCGGATGCCAGTGCGTGAATGTTGGTCGAGGTTGCACGAGCGTCTGGGTTCGTGTCAGGCAGGCCTCGAACAGCTCCGCGCTCCATCCCCCGGCATCGAATGACCCCTTGTTCATCGCTTTCCAGAACGCGTCGCCGCGGAGCCCTTCGACCCAGGCTACTCCCGATTCGCCGTCGTCACGTCGCTCGGCCATACACTGCATGACCTCCAGGGCGTGGAAGTCGTAGCTGTCCACACCGCCATAGGCCACACCCATCAGTTCGTTGACCTTCTGTCCTCGTGGCAGGTCGATCGACGGCATGCGCCATGTCACGGGCAAGCTCGAACCTGCCATGAAGGGGAAATCGAGTTCCCGAGAAATGTCGACCATTTCCCGGGCCCATTCCCATTTCCACGAGAGGTGTTTGTCATTGAACACCGGCACACTGACACCGTCCTCGCGAAACACGTCGGTGATCTTCTTGAACAACTCGTAGCGCGGGTACTTTTTCTGTCCGAGTTCATTGCGGGGATAATCTCCGTGCTCGCCGATCAGCAGCACCGCATCCACGGCCAACTTCTTGCCACCGCGCCGCAGGGTCTCCGCCACCGTCGGAAAGATCTTGAATCCAAACTCCTTCTCGCGAGCGCGACTCAAGTCGTTCTTGGGCACCTGGTCGGCATACAGCGACACGACATCCAGTCGCGGCTGATTCCATGTGCCGTCGGTCGGATAACCGTGCAGGAAGCGATCGCCCATGTGCTGGGAGTGCGAGTGGTATCGCCATTCGGTCGAGACGATCGCCATCGTCTTGCGAGCGGCCTTTTTCCTGGCCCCATCCGCCACGCTGGTCCCGCCGGCCAACACACCGGCGGCAGCGGCTGCGGTCGATCCCTGAACAAACTCACGCCGACTCAACATCTTTCCTCTCCTCCTTGCCCCCCCAGATTCTCTGGGGTCAGAGCTTAAATGGTGGCCACAACGATCATCCAAACAACCACACGAGAATGCCACTATTCACTATTCAAGCTCTGCCCCTCGATCGCGCGGAGCGGGGCGAGGATCCTTGAGGCGTGTCGGGCACTGTGGTGGATGGTGTTGGTGGCCTTCACGGCATCGACGGGAAACTCGATCGTCAGCGGTTTTCCCGTCTGGGGGTTGGGTTCGTACAACGGGGCCCCAGTGCTTGCGACCGTGACACGGATACGGTGCCCCTTATTGAAGATCTGGCTGAGCCAACCGACACGAAATCGCACCGGATAGACCTCACCCGGTGTCATCAGCACCTCACGGCGAAATCCCTCCCGGTAACGCACTCGCCAGGGATAGTCAATCAGCAGGATCGAGCGTCCATCAGGATAGACATCACTGACACGCACGATGACATCGGTGTCGACCGCGGTGGAAGACAGGTGCAATTGGACCTCCACTCTGCCGGTCCACTCGACCGGGCTCTCGAGCACCTGCGAGGTGAAGGTCAACACGTCGTCCTGCTTTTCAAATGCCCGGGCATCGCGGGCGCCAGGAAATCCGCGTCCGGGTATCGAACGAGGAGCATTGGGGTCACTGCTGTAGGACGTCGAGGCCAGTGGCCCCTGGGCCACGGTCGGTTCCGATGTCCCCAGCCGGCCACCTCCCTGTAGATAATATGCGGTGGTTCTGGAGGGTGGAGGAAAGTCGTCCGCCTCGCGCCACTGGTTGCCCGGCGCCCCGTCTTCCCCGACCGCCCCCATCACGTAGTAGCGAACCGGGGCGTGAGCATGTCGAGCCAACGGGCGTCCCTTGAGATGATGGTCGAACCACTCGACCATCGACCGATGCACCTCGACCGCCGCGTTGGAAGGAAACTCGAGTTCCGCGACCCGGTTGCCCTTGTTCCGGCGACCATGCAGCCAGGGACCGATCAGCAGCTTCTGCCGCCCGACAGAACCCGGCCCACCGCGGTGTTGCCTGCCCTGGAAACTGGCAATGGACCCCTGGTTCATGAAATCGAACCAGCTGCCGATGGTGAAGCATGGGACATTCATTCGATCGAAGTGCCGGCTGCAATCCTCAGCTTCCCAGTATTCGTCGTAATTCGGATGAGTGAACCACTCGGCGAGCAGGGCCCGGTTGTGAGCAGCCACGCGACAGTTGGCGTCCATTCCCTTGAACCGGTCTGGCCGCGTCGTGCCACCGATTCGGTACCCCTCCTGAAACAGGCTCAGGCCGGTGTCGACCATGTACTGGCAGGCCAGGTGTGGCGGCCTCGTGACGGCCAGGAAATTCTGGGCGAATCCTCCCTGGGAACTGCCGAACGTCCCGATCTTGCCGGTGCACCACTTGCGGGCAGCCAGCCACTCGCACGTGTCGTACCCATCTTGCATGTCTCCCCAGGCCAGGGCCCTGTATCCCACCCATGTGCCCTCGGACTTCTGGGCCCCACGAAAATTGACGTGCAACACGCCGTAACCTTCACGAGCCAACTTAGCCGCCAGTTCTCGCGTGCCCCGACCTGTGAGCCTCGCGTATCGCTGTTCAAAGACCCCCGGAAACGGCCCCTTTCCGGGCGGGAGGTACAGGTAGCCGGACAGACGGGTGCCATCTCTCATCGGCACCATCACATGCGTCTCGGTCACCCCTCCCAGGTCCACCTCATCTGCCGCACGTACGCGTTGATCTCCCGCACCGCCCAAGGCGGCAACCGCAACCACCAGCCACACTCCCGGGCCTCGCATCAGATCACTCCCAGCATCCGGGCCGCGTTATTGTAAAAGACGTCCTCGACCTGGCTGTCGGTGAGTCGTTCCGACCAGCACGCCCATTTCATCGATCTCAGGTGTTCGAGTCCGACGATCACGGGGTCAATCCTCTGGTGCTTTTCACCCCACACCGGTGTTTGCTCGTACAACCAGATGAACGAATCAGCGGCTCCCAGCGAACGACCTCGCGTATGACTGACCGGCAGGTCCGTGCCATACATTAGCTTGTCGTGACCGATGATCCTCATGATCGACTGGTGGGCGATCGGTTCGCAATTGGCCGATGTGTCGAAGTACAGGTTGTCGAGACCGGTCAGTTTGGGCAGTCCCTCGAAGTTGTGAGACGGCTGAAAGCCTCGAGCCGAATGCGCGAGAATCAGCTTCATGTCCGGGTAGTTCTCGCAGTACCGACGGATGCAGGCGATGTTCGCCGGGTCGGCTACCGCTCGCGACTTGACCATGTGCAGCGTGATCGCCCAGCCCTCCTCGTGAGCCACCTGGATCATCGGCTCGGGGAGAAACGCCTCGATGTCGGCTTCCCACGTGGGAACCGCGTTGGACATCGTGTGGTAGCACTTGAGGCCATGGAGTCCCAGACGCCGGACCTCTTGTCTCACCCACTCCGGGTCATCCTCGGGGTGAATGAAGAAGATCCCGCGATTCATCGGGTCAACCGCCACGTTTTCGGCGACCCATTCGTTGGCCTTTTGCCGCCCCGACAATTCGGTCGAAGTGGTGAACGGGATAAACATGGCCTGGGTCGGTCGGTCCCCGTGGACGTCTTTCATCAGGCGGTTGTATTCGGCGAGTCCGACGTTGGGCTCCGCCCCGGGAACCGTCCACGCCACGCAGTCCTGGTGCCACAGGTGCGTGTGAGCGTCGTAGATCTTGTCCGGCAGGAAGCTGTCGATCTCTCGACGGAAAAACTCGTGGTCGACCTCATTGACAGGTGTGCCTTCAAAACTCATCGATCGCAACTCCCTGAATCTCGTACAGCTCTCGTCCACGTTTGCCGATTTCGCCGAAAACACCAGGACGTTTTGATGAGCACAGACAACCGTCCGTCCGCGAGACATCCTGGCGACGGAATCAAGGCATCCTACGACCGCCTCCGGACCATTGCCACCGACCGGGAAAACCTGCGGATTGAGAGCTTGGAGCATGTCTTGAAGCGACGTAGTCTGTAGCCAACATGTCTCCACACCTGGTCTTGTCGTTGGCGGTCGTATCGGCCCTGCTGATGCCCGACGTTGCGGCAACGGCTGGCGCCGCGGCTCCTCGTGAGGACACAGCCGAGAAGGAGCCACCAGGGCGGGACTTCAGCTTCCTGGGGTCTCATCGGCCCCGCCACTTTCGGACCAGGGACTCGCTCGCAATCGGGACGGACAAGCGCGACGACGCGCGAGCCTGTCTGCAGTCGCTTGGCTGGCGGCCGGCTCCCTTCCAGGTTGGATGTGAAACACCCGACGGCCAACCGTTTGAGGTGAGATTGAGATTTCCGTCTCCGGTTGCCACCGGTCAAAAGGCCAATGACCTGGTGACAGTCGAGTGGTTCGTGGCGGGGATGGATACAGGTGCTGCGCGTCGCGCCCGGTCTGTCGTCGTCGTGCACGAGTCCGGACGGTCGATGGCGGTAGGGCGTCTCTTTGCCGCCACTCTCCGCAAACAGGGGCTACACGCATTCATGGTCCAGTTGCCGGGCTACGGCAACCGCGCGACCCCGGGCGGCCGATTGCCGACTGACAGGATGTTCGAGCGACTCAGGCAGTCGATCGCTGACGTCCGCCGTGCCCGAGATGCCGTCGCGGCGATGCCGCTGGTCGACACGTCTCACATCGCGCTACAGGGGACGAGCCTGGGTGGTTTTGTCATCGCGACATCGGGCAGCCTGGACTCCGGCTATGACAGTGTCTGGGTCATGCTCGCGGGGGGGCGACTGTACGAGACCATTCTCGAGGGACAACGTGACACGGCCTCCATCCGCCGCAAGCTCGCCGAAGCAGGCATCGTGGGTGATCGCCTGAAAGAGTTGGCCCGTTCGATCGAGCCAACCCGGGTCGCCCATCGACTGGCGCCGGATCGCACGTGGCTGTTCTCGGGAGTCCGGGACACGGTCGTCCCAATGAAGAGCGCCATCGCGCTGGCTCGTGCGGCCCGACTCCCGACCTCCCATCACGTCAAGATGCCTACCGACCACTACACCGGCATCGTTCTCGTCCCGAGCATGTGCCGACTGATGGCCCGCCAGGTTAACACTCTCGGTCCGCGCCCCGGCCGCCCTCCGGTACCGGTGTCAGAACCTGTTCGATAGAAATACCCAGTCCGATTTCCGCATCTTCCCAGTGAGCTTGCCCAGGCTCTCTATTCCACCCCTGGCCCGCTGGCAGCCACCCCAACGGTCTTGAAGATCGCAGCGAGACGATGGGCCGCTTCGACCACTCGACGTCGCGAGATGCGGCGGGCCTGTTTCTCGTAGTCCTTCGAGAGCTGAATCGGCGAAATCGCCTGATCTCGCTTCGGCCCAGCGGCAGAGACGGCTTGCAGAATGCTTGGCACGTAGACCGACTGGCGGGCAATCTTGTGACTCTCCGCGACCCAGGTCTCGGGCTTGAGATCCCTGGCGGCTCGGCGTCCAGCATCACGCAGCCTCCTGTCTGCCCCGATATCGGCAGCCAGTCGTCTCACATCATTCGTGAGCGAAAAGCCACCACCAAACTGGCCGTCCCAATACATGTGCAGGTTGATGGTCTTGGCCTTGCCAACGATTGGAATGTCATTGCCCCCTCGATCCCCTTTCCGAAAGCGGCCGCGCGAGAACAGGGCCGTCGAATGACACGGCTGGTGAATGTCTCCGACCATGTGACACAGCCAGGTCAGGCAGATCGCGCGATCAGCCGGCGTCGTGTTGTGACTCTTGAGCAATCGCCGGCACAGGTTGATCGCCTGGATCACGTTGAGGTCCTGGGTGGCCAGCGTCGCGCCAGACACGGGTCGCGACGCCAGGTTGACGGTGAGCCGTCCCCTGAGTGCTCGCTCGTCGGCCGGCGAGCCGAACAGCGGTCGGTTGATGTAATGCCACGTCGGGCGGTCACGGTCCGTTTTGCGAACCATGTCGCTCCAAACGGCCGCCTGGGAAATCACCCACTGTTGCCGAAACGACTCGCTGACGGGATCTCGTTGCGGCGTGAAGTACTTTTCAACCTGGGGATGCTGGCCAATCACCTTTAGCACACTCTGCCGCTCGTCAGCCTCGAGTTGACGCCAGGCGATCAGCGCAACGATGCGGTGGCCCGAGTCCCACCAGGCCACAGCGGTTTCGGAATGTGCCAGGACCACAAAGGCCATCAGCCAGCTGAGCGTTGCGGTTCGAAAATGTTGCGTCTTGAACACGTCCTGGATTCCTGTCGGGTGTGTTGCGTCCCGTCTCCACTTTGCTCAGGGTGACGCAACGGAAGTCAACTTGCCAGACTCCCACGTATCACTCGCCCCGTCTCCATGCCGTCAGCCCGCCCATGACAAACAACATCTCGGCAGCGTGGCAGCGCGAGCCAGGAGTCCGCGTCTCCGGGTCACGTCCGCTCGACGCGTCAAAAGTCCAGGCGCCTGGCGTGATCGAGCGACCGGAAGGCGGCCTGAGGCTGTTTTACACGGGAGTCGGCCCTGGCCGTCCCTACCCCGCCTGCCAGGGTTACATTCTGAGTGCCGTGTCGGATGACGGTCTTCATTTCCAGACCGAACCGGGGATCAGGCTCGCCCCTGATCCCTCGGTCACTCACATCTCCCTGCGGGTTCTCGCCCCGTCACTGGTCCGGCTCGACGATGGACGTTGGCGGATGTACGTCGAGGCGCGAGGCCCTTCGTCGCGCGGGCCGGTCATCACGAGTGCCATCTCGGAGAACCAGGTCGACTGGAAACACGAACCCGGCATCTGGCTCGCCACCGCCGACGGCCTGGGGGGGCCTCGCATCCTCCATCTCGCCGACGGACGATTCCGGCTGCTCGCCTGTGCCGATGACTATGGGCCCGGCGGCCGATCCGGGCTCGAGAAGTCCGGCAAGCACATCATCAGCGCGCTGTCAGAAGACGGTCTTGAGTTCGATCCCGAACCTGGCGAACGCATCCGCAGCGACGAAGTCGGCGGAGGTGTGGACGGAATCACCGCCGGGCAACTCCTGCCCCCCAGCGGGAACTCATCAGTATGGACCATGATCTTTTCGGCCTGGCGGCCGCCGCCTGCAGGCCACGTCGTCCCCACGCACCCGAGTGAACCGTCGGCCTCGGGGACACCCTCTGAAGTCGTCGACTTTGCCGCCGCATCCATCGCGGCAGACATTTCCGGATTCCGTTCTCGCATCTACCAGGCCACCTCGAGCGACGCGACGACGTTCGGACGACCGAGCGTGATCGTCGAGGGTGGCGGCTATGACAGTGACGACGTCGATGGCGTCCACGCCGAGGACATGTCCGTCATCAGCCTCGGAGACGGCAAACACCGAATGTACTATGCTTCCTGCGATGCCACGGGATGCTGGCAGATCGCCAGTGCCGTCTCTGGTTCCTGAGGAGCACCCGGTCCCCGGCCACTTGCCAGGGGTCACCACAACTCGTCCTCGCCACATCGGACTCGATCCACCGTGCAATCGATCTCGTTCATCGACTGGGCCATCTGCGGCTTCTATCTGGTCCTGGTCATCGGACTGGGCCTGTTCTTTTCGAACAAGCAGAAGGACAACGACGACTTTTTCCTGGGCGGCCGGAACATGCACTGGCTGCCGGTGGGCCTGTCGTTGTTTGCATCCACGTTTAGTTCGAATTCCTTCGTCGGGCTACCCGCGGAGGGAGCCTTCGGCGACTACCACCAGTTGCTGGCCATCTACTTCATCCCGTTCGTGGTGATCCCGGTCACCTGCATCTGGTTCATCCCGTTCTACAAGAGCTTCGGCTTCGTCAGCCTCTACGAGTATCTCGAGCGTCGTTTCCACCGCCGCGTGCGACTCATGGCGAGCCTGATCTTCATGCTCTACTCGGCCGGCTGGATGGGCACGATGTTGCTGGCGGTTTCGAGAATCCTGGACGTCGTGCTCGATAACAACTCGACCGGCCAGACGCTCGCCGTGATCGCCATCGTCGGGATGCTGGCAACGATCTACACGGCGATGGGCGGGGTGAAGGCAGTGATCTGGACGGACACGATACAGGCATTCGCGCTGTTCGGCGGCATGATCTTTCTGCTCGGCATCCTCCTCTCCAGGATCGACGGCGGATTCGCGACGTTTCTGGCCGATGGGTCAGCGTCAGACAAGTTCGACATGTTCCGAACCGACGGCGGCCTGGCCAGGCGGAATGTGTTTTCCGCGTGCGCCTACGGGTTCTTCGTCTACATGGGTGGCCAGTTGGCGTCGTACGGGTCATTCCAACGCTACGTGACCGTCGACAGCATCAACGAGGCCCGCGGCGCCCTGATCATCAAGGCTGTGTTCACGCTGATCTCCTGCACCTTGTTCTTCCTCGTCGGCACGGCCTTGTTCGTCTATTACCAGCAGTCACATGTCGACGTGTACAACGAGCTGGCCAGCGGCAAGGGCAAGGACCAGCTGCTGCCTCACTTTGTGATCCACCACGCCGGTGGGTACGGCATGACCGGCCTGATCCTGGCCGGGCTGTTTGCCGCGGCCATGAGCAGCCTCGACAGCGGAATCAACAGCATGACGGCGACCCTGGTGACCGACTGGCTGGGCGGAGAGGAGCGTGGCACCCGGTTCAATCGCATGATGACGTGTGTGTTTGGAGTCGGAGTCACCGGCATCGCCTGCCTGCTGGCCCTGATCGACTCGCCCGTCTTCGACATCCTGCTTTCCATCGCCGGTGCCACACTGGGCTTGCTGCTGGCCGTGTTGATGATGGGAATGCTGGTGCCACGGGTGAACACCTTCGGAGTGGTCTGCGGCCTGCTCGCGGGACTCTCGGTGTTCGCCATGATCCGGATGGGCCTGCCAGCTCTCGACGCCGAGTCCCTCGAGAGTCTCGGCCCGGTGGCTGGCCTGAAAGCCAACACCTGGTGGGACGGGCTGCTGACCACGGTCCCGGCCGTCATCGTCGGGATCACCGCAAGCCTGCTTCGTGCAGCCCCGAGAACGGAGCAACTCCACGGCTTGCTTCTTTTCCGCCCCGCCCTGCAGCCCAACCCGGATCCGGGTACTGATGGCATGCAGACACCTGGTAAACCGGGCGAGGCATGACGAGTCAAGTCAATCGGATTCCCGTCCGAGCAACCAGGGCATGACCAGGCAGCCCGGGTCAAACACCAGGGATGAGGCTTCCGCCGCGATGTCGTGATAGGCGTCGAGGGAATCGACCGCCAGACCGGTCCCGCAGGCGGCAATCGGGACCGGGCCGTGTGAATGGGTCTTCGTGCGGAGCAGCGTGGGATGGTCGGGCGACACGAGCAATCGGTGGTCACCGTGGTCTTCCAGCCAGCGATGCAACGGGGCGACGATCCACTCGTCAATTCGCTCGATCGCCTCGACCTTGGCCAGGACGTCACCCTCGTGGGAGGCCGCGTCAGTCGCTTCGACGTGGACGACCACCAGGTCATGATTCTCCAACGCTTTGATCGCTGCGCGGCCCTTGGCGGCGTAGTCGGTGTCCAGGTATCCGGTGGCACCGGCGACAGCGACCACGTCCCATCCGACCAGTCGGCCGAGCCCTCGAACCAGATCGACAGCGGTCACGACAGCACCTCGCACACCAAAACGATCCACAAACGGGGTAACCGCAGGGCGTCGGCCGTGGCCCCAGAGCCACACCTGGTTGGCCTGCGACGGGTTCACATTGGACGTAAAGAGACTCCTGCTGCGATTCATGAGGCCACGTAACACATCAGCTCCGGGGCCAGTCGGCAGAAAGCCCTCGACCTGTTGATCCGTCACATCGTGCGGCGGGATCGAATTCGTCTCCCGCGTGAACATGGGACCATTCGCAGCATCTCTACTGCGATAGACCAGGAGATTGCGATATCCAACCCCGGCGTGGAATTCCCAGGGCGAGTCCGGACCGAGATCGTCCTGCAGCATCTGCAGAAGGTCCTCGGCATGATCCTGTTTGACCTGGTGAGCGTTGAAGCTCTCCATCGCGCCGCCGATGACCGTGACCAGGTTACATCGGATGGCCCAGTCGTCGTCACCGAGCGCCACGCCACGGGCTGCCGCCTCGAGTGGCGCCCTTCCCGTATGCCAGGTCAAGGGATCGTAGCCGACGAGGTTCATCATCCCGACATCGCTGCCACTGGGGAGTGTGTCCGGCACGTGAACCGCGCGCCCGACCTGTCCCAAGCGGGCGATGCGATCCATCGCGGGAGTGTGGGCAGCCTGAAGTGGCGTGAGCCCCTTCAACGTCGGCTGGGGCTCATCGGCCGCACCATCGGGAATTATGACGGCAAATTTCATCGCGAGGGCAGCAGCATCGACGTGGGAATGGGACAAACTCTCCAGGTCGAAAGCGGGTGTGTCGCCTCGACCGGAGGCGATTGGCGGCCAGCAGAGTGACTCTCGAGGTATCTGCCCCCAACCTGGTGTGGGACGAGGAGACTCAAGAGCCCCCCGGGGAGGACGGCAGATGGCGTCATCCCCCGGGGGCATCGAGGCGGAGAGAGAGGGATTCGAACCCTCGGTACCCGTGAAGGCACACCGGTTTTCGAGACCGGCCCGTTCGGCCACTCCGGCATCTCTCCCGGAGCCCACCAGGTGGAAAAGTGTCCCACCCGAGGCCGCGGCAATCATAGTCCCCGTGGCTCTTTTGCGCCAAGGGGCGCACCAAGCCCGAGTCTCGTGTCGATCCAACTCGCGTCGACAAATCGCCTCCAGAGCCAACGGAGGGTCTGTTCAGCCCTGTCAATCGCCTGCAGCTGCTCTTCGGGACTCACCGCTGCCTCGTCTTCGAAACCGACGCCTCGCGGACCGAGACTCGCTCCGCAGTTCAGCCGCTTCAAGTCCTCGTTGACCCGAGCCTCCACGCGGACGGCCCAGACGATGCCATAGGCTTGCACGAAGTCGTCCCACGCGACAGCCAGACCGTGGCTCCGGGGGTGAGCGAGCCTCCCTGCACTCTCGGACCACGCAGGATGAGGTCGACGGGACCAGGTGATGGCCGCCGCGATCAGGCACGCTCCGGCCACACGGATCGATGTCGTCCAGACGCTTTCGTCAGGTACCCACCCCGTCAACGGCAGCAACAACGACTCGATCCCTGCTGCGGCGGCTACGACGCACCAACCACGTCGCGTGACCAGATGGTTTCCCATGCCCAGCACCAGCACGACGAGGATGGCCACCAACTCGGGCCAATCCAGCCGAATCGGTTCGAAGGACAGTTGGCCCTTGATGCCACTGATCCAGCCAGCCAGTGCAACTCCAGTGACCGGCCATTCGAGCATCAGCACCAGGGGTAGCATGACAAATCCGCCCCAGGCGGCCGCCCCGGGCCGTCTCGCTCCCAGCACAGACACCGGGGGACAAAGCCACAGCACGCAGGAGGCATACCACAGATGATCGGCGCAGCCGGCCCCAAGACTTCCACTGCGGCCTTCGAGAAATTCGTATCCGGCCGTGAGCACAGTCATCGCCAGTGCGGCCTGTCCCCAGTACCAAGCGGCCATCAGCGTCGTGCCGCGGCATGCGGTCCGGCCTCGCCACCACCCGGCCCAGGCCACCAGCAGTGCTGCGATCGTCACGATGTGCATAATCCGACTCGCCCCGACCCGGCGCCAACCAGACTCCTGGGGTGTCATTTTCCGAACAGCCGACACACCCCCGCGTCGCGACTGTTACGACCGTCTCCGCCCGTCCGCCTCACCAGACTAGCGGCCGCGATGCCCGGTTTCACCACACGGACTGGCACCTCGTGGTCGAAAACTGATCTTGTGACGCTTGATCACTTGGATCGAGTTGAGGGGACCAGGCCCGTCGAAGCGAGTCTGATCCAAACCAACGACACCTCACACGTGTCACAGCACCATGACGATACTGAAGGAGATCTCCTGATGAAGTGGACAACCGTGATCGCCGCTGTTGCGGCTCTGTTTGTTGGCACCCAGTCGGCCGATGCTGGCCTCCTGGATTTCCTCCGTCTGAACCGCACGAACAACAAGTGCGAGGTCAAGACGGCGAAGCCGAAGTGCGCCAAGCCGGCCGCGCCCAAGTGCGCCAAGCCCGCCGCGCCCAAGGCTGCCAAGCCCGCCGCGCCCAAGTGTGCCAAGCCGGCCG
>MDTE01187327.1_pt1 | contig 50065 bp, 47 predicted proteins | sample 811231 | NCBI WGS metagenome assembly MDTE01 (sample SAMN05326651, study PRJNA326480) | marine metagenome | isolation source: seawater | place: Indian Ocean: Red Sea | collected 2010 | reverse complement strand
TTATTTCCTCTACTAAATCGATGACAGGACATTTAGCTGCTGGTGCTGTAGGGATAGAAGCGGTTGCATCCATACTTGCAATGGAAAACAATTGCGTTCCTCCGACAATTAATTACGAATACGAAGACCCTGACTGTGATTTAGATGTGACTCCCAATAAAGCACGAGAACTAAATGTTGATGTTGTACTTTCGAATTCTTTTGGACTTGGTGGTCAAAATTCCACGGTAATTTTCAGACGTTATAAGAGCTGATGCGCACTAATATTTAATGAACCGAACCATTCATTCCCACGAACTGTGATTTCAAGGAAAATTATTTCATCTGAAGGTGATTGATCAGTTTTGTATGACAAATCAAACTGGAGTTCTCCTGTGTCGATATCTTCGTAGAGCTTTCCTTGGTAATAATTTCCAATAATATTTTCAGTGGATATATCGAAATTCTCTATCAACAGTTCACTATGAAGGATTGGTATATCGATCTCGTTACCCATTGGCCATTCCAAACTATTTGTAACATGATATTTCTTCTCTTGCCAAAAAAACTGACCTTCTAAAAGTAACTGCATCTCTCCATCTAATAATTCTGAATGATCAACAACTTCGCCTGAAATATTATGTAACATTGTTGGAGCACCTTATACAAAGAAGATTTTATAAACTCTCGCTTATGACATTTTAAAGACATAGTATGTAGATGTGTTTAATAATGGACAACAAACTCGAAAATTAGCCGTTGATTGTCAATGGTTGCATCGAACGCTTGCGATAGGTGATTCGAATGACCCATATCGAATGCTATGTACACATATAATTCGTAATGGAGAAAATTGCGTGGGTCCTTTTTTAGAAAATTTAGAAACTGATTGCTTATTATGGGAAGCAAGTGAACGTTTTCAAAAAAATCAACAGAAATAATCTTAATTTACTCGACGTGCAAATGTCTAAGTTTTAGGATCCATTTAGTTAATACTTGTATGGTAGCGTTATATTAATGAAAAAAAATCCACTCACCGATCAACAACAATCTGAAATTGATGATATCAGATCTACATCTTTTCAAACTTTGCGACCGACTGTTCCAAAATTAGAAGAAATTCTCTATATACCATTACCAGTGCTCGACCATGGATTTATTCGTGTAGTTGATTACATGGGTGACGATGCGGCTATTGTTCAGGCAGCAAGGGTTTCATATGGGAAGGGTACAAAACGAACACGTGATGACAGCGGATTAATTAATTACCTAATGCGAAATTGGCATACTTCACCTTTTGAAATGTGTGAAATTAAATTACATATAAAACTTCCAATTTTCATAGCGCGTCAATGGATACGACATCGAACTGCTAATGTTAACGAATATTCCGCAAGATATTCAGTGCTCGATAATGAATTTTACATACCAGATGCGCAACAATTACGTGCACAATCTTCCAATAATCGACAAGGTCGTGGCGATCTATTAGAAAGTGATGAAGCTAATAAAGTCCTTTCAATCCTTCAGGAAGACGCACTTAATTCTTATTCTCATTATGAAGAAATGTTGAATGAAAATTTTTCGGGAGAAACAATTGATGAAAACAAAACTGGTCTGGCAAGAGAATTAGCACGAATGAACTTATCCTTAAGTTTTTATACGCAATGGTATTGGAAAATTGATTTACATAATTTAATGCATTTTTTACGACTAAGGGCTGATGCACATGCACAATGGGAAATACGCGAATATGCTGATGTTATAATTGAACAAATTTTAAAACCTTGGTTACCCATTACTTATGATGCATTCCTTAACTACCGCCTTGGTGGTATGCAATTATCTGAACAGCAATTATTGATTGTAAAACGTTTAGTAACAGGTGAGGAGATAAAGCATAATCCCGAAGAAATATCTGCCACTGAATGGCGTGAACTTATGCATAAACTTGAAATTAAGGAATGACAATAATATCAATGGATAAAAAACTTTCTGAAGAAGGTGCGGACTGGATTGCAGAAATGGTTAGTGAAGATTTAGGTGGGTTTGTCCCAGCTGAACTCGTAGACCTTATTATGGAATTTGAAACCCAGATCAGGACATCAGAAAATGATCCTGAAATGGGGCACAAGATGATGACTGAAAAATTAGTTCCATTACTCGAAGCAGAAGGCGTTCCTCTGAAAGAAGGTGCTCTTACACCTGCTGTCATCGAAGAAATATTATTTTGGGAAGATGAATTCCATGCGATGGCTGGACAAGCAAGAAAAATCCGGTCTTAACTATTTTGTAGACTACGAATTCTCTTAAGTTCGTCGATATTGATTTGGTCTGGTCCATTCGACTTTCCTGTTTGGGGTTCTGGATAACCTGGAACTTCAAGTATGAATGATTTTTGCGCAAATCCTGGATGATGAAGCATTGCCTCAAAACCTACCGTTCCAATATAGCCTTGTCCTATATTTTCGTGTCGATCTTTTTGTTCTCCTAGATCAACTTTCGAATCATTTGCATGGATTACGGCTAAATTTTCAAGTCCGATAGTATCATCAAATTGTTGAATAACCGAAGATACAGATTTTTCATCACGTATATCATAGCCTGCGGCAAAGGCATGACATGTATCAAGACATACTTTTAGGCGAGAAGAATTTACACGTTTTAATAAAGTTTCCAATTCTTCGAATGTTGTACCAATAGTACCCCCTTGTCCAGCCATGTCTTCAAGGGCAAGGATTGTTGATGAAGGAGAACGATCTAAGATCTCTTCAAGTGCACTGACAACCTGATCGACCACATTTTCAAATCCTTTACCTTTGTGCGAACCGGTATGTAGTACTACACCATTTGCATTTATCTGATTAGCAAGATCAAGTGCATGTAAAACTGATTCGATCGATTTATTAAGATGTTCGTTTGTATCTGCTGCTAGATTTGCTAAGTAAATATTATGTATCCATATTTCTTTTAAATTCGATGCAGCATAAAGTTCTTTAAATTTTTCAATCGCATCAGGCTTATGTTGAGTCATTCTCCACATCTGTGGAGCGCTTGGAAATATTTGGATCGCTTCAGCATTGATTGCTTTTGCGTTATCGATAGCATTATAGATCCCACCAGATGAAGAGACATGCGCACCAATAATAATTGAATTCATAAAATTATCCATTCAAATATTCAACACAAATTTGCAATAGAATAGTATTGTACAATAAGAACATAAAATTATTCGTGGAAGGGGTACTTATGCTTATTAGTTCTGAAATGGCAGCTGCGCTTGGTGAACAAGTCGGGCGCGAATATAGTGCTGCAATCCAATATGATTTGATATCAGCATATTTTGAGAGACAAGCTTTACCTCAATTAACTGCACTGTACCGTGAACAAGCAAACGAAGAAAGATTTCATGGCAAAAAATTACTCGATTATGTGACTGAAGCGGGTGGCGTTATTGAGATACCTGCTATTCAAAAGCAAAAACATGAATTCACATCTCTTGCAGAAGCAGTTCAAACAGCATTAAATAGTGAGATTTATGTCACAAAGGCAATCAATACATTGATGGATCAAGCAATTGATGAAAACGATCACCTTGCACGTGGAATGTTGCAATGGTTCGTTGATGAACAACTTGAAGAGGTCAGTTTACAAAGTGACTTACTTACTGTTGTCGAACGTGCTGGTAATGACGTCAATTATATAGAACAATATGTTGCAGCATTACCGCAAAGTAATGAAGACAATGAATAGCTACTTATAACAATAGGGTTATGTTTTTATTGAAGATGTGAATCAACGATTACTCAATAATGACCGACCGATTACTCTTAATTCAAGTATTGGTTTTGTTCCTTCAAAAATAGGTAATACCAGTGCATCAATTACATGTCGAGATATTTCATCTTCTTCAGAGTAGCCCCAACCACCATGAAGTAATTGTGCCTCACGTGAAACTTCGCCTGCGATATCACATGTTAAAAGTTTGGCCATTGCAGGCTCTACAGCACGTGTGTCAAATGTACGTGCTGCCGCATAAGTTAATTGACGTCCAGCAGCTATGAGAGTAGCGATACGACCAATTTTGTATTGAGTTAATTGAAAATCTTTTAGGAGTGATCCAAATTGAGATCTTTGTTGCACATAACGACATGCTTTTTCAAGTGCTGCCTGTGCCAGACCACATGCTCTACCTCCAGTTTGAAGTCGCCCAGCGGCAAAACCACCCATTTGAAGGAAAAACCCTTTTCCCACCCCTTCATCTTTGCCAACAAGGTTTTCATGTGAAACCCAAAATTCTTCAAATGTAAGTGTGAAGGAATGCATTCCACGGTATCCAGGTGTTGGGTTGGCTGTTCCTGAAAGATTACCACCTTGAGGATTTTTGTATTCCCATGCCTCACCAAAAAAGGATTCTTTAGGAATAATAAAAAGGGACAAACCTCTATTGCCATCAGATGCAGAACCAGTTCGTGCAAGTAATCCAATTATGCTAGCGCGACCTGAAAAGGTACTCCATGCCTTAGAGCCATTAATCAGCCATCCTTTTTGTCCATCGCGTTCAGAAGGTTCAGCTTTGCATTGCAAAGAAGCAACATCAGATCCTGTGTCTGGTTCAGTTACAGCAACTGCACAGATTTCTTCTCCCGAAGCAATACGAGGTAACCAGTATTCTTTCTGATCTTCTGTTCCTCCGGCAAGTAGTGCTCGAGAGATAATTTCAGGGCGTGTAGTAAGGGAACCGGCAGAGGCAAGGGATGCGGCTGATAGTTCTTCTGTCATAATGATCATAGGTAAATCACCCATACCTGTCCCACCGTATTCTACAGGTATAGAAGACCCCCAAAATCCTTGTTCACTGAAACTATTAATTAAACTATCGGGAACTAGCAAATTTTGTCGATGTATATCTTGTGCTAAAGGCATGACCTCATTTTTTGCAAATTCTCTTGTCATATCACGAATTAATGATGCTGATTCATCTTCTAGTTCACATGTATTGATGCCATAAGCTTCAATATTAGTTTTTCCAACAGTGCGAATGCGTGATTCATTTAATCCATCTCTCATTGCACCAATAAATTCTGATGTGTCGAGTATTGCTTTACGCTCTGCTGTTAGACCAAAATCATCCCATGCAGTATCTATTTGTGAACGTAATGTGCTGGCTACCTCAGCACTATATATGTATGCATATTCATGTTGTAGTTCGTTAGTTAGTCCATCATTATCTAGACGTTCAGCATAGGAAGTTAATTCGTGAGCTGCGCGAACCTGTGTTGCGAGATATGACAATCGTTCTGTATGAATTTGATAATCATCAATGAGTCGGCCACCTTGAGTAACTGATGAGGCATGCTCTATGGCGATATCGATAATATCTTGACATGTGTTTACTAGTTCACGTGCAGTTTGAAGAATATTTTTAGATATTGTTGTCATAAAAAGCTCCTAGCAGTTTATTTTTTTCGTGGAATTAGAACAGTATAGTCAAGATCAAGAACTATATTTTTATGATATGCATTTTTGCCATCTGGTCTATTTACACGAACTGAGATCTCTTCTTCTAAAGGATTTAAGTTTTTTACTGCAATTAAATTCAGACGCAATGCTCCAACATCATCTCTTGCTAAAGTAAATTTATCTTTTATATCCGTCCATGCATATATAGTATCACCAGCAAAAGAAGGGTTAGTATGAGTACCTGCATTAAATGCAAGAATTTTTAACACATTTTCAAATCCGTTAAAACTAAGTGACTTCGCGATTGAAATGATATGTCCACCGTATATCACGCGTTTACCAAATCTTGAGTTAGTTAAGGCATGTGCATTAAAGTGCGCGCGCGCTGTATTTTGATATAGTCGAGCAGCCATCTGACTCTCTGCCTCTTCAATTGCAACTCCTTCGACATGATGTACACGTTCACCGATTTCATAATCTTCCCAGAACCATTTTCCACCTGTATAAACTGTATTGAATGCCGATAAATCCAGTTCTTCTGGTATATAAAATTCTGTTGAAGGAACGGTATCAATGATTTCAGGAACTGAATTAAGTGACGTAATATTTTGCGGATTTTTTTTATTCATCAAAACCCAACGCACAAAAGACAAAACTTCCTGACCCTGTTGATTCACTCCCTTTGTACTGACCCAGGTGACACCTATATCACCTGTACTCGATTCTTTTTGCCCAATTATTGTACTTGTAGTTGTAATTGTGTCTCCTGGATAGACTGGTCTACCAAATTTCATATCGCCATAACCTAGATTTGCAATGGCGTTCAATGATATATCTGGGACCGAATTCCCAAATACTATATGGAAAGTTAATAAATCATTAATTAATTCACGATTAAAACCAATTGATCGTGCAAATTCTGCATTACAAAATAGAGGATACATTGAAGAAGTCAGAGCGATATAGAAGGATTGATCACCTTCAGTAATGGTTCTAGGTGTAGCATGAATCATTTCTCGACCAACAAATAGATCCTCGAAATAATTCCCTCTGTTAAATTTTTCTTCTACACTCACTTTTTCCCTCCAGATAGAAGTATATTGTATGAAACAGACAGTAGAAACAGTTTTAATGAATGGAAAAAAGCTAGTCACGCTAATTTGATAGGTAAGGATATATGGGTACTAAAGAAATCGAAAGTTTAATTGAAATTCTGCAATCAGAAATCGCTAAAGGTCGTAAGAACAATATTACAGGTACATGGCATATTCATTTTGAAAAAGATGCTTCGAGCGAACAACCTGTATTTTCATTTAATAAATGTGAATCTGAAATTTATTGCGAAGAACGCCCTGCTCAAATTGCTTTAGATGGAACGGTTATTGATGAAGGCGGACCTCTTTTCTAAAGAAAGCATAACTCAACATGAAAAATGAACTGAATACCCCTAATCTCTTTTATGGCTGGTACGTCGTATCAGCCATGTCTTTTACCGCTTTTTTAGTAGTTGGTGTAGGGCAAGCTTTTGGTATTTATGTAAGAACTTGGGAAGAAGAATGGGGTGTAAGTGTAAGTCAAATAGCGTTAGCAGCTTCAATAGGTGCATTATTAAACGGTCTGACATTGCCTATTATAGGAATGTGTAGTGATAAATGGGGTGGCAAACGTATTGTTTTAATATCCACCACAATTATGGGATTCGCATTTATTGCTATGGCATTTGTTAGCAATGTTTGGATGCTACTCGGTGTTTTTGGGGTTGTTATTTGTTCAGTTCGTTCAGGTTTAGGTCCATCAATTACAGGAACTATCGTTGCTCGTTGGTTTCATAAAAAACGTGGTTCAGCTATGTCGATAGTTATTTTAGGTGGTTCAATAGGAGGTTTAATTTTAGTTCCGTTACTTACTTATATTATGATTGAATTCAATTGGCAAACAGCATGGATCGTCTCAGGTATCTTTACACTTGCTATCGCGTTACCTCTGATATGGTTTATTGTGTCCGACGATCCATCTTCAATGAATTTACTACCTGATGGAGAAAATTTGTCTCCTGATGCCTCTCCAAATACAAAAACATTACTCGAAAGTCCATTAGCAGTAACCCAATGGCAAAAATCCTTACGTACATGGCCACTTTGGCAAATAGCAGGGGCATACGTAGTTTGCGGAATTACTACACAATCAATTTCAGTACATTTCATATATTGGGCAGGTTCCGAAGGTATTTCACCCAGTACGGCGGCTTGGGGTTTTGGTTTGTTGAGTGGAATTAATGCTATTGGTGTACTGCTGGTAGGTCCCATCTCAGATCGGATGCAACGAAAGAATTTACTTTCATTTGTGTATTTTGTACGTGGAATAGCTTTTATTACACTTGTAATTTTTCCTGGATCGATAGGATTGTGGACATTCGCAATAATTGGCGGCGCTTCATGGCTCGCTACTGTTCCATTGACTACAGCTTTAACTGCTGATGTCTACGGAATAAAAACAATGGGCACATTGGGATCGATAATATTGATGGCACATCAATTAGGAGGTGCTGCTGCAGTATTAATATACGGAATGGCATTTGATCAATGGCAGTCATACGATACAGTGTATTTTGGAAGTGCGTTATTACTCTTTGTGGCTGCTTTTGTTGCATGGTCAATTCATGAAAAAGCAGTGTCCGTTCGATATGTACAAAAAAATACACCTGAATTTGCAAACAAAATATCTAACTAATGATGAAATTATTTAATTATCTACTCCATCATGATGAAGGTATCGATCCGACATTAGCTGAATGGATACACAATGTAATCGATGATTTTTTTCAAGTTGATTCATTTGTTTTAATTAGTATTGGAATTATTGGAATTTTGACTTTTCCAATAATTCTTTTAATATTAACTCGTAAATATAAACAGCCATAATTTAATCTACTATGATAGATTATAATCATTAAAGTAAAATTTTTAGAAGGATACGTTATGGATTGGCAAGATAACCCTGAACAAGCAGCATTCCGTAGTGAGGTAAAAAAAGTTATCGAAGAAGGTTTACCTGACGCTTATAAAGAAAAAGGTGGCGATTGGGTTCAAGATCGTAAATCAGACAATCCTGAGACCAGACAACGTGCCCTTGATTGGCAGTCAGTACTTGCCGAACGAGGGTGGGTCGCACCTCATTGGCCAAGTGAGTATGGAGGTGCAGGGCTTTCACCTGTCGAACAGTTCATTTTTAAACAAGAAATGACTTTAGCCGATGCACCAGCAGTCGGTGGACAAGGTGTTAGTCAATTAGGTCCAACATTGATTGTTCACGGTACAGATGAACAGAAAACTGAACATCTACCAAAGATTTTGTCTGGTGAAGTCAACTGGCAGCAAGGTTATTCTGAACCAGGATCCGGATCTGATCTTGCATCACTTCAAACACGCGCTGTACGTGACGGGGATGACTATGTAGTCAACGGCCAGAAAATTTGGACAAGTGGAGCACAGTACGCCGATTGGTTGTATGTTCTAACTAGAACTGATCCTGAAGCCCCTAAACATAGAGGGATTTCTTTTCTTTTAATGCAGATGGGTATTCCCGGCCTATCTATTCGGCCGCTTATCGATATGAGTGGCCATCATCATTTTAACGAAACATTTTTTGAAGATGTGCGTGTACCAGCTTCTAACGTTGTCGGTGAAGTTGACAGAGGATGGTATGTAGGTGCGACATTATTGGATTTTGAACGGTCAAATATCACCGGCGCAATTACAAGTCGAAAATCAATTGAAAAGTTAATTAACTATGTGAATTCAGATGAAGGTAAAGAACGAAATAGGTTAAGTGAATCAGCAGGATTACGTCATCAAGTAGCTGATTGTTATGTCCGTACTGAAGTTCAATTCAATTTCAGTTTTCGAATTATTTCGATGCAGTCTGCTGGTCAAATACCGAATTATGAAGCATCAACTTCAAAGCTTTTTAATTCAGAACTCAATCAAAATATAGCGCGCACAGGAACTCAAGTTTTGGGTATGTATGCACAATTTTGGGGACATGATGATGACGATCGTAATACATATAATGATCCACCGAATGAATATGCGCCATTAGAAGGAATTTTTACACAAAATTATGTGCGGTCAGTACCATCTACAATTGCTGCAGGTACTTCTGAAATTCAACGCAATATAATTGCAACACGCGGACTGGGATTGCCAAGAGGTTAAACTTATCCTCTTGGACCTTCATCCCAATTTTCCTGTTGCCATTCACGGCGTTGGTTGAGATCTCTAAATCGGCCATCGCGCCAAGCTAAGGCTTCCTTTAATCCTTGCTCACTATTGCGCGTCCTCCAGTCTTCCATACCTACCGATGTATGCATTCGTGCATCCATTTCAGCTGCGATACGTTGCATTGTGCGGGCACCTTGTAATTCCAAAGCGAGATTAACTGAACGTTTGTTGCCGGTGAGAAAATCAGGATGGATCATTGCCATTCTATCGGCAATTTCTTCAACAGTTTCTTCAAGCTGATCATAAGGTGTTGATTTAAGAATCAAGCCAATTTGTGCAGCTTCTTGTCCTGATAGAAATTCTCCTGTTAATAGCATGTATTTTGCCCATTGGGGGCCTACAAGATAAGTCCACATATGTGCTGGTGGCCCTCCCATAGCACGGACAGGAGGGAATCCTATTTGTGCATCATCTGCCGCAATAACAAGATCACACAAGAGGACGAGGTCTGTACCACCTGCTACGCAATATCCATGTACTTGTCCGATAACTGGTTTATGCATATCGAAAATTGTCATACGATCTCGTTGAGCTTCTTCAAGGCGCCAAGAATCATCATCAAAGGAAGAATTTGTACCGGCTAATTGTGCATTTCTATAAGATTTTTTTGAACGGTCACTATACGGGTCTGACCGGTATATTTTTGCATATTGATCTGAAGAGTCATGTGTTTCACCAGCTAAATCACGTTCTGGAGTTAAGTCGTATCCAGCACAAAAAGACCTGCCTGCGCCACGTAAAATAACAACATGCACACGTTGGTCAGCATCAGCATCCCAAAGAGCCTCACGTAGTTCACGTTGAAGTGTTTTTGAAAGGGCATTGAGTTTTTCGGGCCTATTCAAGGTGATGCGAGCTCGTCCTCGTTCTTTTTCCACAATTAATGTTTCGTATTCCGACATGCGATCTCCTAGCTAATTGATAATTACAATACTTATAAAATAAATGTCTCGATAATTCCATCAATATACATAATCTTAAAGGCATTGATAATAATGGGGAGGATAGTATTGGCATCGATACCATATTCGTTACTAATTTCTTGGGAAATTGACGCTATTGATGCCTTACCATTAATGAAAGGTAACGAAGCAGCAATTAAATTGCTGACAGGATAACCAACCATCCGATTTTCTTTGTAAATAACGTAACTTCTAACGAATTCATTATTTTCAAGAATGGGTTCATTTTTTAATTCAACATTTGCTGCTAACTTTGGTATGGAATCAGGAAAATATTCCGTCGATGTATCAATTTTTATTTTGCGTTGCTCGCGAGTATCTTCAACATTTTTGATGGCATCGATAATAAAACTAGGTGCTTCTCCTTGCTCAATAACGACGCGTTCATATCCTTGTGCAGGTTGACCAGCTACTGCATTAATAAATGCAGTACGCGCGGGAAGATCAAATGCATCCGGAGTCAATTTACGTGTTTCCCAAAAATATGAATCACTCGTATGGTTTGATGAATAAAAAAGTTTAGCCAATTCACGAAAATGCTCATATTGTTGCTTGTATAATTTTGTATATATTACTCGTGACTCTAATGCCAAAGTACTATCTGTGAAGAGTGTATTTACATATGCAGATGCGAGTAGACCTGCATTCATTGCTAAGTGTACTCCTGATGAAAATAATGGGTCTATGAAACATGCAGCATCACCTACTAATATATAGCCATCACCCACAAATGAATTGGCAGCATACGACCAATCACGTACAGCTTGTGGTGGTGAAGTTAAGGTAGCATTCCCAAGAAGGTTGGAGATATGGGATGAATAAGAAATATAGTGACCTAAAAATTCTTCTAAATCGGAGCTATGTAATTGTTTTGATGCAGTATTTGAATCAACAACAACACCAACACTAACCGTTCCATTATGTAATGGAATTAACCAGTTCCACCCTTCAGGATGTGCTTCGATGAAAATATTATTTTCGTCAGGTGCTTCTAATTTTTCAGCATTTTCAAAATATCCATACACTGCTAGATTTTGAAAAAAATCATCCCATTCCAGTAAATTCATATTTCGAGCTAATATCGCTGATTGTCCGCTAGCATCAATCGTTATAGGAGCTTCTAAATCGATAATTTTATTATCGGGTGTATGTATTTCGACACCTGAAACATAATCTTCCCTATGGTGAATTTTTGTGACCTGATGTCCTTGTCGTACATCTACTCCGGACTTGATAGAATTATTTAATAAAATATGATCAAAAGTTGAACGGACAACTTGATATGAATGAGTGTATTTTCGATTAGTTTCTGCAAAATACCAGCTCCATGGATCGGGAGATGTCCCCCAAACCATAGTTGCCCCATATTTTTTTAAGAAACCAGCTGATTGAATTTCTTCATTTACACCTAATGATTCAAGTATAGGTAAACTAGCTGGCAATAATGATTCACCAATATGATGGCGTGGAAAATATTCTTTTTCGATTAAAACTACTGACTTACCTTGACGTGCGATTAGGGTAGCTGCTGTTGACCCAGCAGGCCCTCCACCAATAACGATCGCATCAAAATTTTCCATAAACAATTAATTATATATTATGTAAAGTAATAGAATATATAGTTATTATTAAGCGCCACCACCTGCTACTTCAGCTATCGCAGGAGCAGGATTGTATGGTTCGTTAGTTTTTGTATCGATTTCAAACGATCCGGGAAGATCAAGTTCTTTAGCCATTTCTTTTACAGCAGGGATAACATCAGATCCCATCAAGCGAAGACTTCTCATTGAATCGTCGTGGGTCATCGCGCCGTCACCATCCCAAAAGAAAATAGTTCCAGGACGCAGAGTTTCAAGGACATGTCGGATTTTTGGTAAAACTGTTTTTGGTGTACCGGATATGATCGTGTAGTTTTCCAACTGTGTGTCATAATCAGCAAGAGTTGCTTGAGTTTGCGCACCACGAACATTTCGTGGGTCAGGCTTATTTGCATTGTTATCACGTGCAACATCAGCTGCATTGCGACCACGTGAGGCAGCAACAAAACCAACCTCACCTGTCGGTAGTAAATTTTTCCGATCAGTTAATCCTGGTAAATTTTGCAAAACTGGAGATGCAGTACCACGAGAACCTTCTAAGAAAATATTACCGGGTCCATCGAGGAATTTTTTTCCTGTTTCGTATGCAAGTTCTTCTGTTTCATCAACATGTACTTTAAATAAATAGCCTAAATGTTGTGGTCCCGCTTCATATCCAGATTGATGTGCAACCTCTCGATAATAATCGAAGGAGGCTTTTGTCGGTTCTAATCGCGTTGCAAGCATTAAATAGGGATAACGATGCTCAGCAGACCATTTGACTGTATTTTTACTGACAACTCCAGGTATCATTATTTGCGGATGAGGATTCTGGTAAGGTCGCATCCATGGATTTACGTACCGAAAATCATAATGTTCGCCTTCCCAGCGAAAAGGTCCTGGAGTTGTCCAAGCTTTAATTATGAAGTCATGCGCTTCCTGAAAACGCTCCCAGTTAAAAGGTGGAGGTGCGTTATGTGCGACACTTTCTCTTCCAGTACCTCGAACCCAACCTGTAACCAGCCGTCCTTTTGAGATCATATCTATAGTTGCGAGTTCTTCAGCAAGCCATAGCGGATCGTCCCAGATGGGAAGGACATTTCCATTGATTACAATTTTTACCTTATCTGTAATGCGTGCCAAGATTGCTGCTTCTGTGTTTACCGTTCCGCCCATACAAAAAGGTGTGGAGTGATGTTCGTTCAGCATTATTGCATCAAAGCCAGCTTCTTCAGCAGCTACTTGTTCATCTAGGTAACGATTATAAAGTTCTGAACCTAATTGGGGATCATATTCACCGTTACTGATAGAGAGATCTTGAATACTACGCCCTGTTGCTCCGAAGTATCCTGAACTTGGATCTTGGTATGGTCGTTCAGTAAATCTTCCTATTAACATTTTAAACTCCTATTTAACGAGAATGTTCATGTATCAGAGTACTAATTTCTTCCGGTTTTTCCCACTCTACGAGATGTCCAGCGCCATCAATAATTTCAAGTTGTCCATCAGGCAAACTATCAATAAATTGTTGCCCGACAGTGTACGGAATAACATTATCACTATTTCCAAAAATTACTAATGTTGGAACTTTAATTATGTTAAGTAGATGAGGAAGTCTCCTGTTAAACATATACGGACTCCATGAAATTCGTGCAGTCATGATACGACTAAATTCCCATATATCAAGAATGTCAGGGTGTATTTCCTCCCCAAAAAATTTTTCAAAATGAGAAGAATCTACAAGTCCTTGGCGAATATATTCAGAATGCTCAATAAGCATTTGATCTAATATTTCACCTTCGTCAGGTTTTAAGCCTGCTGGACTAATCAACACGATATTATTTAGACGTTCTTGATTCATTGTTGCAAGCTCGGTTGCTATGAAACCACCAAGGCCTAATCCAACTAAGGTTACATCTTTTAGATCTAACACATTTAACAGTTCAATCAGAACAATCGATAGATCACGAGCTTCACGTGCCCAATCTGGACGTTCAGAATTACCAAATCCTGGTAAATCAGGGTAAATTACATGAAAAGAATCAGATAGTTTAGTAGCAAAATTATCCCATTGTAGATAGCCAGTACTCCGGTGCAGGATTACTAATGGTTTGCCTGAACCAGCTTCACGTATATTGATATCAAGTCCAGCTATGTTCACGACACGCGATTTAGGTTCATTTGATGTATCTATAGCCACGATTATCTCCTCTAGAAACATAGCGGTTTACAATAATCACTGCAACTACACTAAGTAAAATAAGTGATTGCATGAATTCAATTCCAAATTGCAAGACGTTTTTTATAAGTGTTCCAAGCAAGATTTACATCTTCTAAATATTGTGATAATTCTGTTAACTTAAGTGCTTGTGCACCATCAACAAGAGCTTCTTCAGGGTTAGGGTGAAAATCAACTAATACCATATTAGCACCTGCAGTAATACCTTGAGCTGTAACATGTGCGATATCAAGTATCCCATCAGGTGCAATTGCCCGAGTACCAACCGAATGTGAAGGGTCAATACACACAGGCATTCTTGTCAATCTTTTTATGATAGGAACATGTCCAAAATCAACCATATTCCTATGAGGTGCTCCGAATTCACTTTTCATACCACGCAAACAGAAAATTACTTGTGTATTGCCTTCAGAAGCAAGGTATTCTGTAGCATTCAAAGATTCGTTCAATGTGATTCCAAAACCACGTTTTACTAAAACAGGATATTTATGCTGTCGACCCGCAGCTTTAAGTAATGCAAAATTTTGACTGTTTCTCGTTCCTATTTGAAGCATTACACCTGTAGGGTGCCCAGCTTTTTCAAGTGCATCATCGATTTCATCGATCTCAGAACTATCCATCACTTCCATCGCAACTACCTTAATACCGTATTTACCAGCAAGTTCAAAAACATACGGTAAGCATTCTTTGCCATGTCCTTGGAAAGAATATGGATTGGTGCGTGGTTTATAAGCACCCATGCGTGTTGTTGTGTGACCTAATTCATGTAGTGTCTTCATCATCAATTCAACGTTATCAGGGTTATCAACTGCACATAGGCCAGGAAAAACATTAAGTGTTTCCTGATTGAAATCAATCCCATTGTAAGAAAAACCCGTTTGGCGTTCAGTATCAGCATGACGACCAAGTACGCGATATTCATCAGAAATACGAACGACTCTTTCGACCGCAGGTAATGCATTAACAAGTTCGATATCTATAGCTTGAGTATTTCCCAAAAGATAAATTTCAGTTAGTTTTTGTTCTTTACCTTGTATAGTATGAATTCTTAAATCGATACCTGGTAAACGCTCTAACGTTTCCCAAGTAAGCTTGTATTCATCACTTGATTCATCGACATTCGGGTGCAAAATAGCTAGCATGGGGAGCCTCTTAAATAAAAATATATAATTTCTTTTACAATATATCGATTGTGTAACTAATCATGCTCATTGTCTAATAAATTAGATAATACCTGCATCACGTAATTCTGTAATTTGATCCCAAGTATATCCAAGTTGCAATAAAATTTCTTCAGTATGCTGGCCTAATTCAGGCGCTGGCCCTTGAAGTTCTATGGGAGTTTCAGTTAACTGAATCGGGGAGCCAACCGTTCGATGACCAGGGAAATTAGGATGTTCTAAATTCGTTAGATATCCGTTAAGCCAAAATTGTTCCTCTGCAGAAACTTCTGCATAGCTATACACAGGACCACATGGTACGTCGAGCTTTATTAATTCATCGAGCCAGTACTGACGAGTATTTTTTTTAAAACTCTCAGTTAATTGGTATTGCAACCATTCAGAATTAGCTACACGCGCAAAAGGATCAGCAGTTTTTTCATTTGTAATTAGATCTCGTCGATTTATCGCTTCACATAGCAAAGGCCAATGTTTAGGTGTAAGTACTCCAATAGTTAACCAATCACCTACCGCATCTGCATATGAGTAGAATACAGGGTTGATTCTTCTAGTAGTAGGTTCATAATTTGAGTGTAAATAACGCTGTATACTTAGAGTTTGCAGTGTAGTCATAGCCCCCATTTGTGAAGTGTCGAGTTTTTGTCCAACTCCATAACGTTCTCTTGCAACAATAGCTGACATAATTCCATACGCAAAAATCATTGATCCTACTTGATCGGCAAGACCCCACGGAATTTGAATTGGGGTATTCCCCGGACCACCTGCTTGACCGAGCATTGCGCCTGTCATTCCCTGTGTCACGATATCGAAAGAGCCACGTGGTGCCCATTCACCTTCTGGTCCAAAACCACTATTAACAGCATAAATTAATTGAGGATTTATTTTTCGGACATCTTCATATCCAAAGCCTAGGTTATCTAAAAGACCTGGACGAAAATTTTCTGTTAGAACGTCGACCTCTTCTATAAGTTTTCTTATGATGATTGCCCCTTGCTCTGTTGCAAGATCTATTGTCATGGATTTTTTTCCACGATCTAAAGCTTCAAAATATGCACAAAAACCATCTTCTTCGCGACCTAAAGAGCGTCCAGGATCACCATCACCCGGACGTTCTATTTTTATTATTTCTGCACCCATATCAGAAAGCATGACAGTAGCATGAGGCCCATTCTGAAAACGTGTAAAATCTAAAATCTTTATTCCAGTGAGAGGACCATTCATCGAACACCTACTTATTTTAAGGAGAGTACATACACGCATCATAAAGGAGTCAAAGGTACATTGAAAGATATATTTAACTCGTATTAATCAATTGAGAAGATGGTAATACTGTTGGTTGACGCAACATTAATATACTAGGAATACCTAATACTAATACAACAGCAGCCGAAACAAACCATCCAATTACGTAATCACCATTTATGTCAACTAACTTTCCTACAACCCATGGACCTGTCGCCGAACCAGTAGTCGAAACAAATCGAAGTAATCCATTAATCGTGCCGAAATATTTAGTGCCAAAATAATCTGCAGTCATTGAAGGTGCTAATGGTATCGTTCCTCCAAACCCTGGAGCTGCGACTGCAATACCAATTAAAGCAATCCAAAAATTCGTAGATAATCCAAGAATAATTAAACCACTTGCAAGTAAAAGAATAGCGATCATGAGCATGAATTGCTTTGATGTCTTATCTGCCATCCAACCGAATCCAAAGCGACCAATAATTGAAAATGTGGTAAACATCGCAATAGTGCTACCAGCCGTAGATTTGGACATTCCTAATTGCGTTTCAAAATAAGGGATTTGATGTACAACAATAGCAACAAATCCAAAAGAACTTCCCATCAAGGCAATTGACAGGAATATGAATGCACGGCTCTTTAAAGCATCTTTTACCGAAACACCTATATCAATTGGTTCAGGGATATTTTGCTCTGACAGTTGCGAGTCGTCATCTTTTTTACCATCCAAAGGTTGATGGTGCCCTTGAGGCCTAATACGTACATTACCTGCTAATGAAAATCCTAAAATAAACATGAATAAGGCAAGTACACGTAAAGCATCACGCCAACCTGCTAATTCGACAATCCATGCAATTATTACGACAAATAAACCACCAATCCCACCACCTAATGTCATAATAGACATTGCAAATGTGCGTCGATCTCGGAACCAAGTAGCTATTGCAGTAAGCCCAACTTGACCTGCTGCTGCACTCGATCCCAATGCAATAAAAACCATAATCGCATAAAAATGCCATATTTCAGACATGTACGACATGATGAAAACACCTGATGCAGTCATCAAAATACCAACAAACAATACAATCCGAGCACCTATTCGATCAATTGCAATTCCAACTAAAACTGCACCCATACCTCCCACTTCATTTCGTAATGAAAATGCAAGTGCTGTATCAGCGTTATCCCAACCAAATTCTGTCCGCACTTCATTATAGATAGTTCCGAAACCATAAAAAAAGATCGCACCCAATGCCATTACAATGCATCCTGCGGAACCAACAACTATCCAGCCTTCATACACATTTGGGAAAAACTTACGTAGCATATTGCCTACACAGAATTAATTTTTTCGGAATACAACTTGGAATTCAATTATACCTTCATCTTCTATAGAAAGTACTCGTCTCCCTAAAGGGGCTTCGATATTATAATCTGTGAGTAGTATAGGTGCACTTCCAACAACAACAACTGCATTATCAATGTAGGTTCCAGAAATTTCAAACATGATCTCTTTCGAGACTCCATGCAGATTTAATACTCCTGATGCGATGACATCAACAGGTTCGTCGTTTTCCGGTAACGAAGGAATATTTATGGGCTCAGATAAACTAAATGTTGCTATAGGATAAATATTTGTTTCAATTCCACGTGTCCGCAAGGCGCGATCTCGATAAGATTCATCACTTTTAAGGGTTGTAAGATCAACTTCGATATAGGTATCGAGAATAGAATTACCTTCAAACATTAAAGAACCTGTAACTTGGTTAGTTCTTCCAACAGCTGTAGTTGTTCCAATGTTTAATAATTCTTCACCTATTCGGTACCCTGCAAATGATGTATCGGAAGTAGATATTATCCATTCGCCTTGAGGATCTATATCGTTGGTAATATTTTCCATTGCCATGGGAGTAACTGTTTCAGTAGCAAGTGGATTTGTGATTATTGTGGTTGCTTGAGGTGTATTTTCCTGGAGTTGTGTTGTAGCTTCTTCGATACTTACAGGAGGTGGTGCTTCATTAAACAGTGGAGATTGCCAAATTCCGACACCACCAATAATTATTAAAATTAAAACAATACTTAATATACGTGGACGATTAATTAGCATCATTCTCTCCTAACTATTTTATTGTACCGCTGATTTAGAAATAATTTGAACTCGAAAATTGCTCATTAACGATCAACTAGTCAATTAACTTAGAATCACGTAAGTTCGATGAAGATGAAAAGTGAGGTAACACTATGACTTGGGAACCAGAGGTAAACGAACTAAGGCGTCGCATGAATTTAGCACAACAAATGGGCGGTGAAAGAGGAATTGCCGAACAAAAAAGACGAGGAAAATTAACTGCTCGTGAAAGGATTGATGCATTTTGTGATGTTAATTCTTTTAGAGAATTTGCTGGATTGATTGGAAGTGCTACATATGACAATGCTACTTTAAGTTCTTTTACACCAAAAGGTTCTGTAGAAGGTTTCTGCTCTGTAAACGGTAGGAGAGCTATAGTCAACGCAGGTGATTTTACCGTACGTGGCGGATCAGGCAATTCTAGTGGTACAGGATTAGGCGCAGAACCACGTGCTACTCAACGTGCATTAGAATCTCGTTTACCTTATATACGTTTATTAGATGCAGCTGGTGGAAGTGTTCGTGGTTTCGAAGAACTAGGTCGTACCTATGTGCCTGATGGTAATAGTTACACACAATTTGATGTAAAGTTACTTCAAAGAGTTCCCGTTGTTTCTGCAATTTTAGGTTCAGTAGCTGGATTGCCGGCAGTAAATGCTTGTATTGCACATTTTAATATTATGGTGAAAGGAATCAGCCAGCTTTTTCCGGGTGGACCACCAGTAGTTAAAGCTGCATTAGGATATGACATCACAAAGGAAGATCTTGGTGGAGAACAAATACATGTTTTTCAAAGTGGGGTAGTTGATAATTTGGCCGAATCTGAAGAAGAAGCATTCACTCAAATAAGGCAATTTTTAAGTTACTTACCACAAAATGTCTGGGAAATTCCCGAACGGAAAGAACCCCACGATGATCCGAATCGTCGTGATGAAGAATTGTTATCGATAGTTCCTCGTGATACACGTCGTCCGTATGATGCACATGATGTAATCGAACATGTAGTCGATAAAAATTCATTTTTCGAAATTGCACCACATTATGCAAAATCAAGAATTACAGGGCTCGCTCGTATCGATGGGTATCCTGTTGGTATTATGGCAAATAACACAGCCGTTATGGGAGGAACCACTGATGTAGCTGCTGGTGATAAGATAATTCGTTTCATTCAATTATGTGACACTTTTCATTTGCCGATTATTTCTTTTGCGGATGAACCAGGTTTTATGGTTGGTCTTGAATCAGAGAAAAAAGGGATCGAACGTGCAGGGGCGCGTCTTGTAATTGCAACATGTGAAAGTCGTACACCATGGCTTACAATTGTCATGGGGCAGTTATATGGTGTAGCAGGTCAATGCCAGCAACGTCCGAGCGGATTATTTCGTAGGTATGTTTGGCCATCAGCACGTTGGGGTTCAATGCATATTGAAGGTGGTGTTTCTGCGGCGTATCGTAGGGAAATTGCAGAATCAGAAAATCCAGAAGAAAAGCTTGCTGAAATTGAGGCACGCTTACAAGCAATGGCATCACCTTTCCGCACAGCTGAGGCGACAGGGCAAGATGTGATAGATCCTCGAGATACACGACCACTTATTGTCGACTTTGTTAGAGATGCACAAAGTATATTAAAAACTCAAACTGGATTAAATCCTGTACCATATCGACCATAGTGAAAGGTACAACTATGCCAACCATGACTTATTGTCCACGATGTGCGTTGTCGTTAACAACGAAATTTGATGGCGGCCGAGACCGTATAGCCTGTCCCGATGAATCATGTGGTTTTATACATTTTGGTGATTTTTCAATTGGATGTGCCGGGGTAGTTATTCGTGAAGATGCAGACGCGAAACGGGCATTGTTGGTTCAACGAGGGTGGAATCCATTTGCTGGTTCATGGCAAATACCAGGTGGTTATGCAGAACATGATGAAAATATTTCACTTGCTGTCGAACGTGAAGTAGAAGAGGAAGCAGGTATTATCGCAAAGGTAAGTGATGTTATCGCTTTTCGACATTCAATTGGCGGGGGAACCGGTGGACCAAGTACAAATATGTACGTTATTTTTAGACTTAATTTAGTGAGTGGAGAACCTGCATATGATGGCGATGAAATTGCAGATGCTGGTTTCTTCTCATTAGAGGAAATGGAGTCAATGGAATCAGTTCAAGGCTTATCCAAATGGGCAATATCGAAAGCACTAAATACTCCTCCTGGTTCGGGACTTGTATTTGATCCTGGTGAAGTTGGAACGATTCGAGCAGGTTGGCAAGTATTTGGATTACCTGAGGATCGTTAAAATGACTAAGCGAATAATTATATGCGGAGGAGGAGTCATAGGAGGATCGGTTGCCTACCATTTAGCAAAAGCTGGAGCTGAAGTAACAATCGTAGAAAAAGATGGGATAGCAGCAGGAGCATCAGGTGGTGCCGCAGGCCTGTTATCACGACCATCCGTGACGAATCGTACACCGTTGTATGAATTACAAAAACTTGGATTTTCAATGCATCTTGAGTTGTCAAAAACTCTTCCCGAGGAAGCTGGGTTTGGTTACGATTTCGCATTTTCATCACGTGCCCATATTGCAACTAACATACAAGAAAAACAAGATCTAGAAAATCTGATAGATGAATATCAAAAATCCCAACTCGAAGCCGAATGGCTGAGTGCAGAGACTCTACAAGAAACTAGCGATTGGATAGATGGAGAAAGAATATTAGGTGCAGCAGTTTTACCCGGAAGTGCTTCTGTAGATGCTTACCGCTATACATTAGCTCTGTATACTGCCACTGAACGAATGGGGGGAGTCGTAAAAAGTGGCGAGGTAACAAAACTTATTCATGCAGATCGACAAATTCAAGCCGTTGAAGTTGGTTCACAAAGGATAGAGGCTGATACTGTTCTTATCGCTATGGGGCCATGGTCTAAAATGTTAGAAAACGATATTTCACAACCAATACCAGTGCAACCATTGAAGGGTCAGATACTCAAATTGCGACCTGAAAATCCTGTTAAGATGTATGGTTTTAATTATGATGGTAATTACTGTGTTGCAAAAAATCCTGAGGTAATAGTCGCAGGTACCACAGAAGAAAACGCAGGATTTGACACAGGCATTACTCGAAGTGCACGTGATCAAATATTGGAATTTGCATTGAATTTCTCTGCCTACTTGGAAAATGCAGAACTTATTGAGCAAACAGCTTGCCTTCGACCTTTGTCACAAGATGGGTTACCTCTTATGGGAGAAGTTGAATCAATACAAGGTTTATATATTGCAACAGGTCACGGTCGACAAGGTATTCTGCTTTCACCTTCATCCGGTTTAGCAATGAGCGAACTTATTTTGACTGGTAAAAGCACATCTGTAGATTTAGCTGCGTTTGATCCTAATAGGTTCGCACGTTAATCCTAAATCTTGCGTGTTAATCCTTGAGCATCTAAATCATCCCAAAGAGCATCAGGAATATCGTGATTCATTAACTGAATATTCATTTTTAGTTCATCGATGTTTTTTGCGCCGGGGATAATTGAAACTACTGCACTGTGTCGTAGGGGATATTGAAGTGCCGCAGCACGGATATCGATGTTATGTACCTCACAAATTGCTCGAATTGCTTGGGCTTGCTTCCATTTTTGATCGCTTACTGGGCGATAATCGTAAGTAGCCACATTTTTTTCAGTAGTTGCTAGAAGGCCTGAATTATATGGACCTCCGATAATTACTGAAATCTTTTTTTCTACACAGGTAGGAAGTAATGAATTCAATGCTTCTTGTTCAAGAAGAGTAAATCGGCCAGCAAGTAAAATACAATCTATGTCAAATAATTCTATTACTTTTTCACAGACTTGCCATTCATTCACCCCAATACCAAAGGCCTTGATTCTGCCTTTTTCTCGAAGATCGAATAATGCCGGCAGAATCCCTTGTGTCGCTTGTTTAAATATTTGAGGTTGTTTTGATTTATGCGTCCAAACATCAATATCATGACATAGTAAAATATCGACGTATTCAAGTTGTAATCGTTCCAAACTTTCTTCAAGTGAAGAAAGTGCACCTTGATAATTATAGTCATAAACAACATCCAATTTATCTGATGTATCAGATGTCCTTAAGAGACGTCCCACCTTCGTCGATAACAAATAGTCGTTACGATTGAATTTTTTCAGAGCGTTACCAAGATGCCATTCACTGCGACCTTCACCATATAAAGGAGCTGTATCAAAATACCGAATACCCATTTCAAATGCATTGTCAATTAGTGCTTCAGCATCTTGCACAGAAATTTCATCACGCAGTGAACCTAATGGGGCAGTGCCAAAGCCCAATCGTGATATTTGGAACTGTGTATTCCCGAGCAGATTTTTAGACTTAGCATTGTCAGCCATACTCAACCTAATATCCCTTTACTCGCAATATCACTGATTTCATTTTCAGAAAATCCGGCTTCTAACAAAATCGACTGTGAATGTTCACCTAATTCAGGTGCACCGCGACTAGGTTTAATATCAGCAGTGTCAATAGAAAATGGAATGGAAACTACGTCAACAGAATTTCCCTGGACATCTACATTCGGAATAGTATGAAATGCACCTTGGTTTATTAATTCTTTGTCTGCTGTGACTTCTTCTAGAGAAGCTGCAACTGCCCAGACACAACCATTTTCATCTAATTTTTTTGCCCAATATTCAAACGAATGCGAGCGGAAAATTGTGTCTATTTCGGGAATTAATTCACTTTGATTTTGTGGCATCAAATCAGAGCTCACGTAATGTGGATCTTTTGCCCAATCATCTCTTCCCAAAGCGATACAAAATTTCTTCCAATATAAAATATTATGCATTGTAAGCATCATCCAACGTCCATCAGACGTTTGATAACAATTTCTTGTTGCAAGATCTGCTGTCATTCGATCATATCGCTCGGGATGATAATTAGGATTGTTCATCACATTTTGAGATTCAAGCGCCATTGACCATAAACCTGCTCTTTGTAACGTTCCATCGACAAATTGTGAAGTTCCAGTTTGTTCCTTTAAACGTAAAGCAGCTAAAATACCTGTTAATAAAACTAATCCTGCAGGATAATCACCTTGACCACCTCTACTAACTACCGCAGGTGTGTTGACATCTCCTAATATTCCCATTAGACCAGAACCTGCCCAATATGAAGTTGAATCAAACCCTGGCCTTGATGCACCTTCACCTTGGCTTCCCCATCCAGTAACTTGTGCGAATACAATTGGATTATTTTCGGTGATCTTTTCATATGTAATGCCATATTTTTCTAATCGGACAGTCATCAAATTAGTGACAAAAACATCTGCATTTTTTACTAATTCAATTACTACATCAGCAGAACCAGGCTGTTTTAGATCAATAGTAATCGATCTTTTTCCCCGATTAAGTGCATGGAAACCATGGTTTAAAACAGGAGGTTGATTAGCACGTATACGCATATTTCGTGTAGTATCTCCGCCTGGTGGTTCAATTTTTATTACATCAGCTCCCATATCAGCCATTAATGCAGAGCAAATCGGTGCTGCAAGGAAGTTTGCAACTTCGACAACACGAACTCCTGACAATGGGGCATGTGGATTATAATTGCTATTTGATCTCATACATTTCTCCAAAATTATATTGCTAATGAATCGTACAATGCACGACTCAACTCTCGATTACGATGATCAATATTTTGCCCTGCTTGGTTCATTACATATCCAAAACTAATTTTATTTTCAACATCAGCATAGCCTAGTGATCCACCCAGTCCACCATGCCCAAATGCCCCATCGGCACGAGGATCATCTGGACCAGGCATAGTTAATGCATAACCTAAAGCCCTACGTGCTTCACCACCAGAAATGACATCAGGACCTTGTATCTGCTCCGATCGAGCAATGTCAACAGTTTCTGAACTCATTAATCGAATTCCATCAATTGACCCACCTAATGACATTGCAGCGTACATTCGTGCAAGGCCGCGCGCGCTAGCATGGCCGTTTGAGGCAGGAATAACAGCAGCACGCCATTCACGAGTATTAGCAGCTCTGAATCTACGTGGGGGGTTATTAAAAGCCTTCTTAGCCATCATACTTACATTACCAGCTATTTGATTTTTTGAGAGTTGATCGGTTGGTGGAGGTGCTAAGAAATCTGCAATCCTGTCGTCGTATTCAGATGAAAGGCCCCAGTAAAGATCTGCATCCAATGGTTGTGCAATTTCCTTTCTTAGAAATTCACCAGGGGTCATGCCAGTGACGCGATCTAATACACCACCATTCAGCCAGCCGAAGGTAGCGGCATGATATCCTAATTGTGTACCTGGTTTCCAATAGAGTTCAGAATCAGCTACATAATTCAGCATTCGTTGCCAGTCATAAATAGCTTCATCAGGAACTCTCATTGTTGGTGCAGGTACCCCCGCTGTATGAGATAAAATATGACGAATCAAAACATTATGCTTTTCATGTTTTGCAAACTCAGGCCAGTAATACGCAACTGGCTTATCCAATTCAATCAATTCACGATCGAGAAGAATATGCATACATGTAGCTAACCATCCCTTACCGTTAGAATAAGTTTGCACCAAAGTGTCAGGCGTCCAAGAAATTGTACGATCAGCATTGCGATAACCGCCCCAAAGATCGACTACAATATTCCCTTCATGATAAATACACAGGGCAGCGCCTACATCACCACGAGTTTCAAAATTTTCAATAAATGCATCACGTACTTTAGAAAATTTTTCATCACATTTACCTTCAATCTCTATAGACATACACACCCTCCCCCATCAGTATTGTGAGTATATATCTGAGAGTGTATACGAGTTTTCAGATAATCAGTAATTCAATCGTTATTATTTATCCAAACAGGAGTATGAGGAGATGCCATGCAGGATTTAAATACTTGGCTTGATCAAATAGTTGAAGAAACCCTAGAACCAGAATTACCTATAATTGACCCACATCATCATCTATGGGATCGACCAAATAGTCCCTATTTACTTAAAGATATTGCAGAAGATGTTTCGACTCATAATATACGTCAAACTATTTTTATCGAATGTGGTGAAATGTATTCAGACAGCGACAATGTTAATATGCGTGTTGTCGGAGAAACTGAATTCGCATCACAAATAGGAAAAATGAGTGATAAAGATAGTAATATCACCGCACGTATAGCATCAGGCGTTGTTGGTACAGCTAACCTTCTTTTAGGTGAAGAAGTCGCACAAGTACTTGAAGCACATATCGCGGCAAATCCAGATAGATTTAAGGGCATTCGTCACCGTGCTGTCTGGCTTGATGAACACACAATAAATCAAGACAAAGATATTCTTGAAAACTCACCAACGAAGCACATTAATACTGTTGATCGAACTCCAAAAGAAAGCATGTTACTGGATGAAACTTTCAGAAAAGGATTCAGCCAATTATCTAAATATGACCTTACATTCGAAGGATGGGTATATCATCCACAATTGAATGAATTATATGACCTTGCCCAAGCTTTTCCAGATACAAAAATTATTCTTAACCATTTAGGTGGTCCTTTAGGAACAGGGATTTACAGAGGAAAACTAGATGAAATATATCCATTTTGGAAAAAACAAATTGCAAAATTAGCACAATGTAAAAATATTTATCTAAAAGTTGGCGGTATTCAAATGCCACTAAATGGGCATGACTGGCATAGACGTCCAGTACCGCCTTCATCAGACGAATTAATTGCTGTAAATCATGACTGGTATATGTACGCAATTGAACAATTTGGCCCTGAACGTTCAATGTTCGAAAGTAATTTTCCGGTCGATAAACAATCTTGTTCCTATAATGTTGTATGGAACCAGTTTAAGAAATTATCAATGAAATTATCTGAAACTGAACGTCAATTTCTTTTTCATGATACGGCGATGAATGTTTATCAATTAGAAAAAATTTAGAGATAGACAGATTTGTAATGAAAACAGCAATCAAAGCATCTAATTTATCAAAACATTTTGGGAATATAGTAGCTGTTGACAATATAAACTTTTCGGTACATAGAGGTGAATGTTTTGGTTTGTTAGGGCCGAATGGTGCAGGAAAATCTTCCACCATTCGTATGATTACGTGCAGTTCACCTCTAACTAGTGGCCAATTGATGGTTCATGGTCTGAATGTTAATAACGAACAGCGTTCGATAAAATCACATATTGGAATTGTTCCACAAAATGACAATCTAGATCCAGATCTCCCGGTCAAACAAAATTTAGAAGTTTACGCACGATATTACGGTTTGAATAAACAGTTAATCCGACGACGTGTGGAGGAGCAATTAGAGATATTCGAACTTTCTGATCGTGCTAACTCTCCAATACATAGTCTTTCAGGTGGAATGCGTCGGAGACTACTCATAGCCCGTGCATTACTCCACAATCCATCAATACTCATTTTAGATGAACCAACAGTTGGGTTAGATCCACAAGCACGCCATATAGTATGGCGACAGCTACGCCAACTCACAAAAAATGGTGTTACCCAAGTATTAACTACTCATTATATGGATGAAGCTGAACAATTATGTGATCGAATTATCGTGATTAATCATGGAAAAATACTCGCCGAAGCAAAACCACAAGAGTTAATACAACAATATGTTGGCAATAATGTCTTGGAAATACCAAATTTTTCAAATGATATCGAACTTCTCAAACGAAGTTTAGATTTTACAATCGAATATGAAATATTTGGTGACAAAACGAATATCTATGCAAGCGACGATAATTTATCGATTATTAGTGCAAAAATTGAAACTTCGAGTAAGGGCAACTTACGCAAAGCGAATCTCGAAGATGTTTTTTTACGATTGACCGGACGGCGGTTAGTCGAATGAATTTAATTTTATCAAGACCAAATATATCCATCAGTAGTTTATATGTTTGGCAGAGACATAGGGACGTCTTTTTTAAAATTTGGAAAACTGAATCACTCGGTATTGGTCTGGAACCATGGATAGTCATTCTTGCAATGGGGTTTGGTTTAGGCCAATTTGTCACTCTTGATTCAGGTGAAAAGTATGTACAATTCCTTGCTCCGGGTCTAATGGCAATGTTCCCGATGTTTGCAGCGATTTTTGAGTGTGGATGGGGTGCATTTATGCGAATTTCTATGCATGGTACATATGAAGCTATTCTGAATACACCTGCCAGCATTGAAGACATTACAACTGGTGATATTCTCTGGGGGACTACACGTGCAACATTAAATGCTACTTATATCCTAATCGTTCTACTTATATTGAATCACTGGACTGATGCTGTTAATTCTCCTTACGCCATTGGCATAGTCTTCGTAGCAATACTCCAAGGTTTTCTTTTTTCTTCAATTGCAATTGCTTTTGCAGCACTTGCGCGTGCAATGAGTCATTTTGGTTACTTATTTAATATCATTGTGATGCCCATGTTCTGGCTTTCAGGAGGATTTTTTCCAATAAACGAATTACCAGAATGGGCACAAAATATTGCATGGTTTTTACCTTTAATACATTCCGTAGAATTAAATCGAGCCTTGCTCAACGGAAATTTAACATTAAACATGATCGGTGACTTTTTTTGGTTAGCTATAGTAGCGATAGTTTTTTATGCCATTGCTTTAGTGTTAATGCGTCGTCGTTTGATCGTCTAACGAGATCCTGGGGCAATACCACGAACATTAGTTTCCACGCTGTAAACACTTGTTTGCGCAGTTAAAAATAATGTCGAAAAATTACTACCGCCAAAAGTAATATTTGCAGCATGTTCATTTAGTTCAAATTGACCTAACACTTCACCATTTGGTTCCACAACCCAAACACCACCCGCACCAGTTGTCCATAGAAAACCATTTTCATCTACTTTCATTCCATCAGGAACACCTCGTCGATGATCATCACGCATATCAACGAATATTTCACCGTCACTAATTGTGCCATCATCTTTCATAACAAATCGTTTGATTATAGAATCTTGTGAATCACCTATATACAAATAAGATTCATCTGGAGAAAAAGTTAATCCATTTGGTTCAGAAAATTCATCAGTCAGTAAAATTGCTTCATTGGTGCCCGGATATACTACATACACTCCTTGCATCGACAATTCTTTTACGGCACCAGCTTCACCTTGACGTGCCATACCTGGGGCAGGAGGATTACGTAGACCATACGTTGGATCAGTGAAATATACAGCTCCCGAACTGTGAATAATTACATCGTTCGGACTGTTAAATAGTAAATTCTCATACTTTTCTACGATTGATTTTTGGGGTGCATTATATTTTGCAAATGAAACTCTACGCCCCGAATGTTCACATGCAACTACTTCTCCATTCAAATTCAGCGTTAAACCGTTTGAATGCCGACTAGGGTCTCTATAAATTTCAGCAACATTTGTATTGGGCCTCCAGCGATGGATCTTATTCGATGGAATGTCACTAAAAAGTAGACATTCATCATCAGGGATCCAAACAGGACCTTCGGTGAATCCAAATCCTGTACATAAGCGAGTTTCAGTTGTAGAACTGATCAGGTTGCTTAAACCTTTATTATTAGAAAATTCCATATACACCTAATTTCTTGGCTGTACAATGATTACTATATAACTATCTAGAAGTGAAGATATAATCCTAACAGAGGATCAACATGTCAAATGAAATATACGACTTAACAATCGTTGGGGCTGGTCCCACAGGATTATTTGGTGCCTTTTATGCTGGTCTACGTAGCTTGAAAACTAAAATCATTGAAGCACTTCCGGAACCAGGTGGCCAATTAGCTGTTCTTTATCCAGAAAAAATGATTTACGATGTACCTGGATTTCCACAAGTCATGGCAAAAGATTTAGTAAGAGAATTGGTCGAACAAACAAAACGTTTCGATCCAACTTATGTTTTTGAAGAAAGCGTAAATTCGCTTCGTAGAGAAATCTATGAAGGCGAGGAATATTGGGTATTAAATACAAATAACGATGAACATTGGACAAAGGCTATATTAATTTCAGCAGGAATAGGTGCGTTTACACCAAATACACTTCCTGTTCCTGGGATTAGTGAATTCGATGGACGTGGAGTTTTTCATTTCGTACAGGACAGAAGACCATTTAGACATCGTAAAGTATTAATTGTTGGTGGTGGGGATACTGCTGTTGATTGGGCACTCAATTTAAATCACTGGGCGGATGAAATTACATTAATCCATAGACGTAGTGGATTCAGAGCTCACGAGTCAAGTCTTGCAGAATTAAGGGAAACTGACATTGAAATGCTCACTCATTTTGAATTAGATGCTGTTGAAGGAAAAGATAATGTTGAACGTGCATTAATTTCTTCAAATAAAGAAGATGAGAAAAGAACCCTGAACGTTGATATAGTTCTACTCAGCCTTGGATTTAAAGCCTCATTAGGACCAATGTTAGATTGGGGTCTTGACTTAGCGGACCAAAGACACATCAATGTCAATGGCTTGATGCAAACTAATTTACCTGGGATTTATGCCGCAGGAGATATAGCAGCTGTAAAAGGCTCAGAACCTTTAAGCCTTATTGTTACAGGCTTCGGACAGGCAGCTATAGCCGCAAATGCTGCCCATACCTACATTAACCCTGATTCAAAACTATTCCCTGGCCACTCCAGTGAACTAAGACTCTAAGAACTAAGATTCTTTGTAGACAATTATCGAACGACCTTCGATTTCACCATTTTCCAATGCCCTAACACCTTCGTTTATTTCATCAAGATTGCTATATCGCCTTGAAATAAATTTATCCAACGGCAATTGCCCTTCTTTATACCAATCTACATATTTCGGCATCACATGTTCAGGTCGTGCAGACCCGCCCATCGAACCAATTAATGATCGTTCTCCTTGAGGGAATAATCGAGGTAGAGTGACATCACCTTGTCCAATACCGACGATCACAGCAGTACCACCACGGCGAACACCTAGAACGCCAGCTTTAACACTTTGTATAGCTTGCTGAACTGCAGCTTCAACACCTATTGCATCGAAAGCAAAATCTACACCACCGTCAGTTAGTTCTTTAATGCGTTCTGGTGCATCGAGTTCAGCAGCATTAACCGTATGAGTAGCTCCAATTTCTTTTGCATAACCAAGTTTACCTTCTTGCAAATCAACAGCAATGATAGGATCAGCACCAGCAATTTTTGCACCAGCAATTACATTGGTTCCAACGCCACCTACACCAAATACTGCCACTGACTGGCCAGGTTGTACTTCTGCTGTATAGAGCGCTGCACCAGCTCCAGTAATCACGGCACATCCAATGATTGCTGTGACGTCTGTAGGCACATCATTCGCTAATGGAATTACCATTTGTTCATTGAGAAGTGCATGTTCGGCCCAAGTATAAACACCAGCGTCATGATCTTCACCACGCCAGCGAAAAGTAGTACGATCAGCGGCTTCTTTACCTTCTGGTAAATCTCTGGGCACAAATTGGATCATAACTCGATCGCCTTCTTTTACATGTGTTACAGCAGAACCTGCTTTAAGCACAGTTCCGGTACCTTCATGACCAAGTAATAATGGCATTGGCGAAAGTGGATTGTGAATTTGGTGAAGTTGTGAATGACAAAGACCAGTAGCAAATAATTCCACTAAAACTTCATTGTCATTTGGGTCGTTCAATTCTATTTCTTCTACAAGGAGTGGAGCTCCGTGTTCAGCTTTGATTGCAGCGCGCGTAATTAAAGTCATCTTTCCCCCTCAAAATGTTTCAGGGTTATCCTACACGTGTAGGAGAAAACTTCAAACTTATATATTAAAAATTCGTTCGGGAAAATCACTACAAATCACATCAACATTTAATGATTTCAAATTTTCAATAGCGTCAATTTCATTTACAGTCCATGCAGCAACCTGCAATCCGTAACTATGTACCAAAATTATCAAATCTTCGTTGAGTAATTTATAATTTGCAGTAATTCCCTTAACTCCAAATTCCATTACTGATTGAATTACAATTTCGGGGTCATTTGACAGAGGTGAATTCATACCAAATGACAACCATGTTGGGACATGTGTGAATTTAGAAGGGATCTCGCGAATTACTTCTGGATCCAAACACCAAACCCAGCATTGATCGATATTGTTACGTTCTGCCAAAATTTCAGCAATACGGGATTCTAATTTGCTTTCTTTAGGTTCGATAACTAACAACGTCTTTGAATCAATAAAATGAAGAACCTCACGTAATGTAGGAATTTTTACGGAACCATTTTTAGTATGTGTATTGGTAAGGTGGTATTCAGATAATTCTTGAATTGTCAGATCTTTGATCTTTACATCAAAGCCTGTCACCCGCAATAAAGAATCATCATGCATCAATACAATTTCTCCGTCAGCAGTTTGACGCACATCAATTTCTATACCATCAACACCTGAATGCATAGCAGCTTCAATGCCTTCGAGTGAATTTTCTGGCATTGTACCCATTTGTGTTCTATGTGAAATGATTAGCGGTGAAGGCATTATTCGACTACCTAAGAATTTGATAATTATGATTAGTAATCATCACTATTGATATATTTCAGCATTGTATTGATGATATTAACAAATGTTTCATAAGGATGTGCACCTATAGCTAAAGTGGCTAATGATGAAGTTCTCACTAATTTGTATTGATCACGTTCATCAAATTCATAGTATTTATCGACAACAACTAATGACCACGGTACTCCTCGAATGGGTAATTCAAGATTTTTTTCAAGATTTATTCCTGCATTCAAAATACTCTGAATATCCATATCATCTGTCTTTTTAAAATCTCCTTCGTCATCCAGTAAGCATTGATCAAAAGCTTTTTCCTGCTCAATGGTACTATTCGATAAGTTAGAAAAAGATCTAGAAAGGCTTGCTTCTGTATAAGCGTTGTTTTTATTTTGTACAGAGTAAAGTACATCTTTATATTCCCAAAATTTATCTTGCTGGGCGGCACATAATGAAGCATTCGCAGCATGATCAGACTCCAGTCCCAATTTTGGAGTATTAACAAAAACTATTTGTAAAATCCCTGTATCGACATAATTTTCTATTAATTTTTGAACAGTATTAATAGCGAATCTCTGACAATAAGGGCATCGAAAGTCTTCATGAATCCAAAGATAAATAGGTGCATCAGGATTTCCAAGACGTAGTTGAGGTGCAATATTTAAGTAGTTTGCAACTGCCTGGCTATATGGCGATTCACTAAAAATAATCTCTTTTTTAGGAACAAGTGTAGTTGTTGGTGATGGAACCACAGTTGCCGGTGTAGTTGTGGATAGTGGAATCACAATTGCAGGTGTAGGTGCATTTGGTAGTTGTGTCGACGTTGATAATAAAACTTGTGTGGGAATAGCAATCGGAGTGGGGGTGGAAAATTGCACTATGACATTAGGGTTAGAATTCTGTTCAGAAAATAAAATTTTTTCAGATGAAGTGGAGTCAGTATTTTGTGCACATGCAATAATTACACCTACACAAAATACCAATAACCAAAAAAACAGTGCACGCAATCCGATTATCTTCCGTGATATTCAGGTTGTCTTTTCTCAACAAAAGCTCGTGGTCCTTCTTGAGCATCGTCTGTTTGTTGAATAATCCATCGTGAAAAAGCACTCATACGTTGCACTTGACTTAATGTCATGTCATTTGTTCCATAAGCAAGTTCACGCACTGCACGAACAGCTAATGGAGCATGACTGGCAATACGCTCTGCAATACTTGTTGCCGTATTTAATAATTCATCTTGTTCAACAAGATGACTGATCAAACCCCATCGATAGGCAGTTTCTGCATCAAAACGATCACCGGTAAGTAGCATTTCCATTGCAATTGATCCTGGCATAATACGTGGAAGGCGAAGTGGAGCACCTCCACCAGGGAAAAAACCTAAAGCAACTTCAGGTGCCCCAAAAGAGGCATTTGTTGATGCAATTCGGATGTCGCATGCCAAAGCAAGTTCAAATCCTCCACCTAGCGCATATCCATTAACGGCAGCAATTATAGGTTTTCCTGTATCAAAATTATGATAAGAAGTTTTGCCGCCTAAAAGCACAGAACTTGGCCCATGACTAAGTTCTGTTTCTCCAGCATCACGTTCCTTCAAGTCATCACCTGCACAAAACGAACGTTCACCTGCACCAGTTAGGACCATGACGCGTATGGAATCATCATCTCGTAATCGAGTAAGAGCATCCATAAGCTCTTCACCCATTGTATTATTCATGGCATTTAAAGATTCAGGCCTATTCAATGTTGCCACAACAACATTGCCATTTTGTTGCCAATCAATAGTTTCATATGACATATAAACATCTCCCTTAAGTATATTATTTATAGTACAGTTTTTATTTCTTCTGTTAAATAAGATTATCGTCCATGATATTCAGCTTGTCGTTTTTCAACAAAGGCACGAGGGCCTTCTTGTGCATCATCGGTTTGTTGGATGATCCATCTAGAAAATGCACTCATACGTTGTACTTGGCTTAATGTCATATCATTTGTTCCGTAGGCAAGTTCACGCACTGCACGAACAGCTAATGGTGCATGACTTGCAATACGTTCAGCAATACTTGTTGCCTTGTCTAATAATTCATCTTGCTCAACAAGATGGCTTATCAATCCCCATCTGTAGGCAGTTTCTGCATCAAAACGATCACCTGTAAGTAACATTTCCATGGCGATCGACTTAGGTAAAATTCGCGGAAGACGAAGTGGAGCCCCTCCACCAGGAAAAAATCCTAACGTGATTTCGGGAGTTCCGAAAGATGCATTTGTAGTCGCAATACGAATATCACATGCCAAAGCGAGTTCCAGACCACCACCTAAAGCATATCCATTAACAGCAGCTATTATAGGTTTTCCAGTATCAACATTATTCCATAGGCTTAAATAATTATTCGTTAAGACAGATCCTGGACCTGATAAATCTCTACTCAATTCATTTTCATTTTCTCCAGCATCACGTTCTTTTATATCGTCACCTGCACAGAAAGCGCGACCAGCACCAGTAAGAACCATAACCCGGATGGAATTATCATTACGTAAGCGATCAAGCACATCTATTAATTCATGGTCCATTTTTTGGTTAATAGCATTTAAGGACTCGGGTCTATTTAATGTTGCGATGACAACACTTCCATTTTGTTGCCAATCAATAGTTTCATACGCCATGTTTCACTCTTCCAAAAAATCAAAAATATATTATCTTTCATGCTGGCTTCGATGTATCCAACAGTCAACTGTAAATATTATGAACGCTGTTGTGACAGCTAATAAAATACCCACAGCTAATGCCAGTTGGTCGATAGAAAAAAATGAACTGAAAGCAATATTATAAAAAGATGCTATCAACATTTGTAAAAATCCTAATCCAGCAGATGCCATTCCAGCAATATCGCGAAAAGGTAACATCGCACTCGCCATCACTGGAGGTCTACTTACCCCAAAACCAGCAGATATAAAAAACATCGGAAGTACAACCGCAAAAACGTGTGTAACGCTATTTAATGCAAAAAAGAACATACAGCAACTTCCGATCATCGCTGTCAGAACACCAACTCCAACTACATTGACCGATGTGTATTTATCCATCATGCGGCTAGATAAATAAGCACCTCCCATAATTCCTACGGCAACAAAGGCGAAAGAAAATCCAAAATGAAGTGGAGATAGTCCTAATTCATCAATTAAAACGAAGGAGGACCCGGAAATAAACACAAGTTGTGCACTAAACATCAAACCCATGAGTAAGACATTAATAATGAAAATTCGATGTGTCCCCAGACGTGTATAATTTCTGATTAAAACTTTTGGATTTAACGCAAGTCGATCAATATTTTTATTAGTTTCAGATAAAAGCATAAGGTACAAACTGATCAAAATAATACCTATTGCTATCAAGGTAATAAATACGGCATGCCAATCAAATAAACTCTGCAATATGCCTCCTATAATAGGAGCAATTGCGGGCGCAAGCGGTGTAGCAATAGTAATATAGGCAAAAATTTTCGCTGCACGTTTTCCTTCAAATACATCGAGGACAATTGCACGAGCAATTACAGGTGCTGCACCACCGCCAAAGCCTTGAATTATCCTGCCTACAATCAACATCATCCCTGTTTGGGCGAATAATGAAACAAATCCTCCGAGAAGAAATAAAAGCAATCCCCATATCATGATCGGTCGGCGTCCGAATCGATCCGAGAGTGGCCCAAAGACCAATTGAGATGCTGAAAAAGCTAAAAGAAAAGTAGTCACGGTCAATTGCATCGTCGATGCAGAAACATTGAATTCATCGATCATCATAGGTAATGAAGGTAAGAACATATCAATAGATAAGGGTGCAATAGTCATTAAACCCATGAGTAATGCAATAGTACCGATCGATCCTGTACGCATTGGGCTAGCCTACAGTGTAAAATGATTCACGGCGAAGTTCTGTTATTGTCATTTTATTCGAAAGGATCCAAATGAAGATCACAATTGGATTAGGGCGTGGTGAGATTACAGATTGGGATGAAATCTCAACATATGTCATAGAAGCAGAAAAATTAGGTGTCGACTGCCTTTGGACCGCAGAAGCTTGGGCACATGACGTAGTTACGCCACTTGCATATCTTGCTGCAAAAACAGAAAAAATAAAACTTGGTACCAGCATCATGCAATTAGGTACTCGAACACCAGCATTGGTAGCAATGACAGCAATGGCTCTTGATTCGATGTCAAATGGACGTTTTCGCTTAGGGTTAGGAAGTAGTGGACCACAAGTTATCGAAGGATGGCATGGAGTACCTTTTGCGCGCCCTATCGCAAGAACACGTGAAGTAATAGAGATAGTTAAGCGGATATTTAATGGAGAAACACTTACTTATCAAGGTAAATTCTATGAACTTCCATTACTCACGAATGGCACAGGTGAAGGGAAAGCATTACGTCCTGGAGCTTCCCCCCCGAAAAATGTGCCTATATACATAGCATCCTTAGGTCCAAAAAATCTTCACATGACAGGAGAAATTGCCGATGGCTGGTTAGGAACATCTTTTATACCCGAACATGCAGATCTTTTTATCGATCCGATCCGTGAAGGAGCGCAGAGTGTAGGTAGAAGTATAGATGATCTAGATTTACAAGCAGGTGGAACTATTTGGTTTACAGAAGATGTTGATGAGGCTATCACAACTTTAAAGTCAGGATTAGCCTTTAGCATTGGTGCCATGGGATCGCGTCAACATAATTTTTATAATGACGCTTATCGTCGGCAAGGATTTGCTGATGAAGCGCGTGATGTTCAACGATTATGGCTGGCTGGAGAGCGTGATGAAGCTCGATCACGAGTTCCAGACGAAATGGTTTCAGGATCGAATTTAATCGGTGATAAACAAATGATCCGTGAACGTTTACGCATGTATCGAGATGCTGGTATCACTTCATTCCGAGCAAATCCACATGGAAATAACTTGAATGAACGTTTAGAGGCTTTGGGCAAATTTATGGATATTGTAATAGAAATTTCTACTGAGAAATCATAATACTAGGAGGCAGTAATGCGATTAGAAGGAAAGACGGCAATAATTACTGGAGCAGGCAATGGTATGGGGGCATCTGACGCAAAATTATTTGCGAGTGAAGGTGCAAATGTTGTCTTAGCGGACATAGATTCGGAATCAGGTAAACGTCTTGAGGATGAAATCTCAAAAGCTGGTGGGAATGCGCAGTTTGAATTCTGTGATGTTTCAAGTGAAGAAAATTGGCAATCAATGATTTCCGATGTGATTAATAAATATGGCACACTTGACATATTAGTCAATAACGCCGGCCTCAGTAGTACTTTCACTTCAGATATATTAAGTACCGATGATTGGCACACGATCATGAATGTTAATGCAACTGGAGTCTTTTTAGGTACTAAAACTGCGGCTGAAATTATGAAAACTCAAGGTCATGGATCTATAGTAAACATTTCTTCAATAATGGGATTTGTTGGTGGAGAATATGGCCATCCTGCATATCATGCATCCAAAGGAGCCGTAAGAATTTTCAGTAAAGCCATGGCAGTAAAGTATGGACCGTACGGAGTGCGTGTAAACACTGTACATCCTGGTTTTATGCCTCCGATGGTTTCATCGAATCATGGTGTAGGTAGCAAACGCGACGATTACGTATCACAGACACCTTTGAGGAGAAGTGGAGAATCAATAGAAGTCGCCTATGGGGTTCTATTTTTAGCATCGGACGAAGCATCGTTTATTACAGGTACAGAGCTCGTGATTGACGGAGGATATATAGCTCAATAAATTCTAATTAGCAGATTTAAAAAATTATACTGACAAAGATTGTTCAGCACACAATTTTTCGTCATAAAGGATATTTCCTGTAAATTCTTTTGGGTTTTGTTCACATATCCACACAGTAGCTAATCCCATTTTATCGGCAGCTTCAAAATCCATAGATGGATTTTCACGATCTTGTTCAGGATACAAACTTCCAGGTGTCAAAATCCTACCTTCGGGGGACAAAACATTAACTGCAATATTTTCATCTTGTAAATCACGAGCTTGGCCTTGAGTCAGATGTTCTATACCTGCCTTGATCGGACCATATAAAATATCATCACCACGCCGTTCAATAGATGTATCATATGGTCCAACCCCTGGAAATAGTGCGCCTCGTGAAGAGAGGTTAATAATATGGCCACCACCAGAAGCACGTAAATGTGGAACTGCTGATCTCATAGCCCAAAAAGGTCCTAAAAAATTAACATCGATCGCAAGTTGTACATGTCGAGGTTGAACATGTTCTAGAGCACCATGCACATGAACCGCTGCATTATTCACAACAATATCAAGGCGTCCCCATTCGGCAACAGTCGCATCAATGCCATCTTGAATACTTTCTGGATCACGCATATTCAACACAACAGCTTTAGCAATACCACCAGCTTCTTGTATTTCTGTAGTTACAGAATGTATAGTTCCAGGCAAGCGAGGATCGTTAACGGTTTCAGTCCTTGCTGCAACAGCTACTTTAGCGCCATTTTTTGCGAGATGTTTAGCGATGTCTGCGCCAATCCCACGACTAGCACCTAGTACAATTGCTACTTGTCCATCTAAACTCATTTCGCCCTCATCTCATTGTGATTTGATATCGTCAGTGTATCAGTTTAGATTAGCATTAGGCATTCTTACTTCTAGCCCTTTTTCAGGACGAAACACCACAATACTAAAAAATGCAATAATTGTGAGTAGCGCTAACAGCAAAATTCCCCATGTATAATTTCCATTCAAGTCAAAAATAAGTGCTAGAGGTAATGGCCCAATTGCAGCACCAGTGATACCAATCATCATTGCAGATCCTTGAACCTTACCTAATCCAAAGCGTCCATAATAATTAGCCCAAATTATTCCCTGCACAATACGTTGTGAACCACCACTTATTCCCATTAACGCAGCATAAATTATGGCTAGTAATATCGAATCAGCAATAAGTGCAAATAGGCAAACGCAGCACAAAACTATCATAGAAAAACCAAATAAAACGACAGGGCCTATACGTTCTACAAAAAAACCTGCGATCATAGATGTAATTGCAGAACTACACGCAAAAACAATAAAAATTGCCGCCGCAGTAATTGCACTCAAACCATTTGTTTCCAAAATCGAAGTTTGGTGAAAAATAAGTGCTGTTACAACAAGCCCAGGAGTAGCAAGAGGTAATGCAAGTAGCCAAAAATTTTTAGATGTTAAGACACGTCGTTCTTGAGTAACGTGTTGTATATTATTATTCTTTTCTATTTCTGGAGGAGTATTATTGCCATCAGGGAATAGACCTAAATCTTCTGGGTAATTACGTAAAAGGAAGAAAGCTGGAGGTATTATTAGAATCATGACTAAAATACCAAGTATGCCATATGCTTCTCTCCACCCGAAAGAATCAATCAATACACGACTTAAATAAGGTAAAATTGCATTTGAAAGCGGAAATCCTAATCCCATAATAGCAATCGCACGACCGCGTTTTTCGACGAACCACTGATTAACAAGCAATGTTGCATTAACTGTCAATGAACCTTGACCAAGTGCACGTAAAGCTGCAAATGACAAATAGAAAGCGATGATTCCTGAAGATAATGCCATGCTAAAACATGAAATCCCAAAGACTATTCCAATGAGGATTAAGTTAGATCTCGCACCCCATCGATCAGCTAAACGGCTAACTATTGCAACCATGACTGCACTGATAGCTGTACTTAACAAATATAAGGTTGATATAGCAGAACGGGAAAATCCTGTTTCAGCGATCATCGAATCAATAAATACTGAAAAAACAAAAGACTGACCAGGACCACTACTGAAGGCGACAAAAATACCAACTATTACAATAATCCAACCATAAAAAAAATTGTTATCTTGTTGGCGCTTAATAAAAAAATCCGGAAATAACATTTCTTAACAATCTGCGATCAGGCAGTATCGATCTAGTATTTGCATTAATTAAATCTATCGATATTGATAAAGTATAGAAATAGACAGGAGGGAATATGGGTAATTTAATCGGAAAAGGTAACTATCAATATGAAGCAACAATTGAATGGGCACAGTTGCCAGACGGCATTATATTAAAAGAAACTCCAGGTGTTGCAGTTGATGCTGATGATAATGTTTTTTTGTTAACTAGAAATCCAGAACATCCTGTTATTGTTTTTACACGTGACGGTGAATTTATTCGATCGTTTGGTAATGGTAATTTTTCAGAAAGAACGCATGGGATTTCTATCACACCTGAACAAGAATTATTATGCGTAGATGATGGCGCACACACCATTACTCGTTGGTCGCGCACGGGAGAATTATTACAAACAATAGGGACTCCGTTTAAACCAGCTCCTATATGGAGTGGCAAACCTTTCAATAGACCAACGCATGCAATATTATCTCCTGTGAATGGAGACATTTATATCACTGATGGGTACGGTAATTCTCAAGTACACCGTTTCACTTCATCTGGAGAACATGTGCTGTCATGGGGAACATCAGGTATCGATGCAGGGCAGTTTATACGTCCGCACAATCTTGCGATAGACGAAGAGAATCGCATTTACATAGCGGACCGTGAATCACATCGTGTACAGATTTTTGACGAAAACGGTAATTTTATAACTATGTGGAATAATATACATCGACCAGATGGTCTGACTTTTGGACCAGACAGGAATATCTATATAGGTGAACTTAAATCAATTGATGGTATGGAAGGTGCGCCAGATCTTGGTCATCGAGTAAGTATCTATAATCAAGAAGGAGAACGATTGGCGATTGTAGGGGAATCTAATGAAGGTACTTCCGCAGGCTATTTTATTGCACCACATGGGATTGCTGTCGATTCTAATTTAGATATTTATGTAGGAGAGGTATCCTATACAATATATGGTCGCCACCTTAATCCACCACAAGAGGTAAAGTCATTCACGAAATTGATACGCGTGAATGCGTAGTGCAATATTGTTGAGGTAGACATGTCAGAAAATCCATTTATCGAAATTGATGATTCCATATTTGAACAATTGATCAATGTTTTAACAATGTTAGTCGAGGCAAAATCAATAAGCTTGGAAGGCCCCCATACCGAAGGGATGGAAAATTGTCGAACCCTCGTAGCTCAGCAATTTGAAAATTTAGGAGCTAACGTTCAATTATTAGAGATCGATGAAGCGCCTGATGCAGTATATGCAGAATTTTTACACAAGGATCCTAATGCTCCAACCATTCTTTTATATTCACATTATGATGTACAACCAACTGGTGATTTATCAAATTGGACATCTGGGCCGTTTGAAACAAGCATCAGAAAGAATCGAATTTTTGGCCGTGGTGCAAGTGATGATAAATCAGGAATAATTACACATCTTGGAGCACTTCAATCCATATTTTCTAATGGTTCTACTTTATCTTGTCATGTAAAAGTAATTATCGAAGGTGAGGAAGAATTAGGTTCACCACACGCTGCACAATTCCTCACAAAATATAAAAATTTACTTAAGGCTGATTATGTCATTATTGCTGATTCAACTCATTGGGGAGTTGATGATCCAGCAATTACTACTTCACTTCGTGGATTAGTGGATTGTGAAATTATAGTAAAAACTTTAGAACTGGGAGTTCATTCGGGAGAATATGGTGGAATCGTACCTGATGCATTAATGGCTTTATCAAGAATTATTACTTCTCTGCATAATGACGATGGTACTGTAGCAGTTGAAGGGTTGGTCAGTAACCAAACAAATGAAATTCTGATTCAGGACAGTGAAATGTTAGAAAAAGCTGGTGCTTTACCTTCATTGGAAACGATCGGAGCAGGCGATGTAATTTCACGAGCATGGTCACAACCTGCAATCTCAGTATTAGCAATTAACGCACCTTCTATGGATGAAGCCATCAATCTTATAGTCCCTGAAGCAAGTGCAAAAATTAGTATGCGTATTGCACCAGGACAAAATTCAGTTGAAGCACTGAATGCATTAGAAACACATCTCACTACATCTCCTCCGTGGGGTGCATCTGTGAAGGTAATTAGAGGTGCTACTGCTAGCCCTTTCGAATCTCAACAGGCCGGAAAATTAATGTTAGCTTATGAAAAAGGTGTTCAGCACGCATGGGGTAAAGTACCTCGTAAAATTGGATTAGGAGGAACAATTCCATTAGTTGCAGAAATACAAAATAATTATCCTGATTGCGAAATACTGATTACAGGAGTTGGCGATCCTATAAGTCGCATCCATGGACCTGATGAAAGCCAAGATCTCACAGAGTTAAAGCGAAATATGATTGCCGAAGCTTATGTACTTCTGACAATTAATTCAGATTATGTGTAACTTCCTCAAGGGGTATTACTCAAATTTCCCCTCGTCCATATCGAACAACAAAATACGAGGCTATAAAGAATTATTTTTTACGGTCAAAAAAAGATTGCATGCTAGATCGAGGTTCTTCCGTCCTGTAAGACTTTGCTAATGAATCGATGCCTGCTTCAATTGCAGCATCCAGAGGGAGTACTTCCCATTGGCGTACTAAACGTTTTTGCTCACGCACTGCCAGTGGTCCAGCTTTTACAATAGCCTCAATAAATCGATCAGTTTCTATATCTAATTGATCTTGGCACGTCACACTTTCAAGAAAACCCCATTCATAAGCAATTTTCGCATCAATATTCTCCCCAGTAAAAACAAGGTAATTAGATCTGCCCCAACCTACTAAACGAGGTAAAAGTGCTGCTTCAATAACTGAAGGAATCCCAACTTTTACTTCTGGCATACCAAAAATTGCATTTTCAGATGCAATACGAAGATCACATGCTGCTGCTAATTCCATACCCGCCCCCAAACAATATCCATTTATTCGTGCAATGACTGGTACTGGGGAATGGCGAATTGACACGAATAGTTCATGTAACGAAGTTATAAAATTGCGTGCTGTATTTTCATCCAAACGGCTAAGTTCATTTACATCAGCTCCACCTATGAACGATTTTGAGCCAGATCCTGTGAATATAACAACACGGACATTAGAGTTATCAGCAATTGAAACAAAAGCATTAGTAAGCTCTTGTATACCTACAGAATCTAATGCATTTAATTTTTCTTCGCGGTTATACCTAATAGTCACAACTTGGCCAGAAGCAGAATTATCATTTTGTATCTCAACCGTCATATTAAATTCCTTTGTTGCATCCTGATCCATCTAGTATAGGAGTGTAATCGTATTCTCTTTATCAGTACTTATGGACTTAACATTCTTCGTTTCTGAATGAATACTTTTGAAGAATGCTGAATTAATTCGTGGCCAACATTTACGAAAAAAATCATATCAATGTTTCTTGTATCGAACGTGTATTTAGATCTTTCTTATCAGTTGAGTCGTCATTCCAAACTTCACTTAATAAATCCAAAGTTTTTAAACGAGTTTCGACATTGAATGTCGACGTTGAAATCATTAATTCTGACGCACAAGTAGCTTCAGCGAGCGCTTCAAGAGCGCCTTTTACTTCTACAGGCGTTCCAATAATTGCATTAGTTGACATTGCTTTTGCAGCTGGCAGATCAGGGTGGTCAGCTGCTTCTGCAGGAGAAATCAAAGGCGTTCTTTTCCCAGTACGCATGCCATACTTTCTAATACGACCTGGTCCAGATTCCCACTCTGCTTGATCTCGAGTTTCAGAGACAATCACAGATGCGGTAACTATAGTAAATGGCTCTTCTAGCATTATGGAAGGTTTGAAATGGCTCCTATAAATTTCAACAGCTTGTAGTGTTCCACCGGTATCAAAATGATTAGCAAATACAAATGGTAATCCCAACATACCAGCGAGTTCAGCGCTAAAATTTGATGAGCCAAGTAAATAGATGTCTGGGTAGGAAGTTGCCACAGGGGTAGCAGAAAGGTAGTTCCACGTACCTTTTTCTGTACGGATATCTCCAAGAAAACCCATTAAATCAATTAAGTTATTTGGAAAATCTTGAACATCGCGATTGCCAGTGGTTCGTCGTAGTGCTGTCGCAGTATACTGGTCCGTTCCAGGTGCCCTACCAATACCAAGATCAATTCTATTGGGATGCAGTGCCTCTAGCAACGCAAATTGTTCTGCAATCACTAATGGAGCATGATTTGGGAGCATAACCCCCCCCGATCCAAGACGAATACGATTAGTATTAGTAGCGATATGAGCAATTAATACTGCAGGATTTGTGCTGGCAACAGTTTTCATATTATGGTGTTCAGCTACCCAAAAGCGTTTAAATCCAAGGGCATCAGCATGTATAGCTAGCTTCAATGCATTATCTAGTGCGCTTGAAGTTGAATCAGCAGTAGTGGTCATTGCGAGGTCAAGTACTGACAAAGGTAAACGAGACATATAACTAAAATAGACCATTTATCGAATTCAATCCATAGTTATGTTGTATAGAACAAATTTAGTGCTAAAGCTAATCCAACATAAAATAAATTCAGAAAGTAAAGTCGCTAGTATCCATGTTGTCATTCTTTTTCATTTTATTTTTTAAAAAAACAAATACACACACACTCATCAAAAGTGGAAAAGTAATGATAAAAACAAGTAAAGAAATATTCCTGTCCATGACCACTCGTAATTTTCTTGAACGCAGTTTTAACAATTTTAGGAGTAGTTCGTTTAAAATTTTAATGAAGTAATTTCTTTCTTTACAAAAAGCTTGCGTATACAGATTCATTTATGGAGCGGGAGATGGGATTTGAACCCACGGCCTCGACCTTGGGAAGGTCGCACTCTACCACTGAGTTACTCCCGCTCGCTTCGGTACTATAATCCAAAAAAGAACTGTATTACTACCATTAACCGCTAAAATTATCCGTATATTATTTTTTGACCTCATTGCTAACAACATTAGATATAATCATTATATGCGATATTTGATACCGTTCATTGCATCATTTTTATCCTTGGCAATTGCCTGTAATTCACAAACATCATTCGAAAATTCTTCCTCAGTAGCAGAATTAACTCCAACTTCTTCGCCAACTAGCATAGATACAAAAAATATAAATCCGCTACCAATTCCAACAATCTCTACAACTATGAATTCACCTACAACTCCAATAGCATCAAAAGCTACCAATCTCACAAATTCTATTTGGCAAGATTTTAATAATGGATGGCTAGTTGAAAAGGAATTATCACAGGTTGAATACGAAACAGATCCGATCTGGGAAATCTTAATACAATTAATGATCGAAAAGGAACTTTCAGAAAAATTGAATAGTCCTTCAATCCCAGATCAACTTATCCAAGAATATGCTGAAAAAGTCGAAGTGGGATTAAGGCAAGGTTATGATTTTGTTATAAAAATTCCTCCTTCATATTCTGAAAGTTCTAGAAATTATCCATTAGTGCTTTTCCTACATGGCGGTATTGATGGTTCTATCAGTAATGTCCAAGGAAGGATTAAAGATTTTTTCCAGCAACAAGAAGAACCTTATATTGTGATCGCACCAGTAAAAAATGAAATCGATTGGAATCCGAAAAAAATAGAAGATATCCTCATAATGGCACAGGAAAATCTACGGATAGATCAAAATCGGATATACTTAACTGGTTTGAGCATGGGAGGGAGAGGCACTTATATAGTCGCATCCCATTTAGAAAATACTTTTGCAGCAATCATGCCTTTATCAAGCCATCATGCACCTTATTCTTATGTAGATTTAGCACCCGAACTTAACAATATCCCTATTTGGATATTTCATGGAGATACCGATATGGTCTCTTCTTATGCCATGGCCGTTGAAATGGTATCTGCCTTAGAAAAATATAATTCAAAGATACGTTTTACGAGCATCCAAGGTGGAGGACATGGTAATTGGAAGGAAATATATAACACACCTGAGCACATACAATGGTTACTTTCCCATTCACGTAATTAATACAGATACGTTAATCTAACGCATTTTAATATTAGACTCTGAAAGCATCACCTGGCTGTGATGGCAAGGCATACCCTCCGCCAAGTCCTACAGGAGAGCCATCAGCTCGGTGACAAGCAGCACCTTCTATGATGTTATGTTCAAATTTTATTGCATTCATCCCACCAGCCACACGATCAACACTAACTGGATCATGTCCACGCGATTTTAGTTCAGTATGCACATTGTCAGAAAATTCATATTCAAGTTCTATAACATCACCATCAGTCCATACACGAGGAGATTCGACAGCAACTTGTAAACTCACCCCCGTATCGATCAATGCAAGTAATGCTTGGCATACGGCACCAAAAATTTTACGTCCACCTGGAGTTCCCAATACGAGGAATGGTTTATCATCCTTAAAAATTATCGTAGGTGTCATCGATGAAAGGCTACGTTTATATGGCTGTATCGAATTTGCATTACCAGTATGGGGATCAAATAGCATCATACAGTTATTTAGAAGCATACCTGTTCCATCGACAGCGACTTTACTTCCGAAGGCACTGTTGATTGTCTGAGTCATTGACACTATGTTTCCTTCAGCATCGGCAACATTAAAATGTGTTGTATTATTACTTTCATTTTCTGGGAATTCACGAGTGAATTCATAGTTTTGAGCATGATCTAAATTGATTGACTGTGCTCGTTGTAATGCATATTTTTTTGAGAGCAGAGCATCGATTGGAATATCAACATATTCGGGATCACCAATATATTCATATCGATCAGCAAAAACAATTTTGAAAACTTCAGAAATAATATGAACTCTCTCTGAATCAGTAATTTCATATTTATCAATTTCAAAATTTTCTAGAATATTCAGCATTTGCACGAGACAAATACCACCACTACTCACTGGTCCAACAGAATGGATATCATAACCACGGTAATTACCGACGATAGGTTCACGGTACAGAATTTGTTGCTTTTTTAAGTCATCGAGTGTCAGAATTCCACCATTTTTACTCATTTCATCTTCAATATGCTGACCTAATTCTCCTCCATACAAATATGCAGCGCCGTGCTTTGCAATACCTTCGAGCGTCTGTGCGTAATTTGGATTATTAATAATATCGCCACGTGCAGGGGCATGCCCATTTTTCAAATATATCTGGGCACTCTCTTTATACAGTGATAATTCTGAAAGATTGTCACGAATAAGATTTGAAAGATAATCTGTGACTCGAAAACCGTTTTTAGCAATATTAATAGCAGGTTGAATAACTTCATCCAGTGAAAAATTACCATATTCCTCAACGAGGTGCGCCCAGACCATCAAATTCCCAGGGGTTCCAACTGCAAGATAACCTGTTTCATTAAGTTTATCTTGAACATCGAAGTAATCTTTAAGTTCATTACTCAATGGTTGATACATTGCTTCGTGAGCTGCACCAGGCGCACATATATATCCATCGATTGTCGAAAATCCTTCATTTGGTCGGTAAAAATTTGTAAATCCACCTCCAAAAGGGCCCACCATCATAGGTTCAACAACTGATAAAGTGAACGCCGTGCCAACAGCTGCATCAAATGCGTTACCGCCAGATGCAAGAATAGAAACCCCTACAGAGGAAGCAACTGGGTGATTTGAAGTCACTATTCCTTGCGAAGCTGTAATTGATTGTTTTCGAGTAGAGAATTCCATAGCTGCACTATAGCTGATCTGATGATTTTTTGCTTTTAGATTGAATTCTATATCTTAGAAATTCTTACCGGACCTACGAAGAACCAATGGGTATACCCGAATTACCTGTACCACCAAAGAATCCACCTGTATTAGGTTTAGGCTTAGAGGGTGAACCCTCGGATCCTTGTTGGTTAGTTGGGTTGACGAAACCACCACGAATATTTTCAGGGGCTACGCCTACACCTTCAACATTTTCAGGAGTAGGTCCGCTTGTTGGAGCGACAAATCCACCAGCTGAAGGTGGTGCTTCAGATGGTGCAGTTTGTTCATTAGGATTGACGAAACCTCCCCCAACATTCTCAGGTGGGGTTACGTCAGGTTGACTTTCATCGTTAGAATCCGATGTAGGTTGACCGTCAGATTGACCGTCTTCAGCGTCTTTACCGCCACCAAAGAAGAATTCTTTTGCATCAAATCCTTGTTCAGGTTGTCCGCCAGGGCCGGGTTGTCCACCAGGTCCAGGTTGTCCACCAGGTCCAGGTTGTCCACCAGGTCCAGGTTGTCCACCAGAGTCAGACTCTCCATCAGATGGTGGAGAAGAGAATAATGAGAACAATCCACCCGTAGTTTCACCCTCTGTTGTTGGAGGAGGTAAAGCCCCTTGAGGTTGTCCAGGTTGGCCGTCAGGTCCACTAGGTTGGACGTCAGGTCCACTAGGTTGGCCATCAGGTCCACCAGGGCCGGGTTGCGCAGATGCATCAAAGAAAAATCCTCGTGGTGCACTGTCAGTTGGTGCATTTCCAGGCTGTCCGTCAGGTCCACCAGGCTGTCCATCAGGTCCACCAGGCTGTCCGTCAGGTCCACCACCACCAGGCTGTCCGTCAGGCCCACCAGGCTGTCCGTCAGGTCCACCAGGCTGTCCGTCAGGTCCACCAGGCTGTCCATTGGGTCCTGGTTCCGCAGGAGTTGAACCGAAGAAGAAATCTGAGAAATTCATTACAGGTCCAGGTTGTCCTAGTTGCTCGGATTGCCCAGGTTGTCCTGCATTAGGTATTCCATCAGATCCACCAGGGCCAGGTTGTCCAGCAGGGCCAGGTTGTCCACCAGGTCCAGGTTGTCCGGCAGGTCCAGGTTGTCCACCAGGTGGCATCATTGGACCAAAGGCAAAGAGGTCAGTTTGCGCAGGACCTTCAGTCATTCCACCTCCAAAGAAGAAGTCTTTTGCATCAAATCCTTGTTCAGGTTGTCCGCCAGGGCCGGGTTGTCCAGCAGGTCCAGGTTGTCCACCAGGCCCAGGTTGGCCGGCAGGTCCGAATTGTCCGCCAGGAGGAGTATCGCCAGGACTGCCAGGTCCAGGTCCAGATTGTCCGTCAGGTCCAGGATCACCGGTAGGGGGAGTCATAAATAATGAGAAAAGTCCACCCGCAGGGGCATTGCCTGTTGTTGGTGGAGGTAAGGCACCTTGTGATAGACCAGGTTGTCCTGCATTAGGTATTCCATCAGGTCCACCAGGTCCAGGTCCAGATTGTCCGTCAGGTCCAGGAGCACCGGTAGGAGGTACAGATGCATCAAAGAAAAATCCTCGCGGGCCAGTGTCGGTAGCAGGTCCAGGTTGTCCACCAGGTCCAGGTTGGCCAGATTGTTGAGATAGCCCGGGCTGTCCTGCATTAGGTATTCCATCGGGTCCACCAGGTCCAGGTTGTCCGTCAGGTCCAGGTTCCGCTGGAGTTGAACCGAAGAAGAAATCCGAGAAGTTCATTGCAGGAGCCGCTTGTCCAAGTTGTTGGGATAGACCAGGTTGTCCTGCATTAGGTATTCCATCAGGTCCACCAGGGCCAGGTTGTCCAGCAGGGCCAGGTTGCCCACCA
>MDTE01201406.1_pt1 | contig 50081 bp, 46 predicted proteins | sample 811231 | NCBI WGS metagenome assembly MDTE01 (sample SAMN05326651, study PRJNA326480) | marine metagenome | isolation source: seawater | place: Indian Ocean: Red Sea | collected 2010 | reverse complement strand
CTCTTTGGATGAGCGAAGCAGTAACGCGGTGTGCAGTCGGTGGTGATGGCAAGGCCCTTATTGCTGCCATGCACCCGTACCACCCCGGCATCGCCACCAGGTCTGAGTATCGTGTCGGCCATGACCATGTGGTCGTATTGCTCCCAGATCCAGCGCTTAGCGCAGAGATCAGGGGATGCGAGCAAGATGTCGAGCGCCTCCAAGGGTGCGATATCAGCGATGAGCTGCTCTGACGCGATCGATGTTGGCCGTTCGCTGCGCTCATAAGGGCGGTCGTAGACTGGTGCGTCGTCGACCAAAGGTGAAACCGGCAGATCGCCGACAATCCGTTCGCCGCTCTTTAGCACCATACGCCCCGTATCGGTGATATTGCCGACGATAGCGAAATCAAGCTCCCATTTCGTAAAGATCTCGCGCGCTATATCCTCCGAGCCGGGCTTAAGTACCATCAGCATGCGTTCCTGACTCTCCGACAGCATGATTTCGTAGGGGGTCATGCCTTCCTCGCGGGTTGGCACGCGGTCGAGATCAAGCTCGAGCCCAGTACCGCCTTTGCTCACCATTTCGACCGACGAGCATGTCAGCCCCGCCGCACCCATATCCTGTATGCCGAGGATCGCATCCGTTGCCATCAACTCGAGGCAGGCCTCCATCACCAGCTTCTCGGTGAAAGGATCGCCAACCTGAACGGTCGGGCGTTTCTCCTCGGAATCCGCGTCAAATTCGGCTGAGGCCATGGTCGCACCATGGATGCCGTCGCGCCCCGTCTTGGAGCCTACGTACACTACCGGATGGCCGATGCCCGCGGCGGCAGAATAAAAGATACGTTCCTTGTCGGCGATGCCCACCGTCATTGCGTTGACCAAAATGTTACCGTCATAGGCAGAGTGGAAGTTGCACTCGCCGCCAATGGTTGGGATGCCGATGCAATTTCCATAGCCACCGATTCCTGAGATCACGCCGGAGACAAGATGACGCGTCTTGGGATGTTCCGGTGCGCCGAAGCGGAGCGCGTTCATACTGGCGACGGGCCGCGCGCCCATGGTGAAAACGTCACGCAAAATGCCTCCAACACCGGTCGCGGCGCCTTGGTAGGGTTCAATGAAGGAGGGGTGGTTGTGGCTCTCCATCTTGAAAACCGCCGCTTGGCCATCACCGATATCAATCACCCCGGCGTTTTCGCCCGGGCCGCAGATTACCCAGGTCGCTTCAGTAGGCAGTTTCTTGAGCCAGATACGCGAAGATTTGTAGGAGCAATGCTCGCTCCACATCACTGAAAAAATACCAAGCTCGGTAATATTGGGAGGCCGACCCAGGCGCTTCTCAATCAGAGCATATTCTTCTTCGCTCAGGCCGTGTGCGGCGATGATTTCCTTATCTGGCGCAGGAGGACCTTCAGTCATGCGATAGACGCTAACAGGCCATCGAACATCGCCTTGCCGTCGGTGCCGCCGAGGCGAGCGTCGGCAAGGCGCTCGGGATGGGGCATCATTCCTAGAATGGTACGATTTTTGTTGAAGATGCCAGCGATGTTACGTGCCGAGCCGTTGGGATTGACGTCGTCCGACAGCGCGCCCTTGCTGTCACAATAGCGAAAAGCGACGAGGCCGTGCGATTCAAGCGCGTCCAATTCATCTTTCTGGGCGAAATAATTTCCGTCTCGGTGGGCGATTGGCATGCGCACCACATCCCCTTCGGCGTAATTACGAGTAAATTCGCTCGCTGCTGTCTCGACCCTTAGCAAGACGTCCTTACAGACGAATCTTAGCGACGCATTGGGCATCAGCACGCCGGGTAGAAGACTGGACTCGGTTGCGACCTGAAAGCCGTTGCAGATGGCGAGCACCCGCACACCGCGCCGTGCCGCATCGATCACCGCGCGCATGATAGGTGAATTCGCTGCCATCGCGCCCGAGCGCAAGTAATCACCATAGGAGAAGCCACCCGGCAGCACGATCAAGTCGCAATTGGGCAGCTCGCCATCGCCATGCCATACCATCGCGGGCGTACTGCCAGTTGCCGCTTCTAGCGTTACCTTTACGTCGCGGTCGCAATTAGATCCGGGAAAGACGATTACTGCAGCTTTCATGCTAGCATTCCGTCCTGCGGCGCGGGGCGGCATATCGGCGTTCCGGCAGATGAGAGAAGGAGGTGCGGTGCCGCATGCACGGCGTCGGCGTTCATGCTTCCAAATCGATGGCGTAGTTTTCGATCACAGTGTTTGCGAGTAGCTTTTCGCACATACGCGAAAGCTCAGCTTCGGCCTTAGCGGGGTCGCTCTCGGAGATATTAAGCTCGATATATTTGCCCTGGCGGACGTTATCGATACCGGAAAAACCCAGTGCGCCGAGTGAGGATTGAATGGCTTTGCCCTGGGGGTCGAGCACGCCGGTTTTCAGGGTAATATGGATTCTGGCCTTCATTTCTGGTCTTGGTCCACCCCTATGCTTTCAGGATTCAACTCGCATGGCTACGGCCATGCATATCAACAACGTCAGATTGAGGGAGTATGCCGAGCCGGCGCGCCACCTCTTGGAAGGCCTCGGCGGCCTCACTCATGCTGAGTCTTGCGCGGTCGCGGTCAAGCCGCTCGTTGGTCTCCATATCCCATAAGCGGCAGGTGTCCGGACTGATTTCGTCGGCAAGCACTATGCGCAGATCCTCGCCCTGCCACAATCGGCCGAATTCTAGATCAAAATCCACCAAGCGGATGCCGACGCCATAAAACAGACCGGAGAGAAAATCGTTGATGCGCAGCGCTATCGACAGCATGTCGTCGATTTCCTGGGGCATCGCCCAAGAGAAGGCGGTGATATGCTCCTCTGAGATCATGGGGTCGCCGAGCTCATCACTTTTATGATAATACTCGACTACCGAGCGTGGCAGGGCGGTGCCTTCCTCCATACCGAGGCGTTTGATGAGGTCGCCGGCTACGATATTGCGCACTCGCACTTTCACAGGAATAATCTCGACCTCGCGAATAAGCTGTTCGCGCATATTTAGTCGACGCACTAGATGGTTGGGTACGCCTATATCAGTCAGGCCCATCATGAGATGCTCGGAAATACGGTTATTCAGGACGCCCTTACCGGTGATCGTGGCAACGTCACCACCCGCTTCGCGCATTGCGTCGTCCTTGAAATATTGTACCAGCGTGCCTGGCTCAGTGCCTTCATAGATCACCTTAGCCTTGCCTTCAAATATGCGCCTGCGACGGGACATCTCCGGGCCTCCTCGACGGAGAGAAACGTGAAGCCCGCGAAATGGAACTAGCGGGCTGCATCCCACACAGGGGATGCTTCCAGAGAAACCTTAATCAAAGATGCCGGGCAAAACAATTTCGCGACGCGTGTCGTGTGTACGCGGCATGTTGCGTGATTGAATGGGCGTAGGCTAAGCCTCTATAGTGGCGAACGAATATTTATCCGGAGGTCCTGCGGCGAATCTCCATATGGGGCTCCGAGAAAGAGATTGGGTGGCGGGCAGAGCGATTAGAGAGGCATTGACAGTGCCAAATCCGTGTGGTGTCGATATGCATATTGCGGTTTGTTCCGAAGCATTTTTTACACAATTTTCTTTGCTTGCTAAGAGTTTTTCCCAGGAATCCCAGTCATCTTCTTCTGGTCGTGGTGTTGGGGCCGCTTTAAAGCGCGATAAATGCTGCCGAATGCGTGGCGATTCGGGCGAATTGCGGTCATGGGCAGTGAACATTGACAGGCCTGGTGGCACGGTTAGGCAATCGATTTTCGCGCTGCCTGCATGCCGCAGCCAATACGCGCCGCTATTGTCAGCTAACACTAGGTTGAACGGCCGGTAGGAATCGCCGTTAAGATCTGATAGGGCCTTGGCTGCATCAGCTGCATCGGCGTAATCTAGGGCGTCTAATATCAATTCACCGCGTGTACGCTTTCCGACGCTAGGGCCGAGCGAGCCTTTCCGATTCAATATTCCGGCAACGACGCCGTGATCGTTGACTCCGAGCCAGCTACCGCCAGCAAAATGATCTCGTCCAGCTAACACTTCCGGGCGATCCGGCCAATGTCGCGCCGGGCCTGACCAGGAGCGTCCGTACATTTCGTCGCGGTTGGCTGCTATTAAAATCGGCCAATCATCGGCAGGGCGGTGCAAAATTACCAGTGTGCACATTGGGGTGATCCGGGAAAATGTCCAAAATTCAAGTCTGCAGGATGGCCGTCCGTCTGCAAGGGCGGAAGCTGGATTGCAAAGCGACGCTCAAACCTCATATAAGATGCCTTGGATCTTTACCGTGCGCCTAAAAACAAAGCGCGCGTTGTGGACAAATCATAGACCATAAGACGCCCCTTTGGCACAATACGCAAAGCGTTCCAGGGCAATGGATAGTGAAAACAAGGAGTCGAAGGCGATGAGCAGCGGATTCGAAGAACGGAAAACGGCGGCGGAAGCAAAGTTTAAGCATGATGAAGAATTTAAGTTCAAGGTTATGGCGCGTCGTAACAAGCTGCTGGGGCTATGGGCAGCGGATTTAATGGGAGTCGTGGGCGCGGACGCTGACGCCTATGCAAAGCAAGTGGTGGTTTCCGATTTTGAGGAACCTGGAGACGATGATGTACTGCGTAAGGTGCTGGGCGACCTCCAAGCCAAGGACTGTAGCGAGGACGAAACTGCCGTTCGCCAACAGATGGACAGGCTACTAGATCAGGCCAAGGATGAGCTGGCGAGTGAGTAGCTTGGGCGGCATGCCTCTCAAAATTCGTTGTTAAATAAATAGATATCAAGCTAATTAATTATGGATAAAAATAGTTCGAGTTGGGGAGTGAGTGCTTACCGGGCCCTGGCGGATGCCGACGTGCGGCATGTTCCCTATGTTCCGGATAGCGGGCTCGACCGGCTGATCTATTTTTGCAACGAGCACAAAAAAATGCGTCCAGTGCTACTTTCTTCGGAGCAGGAGGGTGTTGGCATCGCCGCTGGTGCCTGGCTTGGCGGTGAGCGTTCGGCGCTCCTAATGCAGTCGAGCGGTGTTGGCAATTGCATGAACGCGTTATCACTCGCGCGCACCTGTCGCTTTCCCCTGCTGATGGTAGTCACTATGCGTGGCGAATGGGGTGAGTTTAATCCTTGGCAATTACCCATGGGGCAGACCGCTGAAATTCATCTTCAAACTTGCGGAGTCATCACTCGACGCGTTGATTCCTTGGAGGCGACCGAAGAGGCAATCGCCGGTGCAGCTTCGCTCGCCTTCAGGACTATGAGCACTACCGCCGTCTTGATCGCCCAGCATGTTATTGGTGCCAAGGATTTCGCCAGGGTGCAGGGAAAGGATGGCGATGGGGAGCAGGCAGGCAATGGCTGAACTCATCGATAGCGGACTTTTACGCCGTGATCTCGTGGCTGAGCTCCTTGGCCGGCGAGGCAATTCTCTAGTGATTGCTGGCCTCGGCTCTGCTGCCTGGGATTGCGCTGCGGTCAAGAATAATCCACTCGATTTTCCCCTCTGGGGGGCGATGGGTAATGCAGCCATGATTGGTCTTGGCCTAGCTTTGGCACGGCCTGAGCGCCGCGTATTGGTAGTAACCGGCGACGGTGACATGGCGATGGGCCTCGGTTCGTTGGCCACCATCGGCAGCCAGCGCCCAGAAAACCTTGCCCTTCTGGTACTCGACAATGAGCGCCATGGAGAGACCGGCATGCAAAAGAGCCACACTGCCGGGGCGCTAGACCTCGCGGGCGTCGCTAAATCCTGCGGCTTTGGCAGAGTTAGCCTTGTGCGAGACGAAGCTGCCTGGGTCGACTCCCTGCCGCTCCTTCTGGAGGCCCCGGGCCCGACCGCGGTGATAGCTAAGGTCAGACCAGAAAACCTCCCTCGTATCCTCCCACCGCGCGACGGCGTCTACCTCAAGGATCGCTTCCGTGCGGCCCTCCTCGGCGAGGAATAATATACCCCACTTTACCTTGCGAATGAGGGTTTAGGCGTGCAACTGAATTTACCAATGGGACTGATAGCGACAATTTTTATTGATACTTCCTTCAGAGTAAGGAGTTTGCTGGGCATTTAATGCTCGCAGCGTTCTTGATTTTCCCCCAATTCCCGATCTATTTGTCCAGATGGGGGAGGGTTGTTTTACAGTAATTTTAGACTTAATACCGACCCACGGTCAGTCCACCGTCCACTATGATAGTTTGGCCGCTCATATAGCGGGCTCCATCGGAACAGAGGAAGAGTATCACGTCGGCGATGTCTTCGGGTTCACCGTAGCGGCCGAGGGGGATGTATTTAGCGGCCGCCTCAAGGCCCGGCAAGCCGACCGAATGGACTGTAGAGAGTGCCTGAGCGGTCTTGATGAATCCGGGGGCGACACCGTTTATGCGCACGCCACTTGGGCCGAGATCGCAGGCGAGGCCCCGTACCAAGCCAATGACGCCTGATTTTGCCGCATTGTATTGCACATGATCGTGCCAGCCGTAGGTCGTGCCCATCACCGAAGAGAGTGCCACCATGGCGCCTTTTCCCGCCTCCTGCATGGCAGGCGCTGCGGCTCGCAGCACGCGAAAGATACCTGTGAGGTCGACATCCAGCGTATGCGCCCATTTCTCGTCAGTCATATCATCGAGCAGCACCTTATGGGCAATACCGGCATTGGCGACCACCGCATCAAGCGGGCCTGTCGATGCCTCTGCCGCCTTGACCACAGCATCAGAATTTGCGGTGTTGGTGACGTCGAGACGGTGGAACTCCGCCGTGCCGCCTTCTGCCTCGATGGCAGCAACTGTCTCTACCCCTTCCTTTTCGAGCACGTCGGTTACATAGACGTGATAGTTCGCACGGGCGAAGGCGAGAGCCGCGGAATGGCCGATGCCAATACCTGCGCCGGTAATCAGAACAGTGGCTTTGCTCATGTATCGTCTCCCTTTTGCGTCACACGCCCTATTTTCGGCGTGGCATTTTGGTTTTTCCCGAAGGGCCGAACACCCGATCGAACACTGCATCGACATGGGTGAGGTAGGGCGCTGGATCGAAACAGGCGGAAAGTTCTGCGCGACTCATGCATTTGCTAACGGCTTTATCTACCCACAGGTGTTCCTCAAAGCTGCCGCCTTCGTGCCATACTTGCATGGCGTTGCTCTGGACAATGCGATATGCATCTTCACGCGAAATGCCAGCTTGAATGAGCGCAAGAAGAACGCGCTGGCTGTAGACCAGACCGCCGAGGCTGTCGAGATTAGCCTTCATGGTCTTCGGATAGACCAGCAGGTTTTGGATCACCCCAGCAAGGCGTGTGAGAGCGAAATCTAGCGCGATGGTGGCGTCTGGCGCGAACACCCGCTCGACCGACGAGTGGGAAATGTCACGTTCGTGCCATAGCCCTACATTCTCCATCGCTGGCGTTACCGCGGCACGTACAATACGCGCGAGGCCTGTGAGGTTTTCGGTAAGGACCGGGTTGCGCTTATGCGGCATTGCCGAAGAGCCTTTTTGGCCCTTAGCAAAATATTCCTCCGCCTCGCGCACCTCGGTGCGTTGCAGATGGCGGATCTCGAGCGCGAGTCGCTCGACCGAGGAGGCGATTATGCCAAGGGCTGCGAAATAGGCGGCATGGCGGTCGCGCGGAATGACTTGGGTCGAGATCTGCTCGGGCCGAAGGCCGAGGCGTTTGGCAACATGCACCTCAATTCTGGGGTCTACTGAAGCGAAGGTGCCGACTGGGCCAGAGATGGCGCAGGTGGCAATCTCTAACTTAGCTGTCGCCATTCGTTTGCGAGCACGCTGAAACTCGGCGTAGTGACCAGCGAGCTTGAGGCCAAAGCTCGTGGGTTCGGCATGAATGCCATGGCTACGTCCGACGCAAAGCGTCTTTTTGTGCTGCTTGGCGCGCTTCTTCAATGCCTTAAGCACTAGGTCGAGGTCGTTGAGCAACAAGTCTGAAGCTTGGCAGAGTTGTACTGAGAGACAGGTATCGAGAACGTCGGAAGAAGTCAGGCCCTGATGAATGAAGCGCGAATGGGGGCCTACATATTTGGCGAGATTGGTTAGGAAGGCGATGACGTCATGGCGTGTCTCGCGCTCGATTTTATCGATCGCTTTCGGGTCGGTGATTCGCGCCAGATGGTTTTTTGCCGCCTTTCTAAGCGAGGACACTGCTGCCTTTGGCGCGATACCAAGCTCCGCCTGTTTCTCCAGAGCGTAGAACTCGATATCCAGCCATATATTAAAGCGGTTCTCCGGCTCCCATATGGTAGCCATCTCCGCCCGGCTATAACGCGAAATCATGAGAGGATACTATTCCGCTGCCGCCTGTTTTTTATCGGTCGAACCGTCTGTCGAGAAATTAGCGAACATGCCATCGAAACGCTTCCTCTCCGGTGGCCGATAGGTTTTTAGCTTGCTAGTGGTTTTTCCGAGCTCTACCAGTACCTCTGCCTGTTTTGTGGCGCAGACCACGCCGTCCAACACCGGCACGCCAAGTTCGTCCTCCAGGTCCTGGGCGAATTTTGCGAAGCCGGCGCAACCGAGACAGATCGCTTCCGCGTCATCTTCCTTGACAGAGCGGCGCACCTCGTCCCGCAGCTTTTCGAAGCTGCCCGCGGGGTCCTTCTCGATGTCGAGCACATAGAGCGGTGTGGTACGGATGGCGACGCATTTATGCTGCATGCCGTAGCCATGCACCAATTCCTCAAGCATTGTGCGGATGCGCGGCACCACGGAGACGATGGAGAACCGTGCTGCCAGCATGGCTGCAGTGTAGAACGATGCCTCGGCGATACCAACTACCGGCTTTTCGGTTAGCTCCCGCGCGGCATGGAGGCCTGGGTCGCCGTAACAGGCAATTATATATGCGTCGATGGCCTCATCCTTACCCTTGCGTACTTCGTCGAGCACGCCGCAGGCAGCAACATATTCGTCGTAATAGGATTCGATCGAGGTCGGACCGAATTCCGGGCTGACATCGATAATCTCGGTGCCGGCCCGCGCGACGGAGCGCGCGGCCTCTCCAATTCCCTCGGTCATTTCGAGCGTCGTGTTAGGATTGATGACTTTGATCCTCATGGCTTCGCTCCTTAACTGTCCCAATCTATTTGGTGCCGACGACGCGTCTCGCCGCCGTTGCTGTTGAATCCACTTCCATCGCTGGCGTGATGACCACGCCATAATCTTCTTGCGCACGTTCGACGGAAATATAGCCGTCCAGCACGTCTTCCAAAACCTCCGCTTCGGGGCGTGTCATTGGATCACCAAAGCCGCCACCGCAGGTGCCGGTGAGCGCGAGCGATTCGCCTGCCCTGACTGCCCGGTTGGGCATCATCGAGGGGAGGCCAGTGCGCTCCCCCGCGTCGTCAAGATATTCGAGATTGGCGGTATTACCATTCGCACCCCCATCGTAACCCCATGGCGCAAATTTGTGGCCATCGCCTTCGACTGAGATGAAGCTGTCCTCAAGGAACTCTACCTCACGGATTGAACCGATACCGCCACGCCAGCGCCCCGCCGCTGCCGAATCGTCACGCAGTTCGTAGCGTGTGACGCGAAGCGGCGTGTGCGATTCGATATCTTCAATTGGGTTGTTCCGCGTATTGGCGTAGAGGGTGTCGACTGCGTCCATGCCGTCCTTACCATAGCGGCCGCCATAGCTGCCTTCGTGTATCTCCATATGCACCCAATGTTGCTCACCCTTGATTCCGCTGAAAGCGACCACCTTGAGATTGCCGACACCGGCGCCGACTTTCGTCGGCACCGCTTGCGTAAGTGCCTTCATCACCGTGTCAGCGACGATATTGCCCGGTGCAAAACGGGCTATGGTGGGGGCAGGGAAGATAGGGTTTGCGAGGCAGCCTTCGGGTGCGATGATCTTGATCGGACGCACCAGGCCAGAATTTTGTGGGATATGGCCATAGACGGAGCTGTCTAACAATATTGAGCGCAGAGTCAGCCAGATGGCGCAATCAACCGTGCCTTCGAGCGGCATGTTAATCGGCCGGTCGTTGCACTGATCTGCTGTGCCGGCAAGATCGACGGTTAGATTGCTGCCCTTAACGGTCACGGTAACTGCAATCTTGTAGTCGCGCCGCAGGGGATCATCGAGGAAGCCGTCGAGATGGCCGACCGCGCTATAGCTGCCGTCGGGGAGTTCTTCGATTGCCTGGCGCATGAGGCGCTCAGAATAATCCATGAGTGCATCCGAGGCGGCCTGTACAGTCGCAAGGTCATAGCGCTCGATTAATTCGAGAAACCGCTCGGCACCGATGCACGATGCGGCCACCTGCGCCTCCATGTCGCCGACCACCAGATCGGAGGCACGAATATTGTCGCGCAGAACGCACCAGAGAACCTCATTTTTGACACCCCGGTCATAGGCCTTGAGCGCTTTGAATTGCAGGCCCTCGGCATATGCGTCCATGGCATCGACGATGCCGCAGCTGCCAGGGCTAAGAGCGCCTATATCGAGGTGATGTGCCGTGGTGACGGAGTAGCCTACCAGCGTGTCGCCCTTGGTGAAGACCGGTACGATGAAGGCGACGTCGGGGCCGTGGCTTGCGCCGTGATAGGCCGAATTGTGAATGATCACGTCGCCCGGATTGAGCGTGTCGCCCCGCTCCTCAAACAATTGATGCATGCCTTTTACGTAGCCAGGGATTGGCCCACTCTGAAGTGGCGTGCTTTGTTTGGATTCGCAGAGCTGGCGGCCTTGCGTGTCGATGATTGCGGCGCCAAAATCCTCGGATTCGCGGATGATCGAGGAGTAGGACATGCGCATCAGCTTATAGCCCATCTCGACCGCGATGTTCTCCAGGGCGCCCTGGATTACATTGGCGGTAACAGGATCGATTGCCATTACATTAGGACGGTTCTGGCTGCCATTTCTTGCCATCTTGCTCAGCCTTTCGTCAGTATCAGGTTTGCGCCCTTGTCCTGCTTCGCGGACCAACCGGGAGGTACCACCGTAGTTGTGTCTTTCTGTAGTATTACCGCCGGGCCAAAAATCTCGATCTCGGACGGCAGTTTAGCACGATTATAGAAGATAGTTTCGAGGCTTTGCAGTTTACCTTCAATACGAAATACTGACGTTGCTTTTTTCACTAAGGCGGCATCGAGGTTTTCGCTCGCCGGCGCGCTTGGATTTGCGATCTTCGGCATCGTGCCAACACCCGTGAGGCGGATATTGACGATCTCTATAGGGCTGTCTACGAAGAAGTGGCCATATTCAAGCTCGTGCAACTCGTGGAAAGCCTGCCATACCTTCTCGAGTGCCGTTTCGTCGACCTTGCCGCTTGGCACCGGTACGCGAAGTTCGTAGCCTTGGCCGACATAGCGTAGGTCGCCGAAGCGGAGTTGCTCAACCTCGTTCTCCGTTAGTCCATCGGAAATGAACTGTTCGAGAAGCTCCGCGCTCAAAGTATTAAAATCGCGGTTGATCTTAGCGAGATCAACTGCACCTTTGACCTGGAACTCCGTCTTGATCTGGTCGTATTTGAGATCGGTCGTAAGCAGACCGGCGGCGGATGTAATGCCTGGATGGGCGGGCACGACTACCTCAGGGATGCCGAGTAGGTTCGCCACTTCGGCACCGTGCAGCGGCCCGGCGCCGCCAAAGGCGACAAGCGAGAAGGTCCTGGGGTCGATGCCCTTCTGCACCGTCTTGGCGCGGATCGCGTTGGCCATATTGCTGTTCATGATGGTAAGCACGCCCTCAGCGGCTTCGAAGCGTTCTAGGCCGAGCTTCTCAGCGAGTCCATCGATCACCTTCTCTGCGGCCACCTTGTTAAGTGACATGCTACCACCGAGAAAATTGTCCGGGTCGAGCCGGCCTAGGGCGAGATTGGCATCGGTCACCGTCGGTTCCGTGCCGCCATGGCCATAGCAGGCTGGGCCGGGTCGAGCGCCAGAGCTTTGCGGCCCGACCTTGAAGCCGCCGCCAGCATCCACATAGGCAATCGAGCCGCCGCCTGCGCCGATGGTGCCGATATCGATCATCGCGACAAGGATCGGGTAGCCACCAATCCAGGTGTCGCGTGCTGTCGCTTCGCTGTATTGGCCATCCTCGACGATGCCGATATCAGCACTAGTGCCGCCAACATCAAAGGTGATCAAACGCTTGCGATCAGAGAGCCCGGCGGCCCAGGCTCCGCCAAGCACTCCCGCCGCGGGGCCTGAGAGGAGCGTGACCACAGGTAACTCAGCCACGGTCTGCGCTGTGGCGACGCCGCCGTTCGAGCCCATAATATGAAGATCAGCGGAGAGCCCGGCCTCGTTTAGCCGGCCGCCAAAGCGCTGAACATAATTACGTACCTTAGGGCCGATAAACGCGTTCATCGAGGCCGTAGTGAAACGTTCAAATTCGCGAAACTGCGGCGCTACGCGTGCCGAGGTGGCAACGAAGACCTCTGGATACTCCTCTAGTACGATCTCTCGGGCGCGCTGTTCATGCTTGGGCTCAAGATAGGAGAACAGGAAGCAGATGGCGATCGCTTCGACGCCGGCCTGCTTGAACTCACGCGCCGCACGGCGCACCGCTTTTTCATCGAGTGGCACCAGCACCTCTCCGGACGGCGGGGTGAGGCGCTCATGCACCGTTTTTCGGTGACGACGGCGTACTAGTGGCCGCGATTGCCAGGGAATGTCCTGCATGATGGAGTAGTTCTCAGGCCGCTGATGGCGGCCGATATGGATGATATCGCGATAGCCCTCGCTGGTTATCATTCCTGTCAGCGCGCCGTCATGCTCGAGTACCGCGTTGGTCGCGATGGTGGTGCCGTGAAACACGTGATCTACAAGGCCGGGCGTGATACCGCTCCGTTCGCATAGCTCGACGATACCCGCTGTTGCACCGATGCTCGGATCCTCCGGCGTTGTCGGTACCTTATGAATCTCGGTCTGCTGCGTGTCGCTATCTGTAATGATCAAATCGGTGAATGTGCCGCCGACATCGACGCCGATCAATTTCATAACTTCCTGCCATGTGACATGTTCACGGCACGAAAACCGCACCGGGGAGGCGCAGTTTGAGACCCCACTTAGCTGCCGTCAAGAAATACGGTCTAGCAGGGCTTGCACTTTCCCGTCTCGGTCGAGTAGGTCTTCACGTTCGGAAAATCATAATACCTTCAATAAACGCTATAAGGGAGATAGTGATGGCCAAAGTATTGGTAATCGTACCTTTTGCCTTCGATGAGAGTGGCATCGGTAATCGCCGTGCGCAGCTCGATTCGGTCGCGCTGGGCCCGGATATTGAATTCGATTTCCGCGGCGTCAAGGCGGGCCCAGCCATTTTGGACTGCTATCATGACTATGTCCTCGGCGATGTCGCCCTCTTTGAAGCAGCGATGACCGCCCAGGACGAAGGCTATGATGCTGTCTGCATCGACACCATGAGCGATTCTGGCATGAACGCCATGCGTTCGGTGCTCGATATCCCTGTTATCGGACCGGGACGCGCTTCCTATATGATGGCACTGATGATGGGCAACAAATTCTCTGTTGTTACACAATGGGATGGCTGGATTCCGCTTTATAAAAAGTCCGCGCAAGAATATGGCATGAACGATCGCCTTGCCTCTGTGCGTTCGATCAACGTAATGCCTGACGTGACCAATCTACTCGGCGGCAAGGAGGAAGACGTATTTCCCAAGCTTGTCAAATGTGCGAACCAATGTATTGAGGAGGATGGTGCTGAGGTGATTTTGCTCGGCTCCACCACGATGCATCAGGCGCACGACCATATGGCAGAGAATCTCTCCGTACCGGTGATTAATCCTGGCCCGCTGACATATAAAATGGCGGAAATGTTTATAGGGTTGGGCCTGACACATAGTCGCAAAGCTTATCCCAAGCCAAGCGTGCCCAAGCCATCGATGCTGAAGGATATGATGGACGCGGCAGCCAAAAGCAGTGACGCCTAGAGTTTCTCCAGCAATGCATCGTCTCTGATGTCGAGAGTTTTTTTCGATTCAGATGCCGGGGCTGGATCCAACCCGATCAAAAGGCAGTTCGTAGTGCGTCTATCGGCGGGGGGGCAAAGTCTTCCTCTGCCAAACTTATTTTCAAAGGCAACTGGTCCGTCTTATGCATAGGGAGGTTTGGTGTAACCCGCCGGCGAGAGAGTGAATATTTCCGCGCCTCCGGAGGTGATACCGATACTGTGTTCGAACTGGGCCGAGAGCGAGCGGTCTTTGGTCACGGCCGTCCAGCCGTCTTTCAAAAGTTTTACTTGCCAGGTACCCAGATTGATCATCGGTTCGATCGTAAAAAACATGCCTTCCTTGAGTTCCAGTCCCTTTCCCATCTCACCGTAATGCACCACATTGGGGGCATCATGAAAGATTCGACCGATGCCGTGACCGCAGAAATCTCGCACCACGCTGCAGCGGTGGCCCTCGGCATAATTTTGAATGGCGTGGCCAATATTTCCAAGCGTCGCGCCTGGCTTAGCCTCGGCTATTCCCAACATCATCGCATCATAAGTGATGTCCACTAGGCGGCGTGCCTTCGCGGAAGGTTGGCCGGCAAAAAACATACGGCTCGAATCGCCGTGCCAGCCATTCAGAATGACGGTTACGTCGATGTTGACGATATCACCCTTCTGCAAACGTTTTTCACCTGGAATTCCATGGCAAACAACATGGTTGATTGAGGTGCAGATTGATTTGGGGTATCCGCGATAGCCGAGCGGAGCTGATACCGCGCCGCGGGCAACGGTCATCTCGTCGCACAGGCGATCTAGTTCATTGGTGGTGATGCCGGGCACGACATATGGCGTGATATGGTCGAGCACTTCTGCTGCCAAGTTTCCAGCTCGCCGCATGGCCTCGAAATCCTCCGGACCATGAATCTTTATGCTTCGTTCTGCGATGTCGGCGCTAAGCACGACTGGTCCTGCCGCGAACGGATTGGGACTTTTTGCCGTGACTTCGTAAAATTAGCCCACTTGTAATTTTTGTGCGCTGTTGCCGATTCTGGGTGACGCAAGTTTGTACTATATTCATAGCATTGTTTGCTGATGCGTTATTCCTCGATTTGAGGGAAGGGCGGGCTAAGGCTAATCTTGTCGAGTTGTCGTTCATTTGTTTCGCGCCACATATACACCGTCCCGGTCAAGCGGACCGCTGAGAGTAGTTCTCGATCCGCTCCAAATAGACGGCATAGGGTTGTTAAAGGATGAATTGAGCGGATTCGTCGGAGTTTTACAAGAGATCTCGTTCCTCGTGCAAATTTTGAGCACGAAATGCGGCCATGAAAGTGCGGCGACTATTAATACGGACTTGGAACATTTCCCATTCCAGGAACATTTTAGCGGATGCCAATGAGGCGCTTCTTATTAATATCGTCAACATATGGGGGTCGAGATGGTAGTGTCGTCCGCTACAATTGAACCAAACGAAAAGATAATTGGTTAACAGTCCGTATCGATGGGAATCTGGTGGGCGAGGCGAATCTCGTCCGTGCTTAGGGCGCAACCATAGCATATTGCCTCAATACCGCTCACGTGTGCGGCGGCAAAGGCTTCTGCATAGGCAGGATCGATATCAGCGGCCAGGGAGAAGGAATCGCAGTCACTGCGTTGCACGAGATAGAACATAACTGCACGACCACCGGCCTCGGCAACCTTGGCAAGCTCATCAAGATGCTTGGCGCCACGCTTAGTAACGGAATCTGGAAATTCTGCAATAGTGCCGCGGCGCCTAAGGTGGACATTCTTAATTTCTACATAGCAGGGCGGAACACCCTCAGCCTCGAGGAGAATATCTATGCGTGAATTCTCACCATATTTCACTTCGCGTCGAATATTCGCATAGCCCTTCAACTCTGCCACCTCGCCCGCTTGGATGGATGCAGCGACGATGCTATTTGGATGTGTGGTGTTAATGCCGACCAGCCCATGCGCGCCTGCTTCTACGCGAATCATCTCCCAAGTATATCGCAATTTGCGCTTAGGGTTGTCCGCCGGGGAAAGCCAGGTTTCTGATCCTGGCCTGGTTAACCCCAGCATGGCGCCGGGGTTGGCGCAGTGGGCGGTTACTATGGTGCCGTCTTCCTGCTCGTGATCGGAGAGAAACCTCTTATAGCGCTTGACTAGGGTTGAGCGAATTAGGGGCGAGGAAAATTTCATAGCGCAAAATTATGCGATGGCGAAGCAATCGTCTATGCTCGCCCAAATTTTATCGATTTTGGGGTAATTTATGGCTGGACAGCCAAAGATAGTCACTGCTGCGCTTCTACTCATCGGCAACGAACTCCTCTCCGGGCGTACGCAGGACGCCAATCTCAACTATCTTGCTAAGCAATTGACGGCAATGGGTATCCGTCTTGCTGAAGTTCGAGTAATCAGCGATGAAGAAGATGAGATCGTCAACTCGGTCAATGAACTTAGGACTAGGTATAATTACGTATTCACAACCGGTGGTATTGGCCCAACTCATGACGATATTACCTGCGAAAGTGTCGCCAAGGCATTCGGTCGGCGCTATATGGTTAATGAAGAGGCCCGCCGCATTCTCGAAAATTATTACGATGGCTCTGGGCGTGATTTAAACGAAGCGCGCATGCGTATGGCATTTACACCCGAAGGGGCCGAACTCGTAAATAACCCGATCAGTCGTGCGCCGGGTTTCCGAATCGAGAACGTCATCGTCATGGCTGGCATCCCGGCTGTGATGCGTGCCATGTTTGAGAGCGTTGCTCCAAGTCTAGAAGGTGGTGTCAAGGTGATCTCGCGCGCTGTTTCGGTGTTGATGGGAGAGGGGGATATTGCGCGCCCTCTCAGCGAATTGCAGGAGCGTTATGTTGGTCTCGAAATCGGTAGCTATCCCTTCGTGCGCGAAAGTAAATTTGGCACCACCCTAGTCATTCGCGGTACTGATGAATCGGATCTGGAAGCTGCCACAGAGGAACTGATATCAATACTCCGTGAATTGGGTGCTACTCCTGAGGATAAGCCAGCCATCTCCGACGGCAGTTGGCCAAAACCTGAGGCTTAGACAGGTTCCTTAAAGATCCCTAATCTTGATATACGCGAATCACGTGGCAGACTTGGAATACACGAAAGACAAGAAACGCGAAGGGTCTGGGAATTTATTGGATTTCCTCCACGTATTTACGAAGCAGAATTACTATTGTTTAAAAATTATTTTTGAGGAGGAATAAATTATGCCAAATATCAATTTAAATGAAAAAATTAACTTGCACTACATAGAGAATGGGTCCGGTCGCCCTATCATCTTCGTTCATGGTGTGTGGATGAGTGGCAAGTATTTTTATAAGCAGGTAGAAGAGTTGGGAAAAGAGTTTCATGCTATATCCATAGATCTTCGTGGGCATGGTAGATCATCGCAATCTACCGATGGTCATACGATGAGTTCTTATGCTAAAGATTTGCGCGCATTTATTCAGAAGAAAAATCTAGAAAAAATTGTTCTAGTTGGTTGGTCGATGGGTTGCATGGTGATTTGGGATTACTTCCAACAGTTTGGAAATGCAGATGTTTCGGCTACAGTTTTTGTAGATCAGAGCCCCTCAGATTTCAAATGGCCTGACTGGGAGCTTGGTGTTTTTGATCTTTCATCCCTTATTTCGATGATGTCAGATGTGCAGACTGACCGCGATCAAGTTTTTAAAAATTTTATCCCAATGCTTTTTAAAGAACCCCCGTCGGAAGAAGATATGAAGTGGATGCTTGAAGAATCAATGCTAATGCCAGCCACGATTGCGAGTTCAGTATTGTTTGATCAAACCATGCAAGACTACAGGGAAAAATTATCACATGTTAACGTCCCAACATTGGTAATTTCAGGTGGTTCACAAGGAAAGCTTTTGCCTGTTGATTCTGTAAAGTTTATTCATCACAAAATAAATGGATCTCAATTTTCTGTGTATGAAAATACTAATCATTGCCCATTTTTGGAAGAAACTGATCGATTTAATAATGAGATTATGAAATTCATTGAATCCCTTGATTAATGTTATTTTGCATTTATTTTAATATAACAGGTGATATAGGCATGGTGCTGGGGCGTTATAGCGCTGAAAGCTGCTCCGTAAAATGGGTTTAGAAGGAGAAAAATCTGAATGTTTTCCCATATAATGATTGGTTCGAATGACATTACAGCGTCCAGAGTGTTCTACGACGCTGTCTTGGCCACAGTTGGTGTCTCAGAGGGGGATTTTAACCAAGAAACACAGCGAATTTATTATCGCACTTTGGACGGAACCCTTATTGTCAGCAAACCCCTCGACGGCAATTTGGCTACGGTCGCTAATGGAGGGACCCTTGGGTTTACATGTGAGACCCCGGAACAGGCAAAAGCTTTCCATGATGCTGCTGTAGCTAATGGCGGAGTGAGTATAGAAGACCCGCCTGGTTGGCGAAATTTGGGAGAGCGTAAGCTCTATCTCGCTTACGTTCGCGATCCATCAGGGCATAAACTCTGTGCCACGCATTACGCTTAAAATGATCGATTGAGGACAGGGAAAAAAGCTTAAGCCACTGAGAACTAAACTGAATATACGTGCCCGCGTGGCGGAACTGGTATACGCGACGGACTTAAAATCCGTTGGTCTTCGGGCCTTGGGAGTTCGAGTCTCCCCGCGGGCACCAAGACTCGTAATGAATGCTGGCCCTGTCATTCATTTGCCTTTTCCAGAAAATTCATCAGATACAGATTATGCAACACTTCCTTCGGTGGATACTTCTTGTTCCATGAAGGCGGGCATTGGGGTCACTTTTTGACCCACAGGGTCTTGCTGATTAAGCCATCAAAACATCGTCGATTTGGGTGTTGGCGCTTGCCGTGACCTTCAAATAGGGTGCTCTTATTAAAGAGTAAAAAGAAGAAGGCATTTGTGCTGTGCAAGCACCTTAATATGGAATTCGGTCATATTAAGGTGAAAGGGTCAACTGTGATTCTTCAAGTTCCGAGTTGATTTCCAAAAGTCCTTTTCCAGTGTCGTAATGATGGACTGGATAGGATGATTTTTGGGCATAGTGGAATTGTTTTTGGTGTTACTTTAATCAAAGCGGTCAGCCTTTTTATTTGGCAGAGAGCATAAATCATTTTAGGCGCTTTCGCCCATTGCGCTGCAAATTTCAAAGTGGTGGGAGGGAGAAGTTTGCGCTGTTGCGTCGCTTGCGGTCTATTGCCAGCAAGTTGGGCAGTTGGGGGAGTTTTCAATGAGGGAGCGCAAAAAACTTGAAAACTGGACGGTGAAAGCGTCGGAGACGCTGTTTGCAGCACCGCCCTATCTCGCAGTACGAGCCGAACAGTTGGAGTTGCCAGACGGGCGCGAGGTGACTGATTTCTATCAGATTGATGTCTTGCCGTTCGCCTGCATTTTTGCGGAGGATGGGGAAGGGCGCATTCTGGTGATTCGGCAATACAAGCATGGTGTGCGCCAAGTCTCGTTGACTTTCCCCGGGGGTACGATCGAACACGGCGAGGCGCCACTCGACGCCGCGAAGCGAGAGTTGCGCGAGGAGACCGGTTTTGAGGCGGCAGGTTGGCTTGCTCTAGGCAACTACGTCATTAATGCCAACCAGGGCTGCGGTCGAGCGCATCTCTTCATTGCTCGTGGTTGCCGCCAGGTCTGTGCGCCGAATTCCGGGGACCTGGAGGAGATGGAAGTGATGACCTTGGCGCACCATGAAATTCTCTCGGCCGCTGCACGCGGCGAGTTCCAGCTGCTGAATCAGATCGCGCTTTATTCCCTGGCTACACATTCTGACCTGCTTGCGGCGCTCGGAGAAGAGATGGCATAGCTCATAGATTAACAGGGAGATCAGCTACTATGTTGAAAGATCGTGTTGGAATCGTGACGGGCGGCGCGTCAGGTATCGGGCGAGCGACAGTTTTCGCTATGGCGGCGGCGGGGGCACGGGTGATGATCGGCGACGTCGACGAAGAAGGTGGGGAAAGCGCGGCAGCTGATGTGCGCGAAGCTGGCGGCGTGGCTGAATTTATCCGCACCGACGTGGCTGAGCCGGCCGAAATTACTGCCATGGTGGAATGCACATTGAATGCGTTTAGCGGGCTCGATGCGGCATTTAACAATGCCGGCATTGAGGGTGATCAATCGCCGTTGCCGAATCAGGATATGAATCAAGTTCAGCGCGTCTTTGACATCATGATCAACGGGGTCTATCTCGCAATGCAGGCTGAGATTCCGGCGATGCGTGGGCGCGCAGGTGCTGCCATCGTTAATATGAGTTCAATGTGGGGTCTTGCTGGCTATCCCGAGTGGTCACCCTATATTACCGCCAAGCATGCGGTTTCCGGCATGACCAAATCGGCGGCCCTCGAGGTGGCCGCAGAGGGCATTCGTATTAACGCCGTCGCTCCTGGCCCGATCCTCACGCCACTTCTCCTACGCGGCTGGAACAATGACCCATCGAAGGCTTCAGGTCGTGTACCCATGCGCCGCATTGGGCGCCCAGAGGAAGTCGCGAGCGCCGTGGTGTGGCTTCTTTCGGATCAGGCAAGCTTCATCACTGGCCACATCATGCCGATAGACGGGGGGATGCTAGCGGAAAAGGGTTAGATCTAATGAGGCTAACTTTCGTCCTGATGCAGCCCTAATTGCGACGAATCTTGTTTGTCTGTGAAGACGTTGGTGACTAATTATTTTCCTTGTTTGGTCACGCGCGGAGGGGTCAGTGCTTTGTTGACAATGGGATAATCTGGCATCTGACGGTCGAAATTAATATTTTAGCGAGCCTTGTCGGTGATTCATGAATTACTCGAAAGCGATTGCCATGACGTTCACCCTGGTTTTCTCTGTTTTTGCTCAGCTTGGGGCGGCGTCTTTCAGGAGTGCCACCGCTTGGGAATGTAGCAATTCATCTCCTGCCGCGATAACCCATCCGCCGCCACGAATCGGGGCACCGTCCCAATGGGTGATAATTCCACCTGCACCTTCCACTACGGGTATTAGCGCTTGAATATCCCAAGGCATCAAATCGCCCTCTATGACCAGATCAATTTGTCCGGCAGCTAGTAGCGCATAGAGATAGCAGTCACCTCCGACGCGAAGATACTCGACCTGTGTGGCAATTTTGTTGAAGGCGTTCTTCTGAGCGTCAGTCTTCATCATATCCATATCGGTAATGCCAAGCCGAGCCGCCTCAAGGGATGGGCAGGCGCGAGTCTTGATTTGGCGGTCGTTCAACATGGTCTGTCCCGGCATCCCGATGAAGCGGTCGCCGACATAGGGTTGATTCATCGCGCCGATCACTGCCTTTTCGTTCCTCATCAGCGCGATCAGAGTACCGAAGGTTGGCAGGCCGGTGATGAAGGCCTTAGTGCCGTCGATTGGATCGATCACCCAGACATATTCGGCATCGGTTTTCTCGTTGCCAAATTCTTCGCCGATTATGCCGTGATCAGGATAGGTTTCGTTGATCAGTACGCGGATCACTTCTTCAGCACCACGGTCGGCTTTAGTCACTGGAGAATAGACCCCAGGGCCTTTGTCGGCCTTATCGATTACGTCTACGGACTTGCGGAAATAGCGTTTGATTACCTCGCCCGAGGCATTGCACATCCGATTGAGAAGCGTGATGTAAGCCTCGATTTCCGCCGCCGGAATCTCTTGGTTGTCAGTAATAGTTCACGCCCCCACAGACGTTGATCGCCTGTCCGGTGATGTAACGGCCGTGGCGTCCGGAGAGATAAACCGCCATGTCGGCAAGACTTTCGGGCCCGATCAGGGTCCCTAGCATGTTGCCGCGCATGGTGTTTTGATAGGTTTCCTCTATATCTTTTCCGCTTACTTCTGCCGTTTTGCGCAGTGCTGCACGTGCCATTTTCGATTCTGCCCAGCCGGGACAAATAGCGTTGACCCGAATGTTCTGCTCGCCGACTTCCATTGCTAGGCATTTCATGAATTGAAGTAATGCATGCTTGGAGGAATTGTAGGCTGTCCAATTGGCGTCGGCGGCTTTGCCGCAGGTCGACGCGTTATAAAGAAATACGCCTCCTTCTCCGGCTTCCAGCATGGCCGGTAGCAAATGGCGCGAGATTAGATAAGGCGCCTTGACGTTAGTGTCCATTATGCGATCCCACATCTCCTCATTCATATCCTGCACCGGTGCAAAATCCGCCAACCCGGCATTGTTGACGACGATGTCGACACCGCCGAGACGGGTCAGTGTATCGGTGCACATGGCCTTGATTTCAGTCGGGTCGAGTAGATCGGCGGCGACGGAGATAGCGTTGCCACCTGACGATTTGATCGATTGCCTGACCATCTCGGTTCGTTCCAAATTGCGGCCATGAAGCGCCACGATAGCGCCCTCCAGAGCCAGAGCCTCCGCGATGGCGAGGCCGATACCACTTCCTGCGCCCGTCACCAGCGCACGTTTCCCTTCTAGACCATGGTCCATAATGCGAAAACTCCTTATCAAACCCGCTGACGTATAGCGGAAATCGATACGTCCCCAGAATTGACCCAATCTAATCGTTATACAATATGAGGCAACAGAGGAAATTTGGCTTGGAGCCACTGCCATGAATATCAACAAATATAAGAAACTTCTTTTGGAACGCCTCAAGGTCCTGGCCGAAGTTGATGGGTATGCCCAGAATGCATGTCAGCCAGTCGAACTCGACCAGACGCGGGTTGGCCGGCTTTCTAGAATGGACGCATTGCAGAGTCAGGCGATGGCACAAGAAACTGCACGCCGGCGTGATAATGAATCTGCAAGAATACAGGTCGCTTTGAAGCGCATTGAGGAAGGTGAATATGGCTACTGTTTATCGTGTGGTGAATTGATCGCCAGCAATCGGCTAGCGCTTGACCCGACCGCAACGGTTTGCATCACTTGCGCGAGCGTTTGACTTCAGCTTAAAGCGGCGCGATGAGGAAGGGCATTTCTGGTGCATCATCGGGAAAATCGCTATAACATCGCGCTAGACGCACTTCAGGGAGCTAAATTTATGAAACTTGCCATATTTATGATGCCGATCCACGCGCGTGAAAAGGATTATCACACAGCGCTGATGGAAGACCGCGAAGCGATAATCCTTGCGGACCAACTCGGTTATTCTGAGGCCTATATCGGCGAACATTATGCCTCTGGGCCTGAGCAGATTACTTCACCAATGATGTTCCTTGCCAGCGTGATAAACGAAACGAGCAGCATCAAGATGGGTACCGGCGTTATCTGTTTGCCGCAATACCATCCAGGACTTGTTGCTGGCCAGGCGGCGATGTTTGATCATCTCAGCAAAGGACGGCTGATTATGGGTGTAGGCCCTGGTGGCTTACCACCTGACTTTGAGCTTTTTGGCACCATGGAGGCCGAGCGCAACGAGATGATGAAGGAATCAATCGATATCATTCATCAGATTTGGGATGGCGACCCGCCTTATGAAATAAATGGAAAATACTGGCAATTCGCTGTCAAGGACTGGGTTCATGATGATATTGGGCTTGGCTACATGTGTAAGCCGTATCAAAAGCCACATCCTCCAGTAGCGATCTCCGCAATGAGCCCATTCTCAAGCTCGATACGATACGCGGCGGAGAAGGAATATATTCCGATCTCCGCCAATTTTATTGGTAACTGGTCTGTCAAATCGCACTGGCAGGTCTATGCGGAGGAAGCGGAAAAGCAAGGCCGTACGGCGAATCCCGAAGTATGGCGAGTGGCTCGCAACATTCATGTTGGCGAGACTGACGCTGAAGCTGAGTCTTTCGTAAAGGAAGCCAATGGAAGCTGTGATTGGTATTTTGATTACCTCTACCGCATTTTTGATCGTGCTGACATGAAAGGCGCGTTTGTCGTAAACAAGGGCGACGATGGCGATGCGCTAACTCACGAACAGCTACGTGACAATTACACCCTCTATGGTAGCCCAGATACGGTGGTCGAGAAGATTCTCACCTTCCGTGAGGAGGTGGGTCACTTCGGAACACTGATGCAGACCGCGCAAGATTGGACGGACGTTGCAGTCATGAAGCGCTCTATGAAACTGCTCGCAGAAGAGGTAATGCCGAAGGTGAACGCAGCCATTGGCAGCCAGGAAGCAGCAGAATAAGCGGCAACAATTTAAGGTGGCAGAATACGCCTTAGTTACCGGCGGATCGCAGGGAATAGGCCTTGCGATTTGCCGCCGCTTAAAGATGGACGGCCACACTCCGATTATCTTTGACCGAGTGGCGCCGGAAGATCCGAACATTGGCGAATTTTGCCAAGTCGATCTCTCTGATTTAGACGCGACCAAGAAAGCGCTTGATTGGGCACTTACGCTTGGGTCCATCAGTCGGCTCGTGAACAATGTTGGCGTCGTCATGCCGGCGCTTCTCGAAGACACGCGGCTCGAGGATTTCGACAAGCTGATGGCGCTCAATCTGCGTTGTGCTATCCAATGTACACAGGCCCTAGCGCCTGGAATGCGGGAACGTCAGATGGGGCGTATCGTTAACATTTCTAGCCGTGCGGCTCTCGGCAAGGTACTCCGTACTAACTATTCGGCCAGCAAGGCCGGGCTGATTGGCGTTACACGAACTTGGGCACTGGAAATGGCGCCAGACGGCATCACCGTCAATTGTATCGGTCCTGGGCCAGTCGCCACTGAACTATACAAAAAGGCTAACCCGGCAGATGACCCGCGCACCATCGCCTCTCTCTCAACCATCCCTGCCGGCCGTGTCGGCAACCCAGAAGACATTGCTCAGACAGCAGCTTTCTTCCTGCACGAAGATTCCGGATTCGTCACCGGCCAGATGCTCTATGTTTGTGGCGGTTCCAGTATCAGCCGGGCGGGGGTGTAATTTAACAGGCTTTTCTGTCAACTCGGCGAGTTCGGTGCACGCTGAAACATTCGACAAAACCTTTAATGTAGATCTTAACTGTTTGGTTCTGGCATTCCAGAAAGGATCGCTGGCCGAGAAATTAGCGTATCTTGCAGCACTGCCTCTATATCTCTAAGGGCATTACTGTTTTTCCCCAATCTCAGCATGACACAGTCCTAGCCTGCTGAGCAGTAACAGCACCAACGGCTCAGGCCACTGGTGCTTACGGGGAGTTGACTTTATCCGGGTAGAAGGAAGAATCCGCGGGCGCAACGGCGAAGGGGAGCGGCCATGGTGGCGGCAATATCGGCGAAAGACATCGACCCGGTCACATTGGAAATCGTGCGTGGCAAGTTGCTTGCTGCAGTCGACGAGATGGGCATCGTCATTGCCCGAACCTCAATGAGCCCGGTAATTTATGAGGTGCTCGATTTCGCCTGTGGCATTCTTGACACCAAGGCGCAACTGATCGTTCAGACCAATGGCATCACTCTCTTCACCGGCACCTTTTCGTTCCAGCTCAGGGCTATTATGAACAAATTTGGTGACGAGATGCGCCCGGGAGACGTCTATATGATAAACGATCCATATGAGGGCGGTACCCATACTTGTGATATGGCGTTGATCCGCCCGATGTTCTCTGGCGGTGAGCTCAGAGCTTTTGCAATTGCCGTGGCCCATTGGAGCGAGGTGGGTGGTTCTGTCGCGGGCAGTATCGCGCCCAATGCTACCGAGATATACCAGGAAGGCATTCGCTTTCCTGGCGTGCGGGCTTGCCGTGACGATGAGCTGATGCCGGATATTGTCGAACTGATCCGAGAGAATGTCCGATTGCCTACGATGTGCCTTGGCGATCTCAATGCCGAACTCGCCGCTGTACGTATAGCTGAAGTACGTTTCCAAGAGATTGAAGAGAAATATGACTCAGCGACTGTCGACGCTGCATTCGAATATATTCTCGAGACTAGCGAAAAGCTCAGTCGTGACGCTGTCACCGCGATGCCTGACGGTCGCTACTGCGCCAAAGATTTGATAGATGGGGATGGCGTTAGCGAAGAGCAGATCCCAGTTTGTGTCGAAGTCGTCATCTCAGGTGATAAAATGACTTTCGATTTCACCGGCACAAGCAGCCAGCGGCCGGGCCCCATCAACTGCGCCTATGGCGCGCTCCATTCGGCGGTCAAAACCGTATTTAAGTCTCTCGTTGATCCACAAGGGGCATCGAACGAGGGTTGGTTCCGCCCAGTAGAGATCATTTGCCCGGAAGGCACGGTCTTCACTGCCGTCAAGCCGGCGCCAACTGGTTGGTATTATGAGGGCTCGGCTCATGCGTCTGAGTTGGTGTGGATGGCGCTTGCTGAAATTGCGCCCGATCATCTCAGCGCTGGCAGCTACATGTCGCTCTGTGGCACTTACATCTACGGTAAGAACCCGGAGAATGGCGAGATCTTTGTTCATATTGAGCCGGCAGTCGGCGGTTGGGGTGCGACGTCCACGCGCGACGGTACCGCTGCTCTGATTGCTACCACGGATGGAGACACTTACAATTATTCGGTCGAGCTGTTCGAAGCCAAGTTCCCCCTCTATATTCGGCAATACGCCCTCAACACCGAAGGAGGGGTCGGTGCGGGGCGGTATCGCGGCGGTTTCGGCGCGGTGCGCGAATTTGAAATTTGTGCCGATGAAGCATCGACCTATGCAAGCTATGGCCGCACCAAGGAACCGCCATGGGGTCTCAAGGGCGGTGATAAAGGAAGCTGCAACTTCCTAGAGATCGCGAGCGGGGAAGCGCGCGAACGCATCTTCCGCATTCCTTTTCGTACTCTAAAGCCGGGTGACCGGTTGAAAATTGTCACTGGTGGCGGTGGCGGTTACGGCGATGCCTATACACGTCCGCCTGAGGCAGTGCGCGAGGATGTGATGAACGACTATATCACCCCGGAGATTGCACGCGAGCAATATGGTGTGGCACTTAACACCGATCTCAGCCTCAACGAAGCAACGACTCATGCGCTGCGGGAGGCACGTTGATGGGGCGTTTGGCAAGCGATATCGGCGGTACGTTTACAGATCTTGTCTTTTTTAATGAGGACACTGGCGAGCTCAAAGTGGAGAAATCGCTTACCACGCCCAATGACCTAACTCAGGGCGTGGAAAACTCTCTCCGGCTCGCTCAGGTCGATCCAAATTCGATCGAATTTTTCGTTCATGGCGGCACGACAGTTATCAACGCCATCACCGAGCGTAAAGGAGCAAAGACGGCGCTGGTGACGACGGCGGGGTTCCGCGATGTACTCGAAATAGCGCGCGGCAACCGTCCTGACCTTTATAATCTCAGCTTCGAAAAGCCGACGCCTTTCGTTCCACGGCGTTTACGCTTCGAGGTGCGTGAGCGGCTAAATGCAGTTGGCCAAGAAGTTGAATCGCTTGAGCTTGCTGACCTTGACGCCGTGGTTGAACGCTGCCGGGCGGAAAAGGTCGAGGCAGTTGCCGTACAACTCCTTCACAGCTATGCCGCACCAAAGCATGAGGCTATTTGTGCTCAATATTTGCGTGATAAATTGCCTGGTATAGCGGTTACCGCGAGTTATGAGATCACCCGCGAGTGGCGTGAATATGAGCGCGCAAACACTGCGGTGCTTAACGCCTATGTCCAGCCCATTGTGCAACGTTATTTCAACAGTCTTGAAAGTAGCCTGCGCAGCCAAGGACTTGATTGTCCATTCGCGGCAATGCAGTCAAACGGCGGCTCTACCAGCTTCGCATGGGCTAAAGAGCATCCCATCACTTTGGTAGAATCTGGGCCATCGGCAGGGGTGAACGGGGCTGCTCTTGTTGGCACTCTCTGTGGTGAGGAGGATGTCATCTATCTTGATATCGGCGGCACCACTGCTAAATGTTCGGTAATTGAGAATGCCCAGGTAAGCGTGACGACCGATTACAAGCTCGAATGGTCGCGCATTAATCCGGGCTATCCGGTCAAGGTGCCGGTAGTCGATATTGTCGAGATTGGCATGGGCGGTGGCTCGATCGCATGGTTTGACAAGGTAGGCACTCTGAAAGTGGGTCCGGTGAGCGCTGGCTCCGATCCAGGTCCAGCATGTTACGGTCAGGGCGGCACCGAGCCGACTGTGACCGATGCCAAGCTGCTGACAGGTGTGCTCAATCCAGTCTATTTCGCCGGAGGTCGCATCACACTCGATGTGACCGCGGCCGAGAAGGCGATGCAAAAGATTGCCGACGGGCTTGGATGCTCAATCGAGGCAGCAGCGGTCGCGGTTCTCCGTCTAGCCGATGCGGACGCTATCAATGCTCTCAAACTGGTTTCTATCCAGCGTGGCCATGATCCTCGCGATTTTGTCCTTGTGGTGGGCGGCGGTGGCGGTGCCATGCACGCGGCGACGTTAGGCCGTGAACTTGGGGTGCGAGAGATCATTATACCGCTCTACCCCGGATATTTCTCAGCTTGGGGGATGCTCGCTACTGAACCCAGGCGTGATTTTGTGCAGACCGCGCTCACCCGCAGCTCAGACATAACGGCAGCGCGCATTGAGGAGTTGTTCGCTGGCCTTGTAAAAGAAGCGGAGGTGTATTTTCGTGAGCAGGACGGCGTCGAACCGGACTCACTCAATTTTGAATTTGGCATAGATCTACGCTATTTTGGTCAGGAACATTGGGTGACGGTCCCAGTTGCGTTGGACGGCTTAGGCGTGGAGGGAATCCTAGCCGACTTTCATGTCGCCCATGAGCGTGCATACACCTTTCAGCTCGATGGCACGCCGGTCGAATTCGTCAATTTCCGCCTAACCGCCACCGCCAGCGTGCCGCGACCCGAGGTTAAGCTGCTCAATGGAGCCGGCCGATCTGCAGAAGCGGCAGTCAAGGGCGTCCGCTCGGTTCATTTTGGAGAAGATGGCCGCCTCGAGGCGCGCATCTTCGAGCGTGACGACCTCCCCGCCGAATTCGAGGTGGAAGGGCCAGTGATCGTCGAGGAGCCTTCGGCTAACATCATCGTTCATCCGGGGCAGAAGCTACGGGTGGACAAGTTGGGATTTTTGCATATTTCAGCGATTTGATGGCTGCAGCAGCCGTTCTGGTCGCCGGAGCTTCATCGCCAGTGCAGCCAAGAAAAGCACGATAGCGGGCGGAAGCCATATCTTATGTTGACAGTGCTACGCGCGCTTTCTTTTTAGTCTTCGCAGCCTTATGTAGCCATGAGGGAGCTTTTGGTCATTTACACCACACTTCGTCCAGCGCAAACGTAAATAGATTGTGCTGTCACATTTTGCGCACCGGGGCCGGCAAGGAAGACCATCATGTCGGCGACGTCTTCTGGTGGAATTATCGCCTTCATCGCATTGACCCGCATACCTTGATCATAGACTTGCTCGAATGGCACGCCCTCATCTTCCGCCATCTGCTGGTGTAGTTCGACAGCCATTTCGGTAGCGATCCAGCCAGCGCATACCGCGTTGGCCCGGATGCCGTGCATGCCAACCTCTTCGGCGAGGCAACGGGTAAAACCGACGATGCCAGCCTTGGTTGCGTTATAGACTGAGCGCTCGGCTTGGGCCATTCGTGCAGAGCTCGAGGAATTGAACACGAAAGCGCCGCCGTTACCCTGGTCGAGCATTGTTGGTAGCGTGTGATGGGTGACCAGAAAAGGAGCCTTAAGGTTGACGTCCATCACTTGATCCCATTCTTCTTCTTCTAAATCCACCACAGGGCCGTGGGCGGCAATGCCGGCATTGTTGATAACGATGTCGATACCTCCAAGAGCATTAAGCGCTTGGCGGCAAAACAATGCTACGGCATCGCCATCAGTGAGATCACCGGCCACGCGGACCGGTTCGCTACCAAGGGCATGCAAGCTATCTGAAATCGCGTCGAGTTGATCCATTCGGCGAGCATGCACGGCGACCGTTGCGCCTTCGCGCACCAGCGCTTCCGCCGTACGCGCGCCAATGCCCCGCGCTGCTCCCGTTACGAGTGCCCGTTTCCCGACGAGTGTAGGCGCTGAATTCACCATATCTTGACCCCGTTTAAGTCCAATTTTCGCATTTTGCCATTAACGGCGGGTATCGTGTCACCATGCGGCAGGTGTTGTACCAGCCAAACCATGGCGTGGGATATATCATGGGCTACTGCCTCACGCGCAGCGATGCTTTTGCGCGAGCGCAGGGCATTGACGATCGACATGTTGGTCGCTGCAGCACGACCAGCAAATCGAATATCGTCGAACAAATAATTGAGCGTAGGCCCAATGCGTAGCCAGATGCCCTCGATCATGTCTAGTAATAGCGGTGAGCGTGCGGCACGGTAGACGGAAAAATGCATTTCCTGATTCTGGGCGAAATAAGTTGCCGCATCATGGCGCTCGGCAGCAGCACTCACCTCTGCGCATAGGTCCTGGATGCGGTCAAGTTCGTGCTCAGCGATCAGCGGTGTCGCTTTCTCTGCTGCGAGACCTTCTAATGCAATGCGCACCTCACAAATTTCGGCATATTTCGCGCTGGTTACAATTGGGACGCGAGCTGTGCGGTTGCTTCCAAGGTCAAGTGCGCGCTCTGCGACGAGCCGGTGCAGCGCTTCGCGCACGGGCATGGCACTTGTGCCGAGGCGCTCAGCCACCCCTCTCAATGTCACCGCTTCACCTGGTTGAAACTGGCCGGCAATCAAATCGCGTCGTAATTCCCTATAAACATTTTCATGCAAAGGCGAATTCGCGGGGTCGGCGGGATTAGCTTCGGTTAATCTCTTAGCGGAAGAAGCAACCGTCCTCATTCAGCCACCTCGTGGACGTTACCACCCATAACGGCATGAATACCCTCGATCACTTCGTTGACCCCGGCAAGTGCCGCCTGTTCCAAAATTTTGGATACCACCGGCGCTGATTGTGAGCCGGAAACACGCAAAATTTGATGATCGAGCCAATCAAACAAGCGTTCCTGGCCTTCTTGCACGATGCGTGCGCCGAGCGAGGGTCCGCGCGCAGTTTGCTCTGCCACCAGCAAGCGGTTGGTGCGTTTAACGCTAGCGCTTATGGTGTCCCAGTCCATGCTGATCGGATCCAGGGTACGCGGGTCGATTACCTCGGCGTCGACCCCACACTTCTCGACCGCTTCAGTACAAATTGGTGTCATATTCCCACAGGCGAGAATGGTGCAGGCTGATCCCGGGCGAATGACGCGCGCTTTGCCGAAGGGAATACAATAATCCATGTCATTCGCTGGCACCGGTCCTTCTTCTTGATATAGTGTCTGGCATTCTACGATAACCACTGGATCGTCGCATTGTACGGCCGAGTTAAACAGGCCGATATAATCGAATGGCGTGGATGGAGCAATCACGCGCCATCCTGGCCACAACGCGAACAGTCCGCTTGGATCCATGGAATGCTGTGACCCATAGCCATGACCGCCGGCGGCACGGATGCGTACGATCAGCGGCACCGCTGATTCTCCGCCGAACATGTGCCTTACCTTGGCAATTTGGTTGAACAATTGATCCGCCGCGACGAGGCAGAAATCGGCATACATGATTTCTATGATGGGACGAAGACCGTTGATTGCGGCACCTAGGCCCATGCCCGTGAAACCATTCTCGGCAATCGGGGTGCCGATCAGACGGTCAGGAAATTTCTCAGCGATACCTTTGGTTGCACCAACCGTGCCACCGTTGAGGCGGTGAACATCTTCGCCGATTACAATCACTCGCTCGTCGCGTTCCATGGCATGGAGTTGGGCGGCCGCGATGGCTTCTATGAATTTTATATTCCTTGTTTTCGCCGGATCAACATCCTCGACCTCCATCGTGCGCTGTCCGGTGAGCTCGCTGAGATCGCCGCGGATACCACTCTCCACACTGCCTGCATCGGGCCAGAGCGACGGGATAATGCGAATTTGATTAGAGTGGGGCTCATTCTCGGTCAATGCTTCGGCCGCCGCCTGAACGCTGTGGTCGGTCCGCTGGTTGATCCGCGCCAAACCTTTCTTGTCGATTACGCCGAGTTCCAGGCACCTCTCCGGCAGTGTCTTGAAGGGGTCACGCGCGCGCCAGGCCTTCTCCTCTTCCTTCTCGCGATAACCGAAGGCGCTGCCACGCATCGGACCGTGTTGGTGGAAGAAGCGGTAGGTTTGGGATTCGATTAACACCGGCCCATTTTGATCGCGGATCTGTTTGAGTGCCCAGTCCATTGCTTTGCGCATGGCCATAACATTCATGCCGTCGACTTCGAGTGAAGGCACGGCAAGACCCTGCCCCCGTGCTGAGAGCCGCGTCTCGCGCGTCGCGTCGCTGACATGAGTTGAAACGCCATAGAGGTTGTTCTCGACGATGAATATCATTGGTAGATCATATAACGCTGCCATGTTCATCGATTCGTAGGCAGCGCCGTTCTGCATCGCGCCGTCGCCAAAGAAAGTAACGGTGATATTGCCGGTTCCCAAAAGCTTGTCGGCGAGTGCATATCCGGTCGCTTGTGGTGGATTGCCGCCAACGATGGCATTGGTGCCAAGTACGCCGGCCTCGTCGCGACGCATATGCATTGAACCACCGCGGCCACCGCAATAGCCTGGCGTGAGCCCCATGATTTCTGCCATGGATCTGTAAACCGCGTCTTGCATCATATCAGGAAAATCACCATTGCGCGGATCGTAGTTTGCCGGCATTTCGTGATACAGAAAGCGAGACAGGAACTGGTGATGCGCGCGGTGGGTGCCGTTTATCTTGTCGCCTTCACTAAGCATGGAGATTGCCGCGATCGAGCCCCCCTCTTGGCCGATGCTGGCATGGGCCGGTCCGTGCACACAGCCTGACTTGAACAATTCCAATATGCGCTCTTCGAATTTGCGGACTAAGAGTAGTTGTTCAAGAAGTTGAGCCAGGACCAACGGGTCTTCCTTTTTCCAATCGGCTTCAGTGGCTTCAATTCGAAACCAGGGAACATTGGTCTTTAGCGGCACGAGTTTTGGCACGTCCATATCTCCACTTGCTATTGTCCCCCGCACGCGCGGCGCACGGAAAATTCATTGCGTTCTGGCGTGTAATTACGTCACACGCTACAAGGTATATCAGATCGCCGTGCCTATCTGTAGAGTCGAATGAATCCGCTCTGCCTCGGCGGAAGGGAGAGGATCGTGTGATTTACGACAAACCGAAATTCCTGCCAGGCGGCGATCGCTTCATTGAGATGGAACTTGGTGACGAGCTTAATTTTGACCTAAATTTTCTCGTCCATGCCTTGACAGCAAAGATTCGCGAGGCGGAGATACAAGGCTTGATCGAACTCTTACCCAACATGGCTTCGATCGTCATTAGTTACGATCCCGATGCAATATCGTATGCCGATATAAAAGCGGAGATTCTCACCCACCACCTCGCTATGGGTTCTCTCGAAGATATGGAACTCCTCAGCCCTATTTATTACATCCCGGTGCTCTATTGCGATCATGTGACGCGTGCTTGTTGGGAAGACTACTGTGCCAAGATCACGGAAAAGGAGTACGATCCGGATCTGATGGTTCGGCTAAACGATCTTGACGGTTATGATCAGCTTGCCCGCATCCATTCGGGAACGGAATATTGGGTCGCGGCTCTCGGGTTCTATCCGGGCCTAGCTTCGCTCATTGCGCTCGATCCACGCTGCCGCATGACAGCACCAAAATATAACCCGCCGCGAACTTGGACGCCTAAGGGCACTATCGGTTATGGCGGCTCGGTTACCTGCGTCTATCCGGCCCAAACGCCTGGCGGGTATCAGATCATTGGACATACGCCTGTCCCAGTCTGTGATATCGCACAAACCTTGCCCGCATTTAAAGATGATCTCGCGCTTCTGCGCCCGGGTGACCGGGTTCGTTTTTTCCCAGTTGAGCGAGAGGAGTATGATTATGTCGAACGCCGGGTTGAGGCCGGTAACTATGTGCACAATGTCGCGAGCTACGCTAAATTCTCCATCCGCGATTATCATAAATGGTTGGATGGTCTAGAAATGAAGGAGCGCTTCTAGATGCCATTTACCATCGACATACAAAAAGCGGGCTTAGAAACTTCGGTGCAGGATTTCCCTGGTCGCTACGGCTATTGGGAGCAAGGCTTTCCACCTTCTGGTCCGTTCGATATGTGGTCCTTCCGTCTCGCGAATCTTCTTGTCGGTAACGCCCCGGACGCGGCGGGTTTGGAATGCCAGTTCATGGGACCAACACTCGGCTTCACCGCACCTTGCGTTATCGCGCTGACCGGCGCTGAGATGAACGCTACCCTTGATGGCGAACAGCTAGCAATGTGGGAGAGTGTTGCGGTCGAAGCAGGCCAGATCCTAGCGACCGGCTTTGCCGCCAAGGGGGCGCGAGCCTATCTCGGTATTTCCGGTGGAATCGAGGTGCCTCAGGTTCTCGGCTCGCGAGCCACTTTTCATATGGCTGGTGTTGGCGGCCTGGAGGGCCATGCGTTGAAGGATGGCCAAAATCTTACAGTCGGTGACGGGAAAGGGGTTGCAGGGCGGCACGTCCTTGAGTGTTGCCGCCCAACCATCGTTGATGATGGCATTTGGCAGATAGAAGTAGTTCAGGGGCCCAATGATGACTGGATTGCACCCGAGGGTATCGAACGCTTTTTCGCAAGCGAATGGAAGCTCCAGGCACGGAGTAACCGTACTGGATATCGCTTAGAGGGGCCGGATTGGATTTTTGCCGAAAAAGCTAGTGCCAAAGGGCCTGAGCATGGAGAACATCCCTCTAACATTCTTGATCACGGCTATCCGGTGGGTTCAGTAAATCTCTGTGGCCAAACACCGATAATACTGGTGAATGACGCGCCGAGTGCAGGTGGCTTTATCAACCCCTTCACTGTGGCCTCGGCTGCTTTTTGGAAGCTTGCGCAATCCAAACCCAACGACGTTTATCGTTTTAAACGCGTTTCGGTGGAGGGTGCACAAGAGATGCGCCGCGAAATCGACCGTCTCTGCACAGAGGCAAGTATCCAGTGAAGTTTGATGCGCCGAAATTCCTTCCGGGCGGCGACCGCTTTATCATGGTACAATTCGGTGACGACGCGGAAATCGACCTCAATTTTCTCGCCCTTGGCCTGACTACGGCGATCAAGGCGGACCAAACCAGAGGTGTGATTGATACTAACCCGTCCTACAACTCTCTGGTCGTCGAATATGAATCGGATGAGATTTCTTATGGTGATCTTCAGAAGGAGTTGGAGCGCCTGATTGGCGGCCTCGGCTCCGTCGAGAAACTTGAGCTTGATAGCCGTCTCGCCTATCTACCCGCGATGTATTTGGACCCCTGGACGAGTGACTGCGTTGCTGATTACAGCGCCAAGATCACACCACGCGACTGGGATCCGGCGTATGTCGCAGAGTTGAACGACCTTGAAGACGCGCAGCAACTGGCTCGCGTCCATTCCGGAACCGAGCATTGGGTGGTCGCTGTGTGTTCGACGCCCGGTCTGCCACTAATGCGCCCGCTGGACCCGCGTTGCGCCATCACCTCGCCAAAATACAATCCCCCGCGCACTTGGACTACCCTCGGTGCGATAGGCGTTGGCGGCCTCTCGACCTCGATATACACAACATCTGGTCCGGGTGGCTACAATCTGATCGGACGCACGCCGGTACCGCTTTGGGATCCGCGCCAGCGCTTGCCGGTGTTCAAGGATCGCGTGGTGCTGCTAAATGCGGCTGACAGGGTCAAGTTCGTGCCTATCGATAAGGACGAGTTCGGCTATATTGAAGCCCGCATTGCCGATGGCACTTACGAATTCAATATTACCGCTTATCAGCGATTTTCGGTAGGTGCTTATAAGAAATGGGTGGCTTCGCTCAACGCGGACCGGCGTTTTTAGCTGAGGAATAGGACATGTCGGAGCACTTAGTTATTATTTATTTGCGGCGTAACACAGAGCTTCGCGACGAGGATCCCATAGTGGACCATGATCGCTGGTGTGCCCACGCTGGCAATATGTTGCCCTACATTTGATCATGATAGAGGTCTTGAAAACTGGACTTGAAACCTGTGTCCAGGACTTTCCCGGACGAAAAGGTGCCTTTGGTATGGGGTTCCCACCTTCCGGGCCAATAGACCATTGGTCCTTCCGTTTAGCTAATCTCCTGGTCGGCAATGAACCGGGGGATGCAGCGCTTGAATGCCAGTTCATCGGCCCTGCGTTGAAGTTCAAAGCGCCTGCCATTTTTGCCCTTACGGGCGGCGACATGCAGGCGAAACTGGATGGTGAGTATGTCCCGCTCTGGCAAAGTGTAGCGGCTGGAGCCGGTCAGAAGCTCGAAATGGGGCCGGCGCTAACCGGCGCGCGTTGTTATATCTCCTTCGCCGGTGGCGTAGATGTGCCACCTTTTCTCGGCTCGCGCTCGACCTTCGTGCTTGGCAAATGCGGCGGTATCGATGGTGCGCCGCTTGCGGTCGGAGGTGAGATCCCAGTTGGGGTAGGGGAGGGTATTTCCGGACGTCGGATCAAGCGGAAGTGTCTACCGCCCCTTCCAAATAATGGAAAATGGCTAATCGAGGTCTGTGCCGGACCAAACGATGATTGGATCGACAAAGCAGGACAGAAAAGATTCCTAGAGAGCATGTGGAAGCTTTCACCAAAGAGCAACCGGGTTGGTTTTCGGTTGGAAGGTCCGAAGTGGACCTTCACAAGGAAGGCGATCGACAAGGCGCCCGAGAACGGCTCTGATCCATCCAACACTATTGATCACGGCTATCCTATCGGCGCAATCAATCTTGGAGGCCAGACCCCGATTATCCTCTTGAACGATACTCTTACGCTCGGCGGTTTTATAAATCCGTACACTGTGCCCTCCTGCGCATTCTGGAAGCTCGGCCAGTCTCGGCCTAACGAAATCTACAAATTTGAGCTTATATCAATCGAGGAGGCGCAGGCGCGTAAGCGTGCCATCAACGCCACCTGTTCGGAAGATAGTATCGAGCTAGCATAGATGCGCATTACTGACATTCGCGAGGCGGCAGCACCACTTGGCGCCCCCATGCGTAACTCGGTGATCGATTTCAGCAAGATGACCGTGAGCACGGTGGCCGTCATCACTGATGTGATACGGGATGGTAAGCCGGTGATCGGCTACGGTTTTAATTCCAACGGCCGCTACGCCCAAGGCGAAATCATTCGCAGCCGCCTCGTGCCACGTATTTTGGCACTTAGCCCTGAGGAACAACAGACTGCGGCGGGCGACAATCTTAACCCGGCACAGCTCTACGCTGCCATGTTGCGGAATGAAAAGCCTGGGGGGCATGGTGAGCGCGCTGTTGCGGTGGCAGCGGTGGAGATTGCGATTTGGGATGCTACTGCCAAGATCGCCGGTCTACCACTGTGGCGCTTCCTTGGTGGCGATGATGTTCAGCCCCGTGCTTTTACCTACGCTGCTGGAGGCTATTATGAAGCGAACGAAGGAATATCTGGTCTGGTTGAAGAGGTGCAAGGCTATCTCGATCAGGGCTATACCTGGACCAAAATAAAGATTGGTGGCGCGTCCTTGGACGACGACCTGCGACGTATCGAGGCGGTACTCGAACTCTTGGACGGGGATGGTAGCCGCCTTGCTGTTGACGCCAATGGCCGTTTCGACCTCGAGACCTCCCTCAGGTACTGTGCGGCTATGGCACCGTATGGTTTGCGCTGGTTCGAGGAACCAGGCGACCCTCTTGATTACGCCCTGAACAACGAGGTCATCAGAAACTATGCTGGCGCTGTTGCTACCGGAGAAAACCTCTTTTCGCTGCAGGATGCGACAAACCTTATTCGTTATGGCGGCCTGCGCCGAGATGTTGACTATCTCCAGTTTGATCCTGCACTCGCCTACGGTGTTACCGAGACCGTGGCCATCACCCAAATGCTCGAAAACGAGGGCTGGTCACCCCGCCGTTTCATCCCTCATGGGGGCAATTTGCTAGCCCTCGCGCTTACTTCTGCCCTCGGGTTGGGCGGGTGCGAATCCTACCCCGGGGTCTTTCAACCTTTTGGCGGTTTTGCCGATAACACGCTAATCGAGGATGGCTACGTGACTCTGCCTGATGTCCCGGGGATTGGCTTCGAGAAGAAGGAAAAACTATTTAAGGTATTGAAAAAAATGGTGGAATAATGGCTATCCTAGAGAAGACAAGGTGCCAACTAGCGTGAAATGGGTGTTTGCCAAATTGTTTGGATAGATAAACCGTGCCTCGCTAGGTGAAATGGTGAGGCGAAGGTTCGAAACAGAAGAGCACTTAAGCCAAGGAGAAATAATTGGTCTGATTCAGGGGTATCAGAATTAGCTGGGTGCGTGAGTTGAAAAATACTATATCCCTTAAAGAAACTAGATCCGCCACGCTGCGGGTAGTCCAGGCATAGGTCGCTTGGCGATATCATCTCTGCCATGTGCGATTAGGCCAAAAAACACTCGGATGAAAAACCTCCGGTGTGAACGAGTATGTTTAAGTCAATGGCGCAATGGATGGCAGTAAACCTTCCTCGCTTGCCTTAATCTGAAGGGCGAGATAGCGGGAGTAGATGCGGCATTGTGCGAGTCCGCCGGCGATAAACCAGAGGCCGGGCTGGCGAGTGCGGCAGAACATGTTGCGCAGTTCTTCGTTGGCACCAAAACCCCAAATAGGACCAACGCGCTCGGCTACATCGTTCCCAAAAAGTTTGCTCACGAGTACTTCCTGGCCTTTATAGCCTGTGGCGAGCACGACGAGATCCGACTCCAGCGTTTTGCCTGATTTAAACCGTGCACCAGTTTGGGAGAAATTGGCGATGTCGTCGTAGTGAACGAGCCGAATCTTACCATCTGCGATCATGTCGGAGCAGCCTACATTAAAATAGTATCCGCCCCCTTGGGTCAGATATTTAAACTGCCAGCCAGTTCCCTCGACGCCGAGGTCGAGCTTGAATCCCACCCGTCGCAGTCGGTCCAAAAGCGGCTTGTCAAGCTCCGCTGCTCGCTTCGCCAACATGATATGTGCCTCACGGGCGATGGCGAAAGGCGTGCCCGCCACGATCAAGTCACAATCGTCAACACTTAGGCCTGTGTCATAGAGCGCATAGGGCAGTTGGGCGCTAGGTTCAATCTCAATCACTAATGTCGAGCTCCGCTGCACTAGCGTTACCGTTGCCCCACACTCATAAAGGTCCTGGGCGATGTCATGACCACTATTTCCGGTGCCAATGACAAAAGCTTTCTTACCACGCCAGGGCCTGCCGTCCTGATAGGCGCTGGAATGGAGCACTGCGCCGACGAACTGATCGAGGCCGGGGATCTCAGGAATATTGGCGATGCCGCTGACGCCGGTGGCAAGCACCACATGCCGCGGGTGCATCTTGCGTTTTTTACCGTCCTCAACTTTCAGTTCAACTTCCCAGCATCTGGATGCTTCATCATAAATGCCACCAAGAAACTCTGTATGCGGCCAATAATTGAGCTCCATTGCCTCGACATAAGCCTCGAACCAGCTGGCCAGCTTATCCTTCGGAATATAGGTAGGCCATGTAGGCGGGAAAGGCATATAGGGCAAATGATTGACATGAACCTGATTGTGCAGCGTTAGAGCATGATAACGTTTTCGCCACATGTCACCGATACGGGGATAACGGTCAACGATCAACGTATCAACACCGAGCTGGCCGAGCCGCGCGGCGATGGATAGACCGGCCTGGCCACCGCCTACTACCAGCACATTTGGGTCGTGTTCCTCGTATGCGGTAGCGGCGTTGCGTTGATCAAGCCAATTGGGACCGTGGAACTCGCGCGAATAAGATACGCCTTTAGGGCGGTTATTGCCGATCAGTTCGGGGAAGCCCTGAATCTCCAGGAGTCCCGTCATCAACGTCCACGCCTTCAGCTTACCGTTGTCGTCCACATCGGGCAGCAAACGCAACACGCCTTCGCTCCGGCCATGGGCGGCATCAAAGGCAAATAGCGCCTCCACCACCTCTCGGCCCGCTAGCTTCACACGTCTTGGCGCTGCACGCACTGCGTCGATGCGGAAATTGTTCGCTGGTCGTTCTACATGGTTCATTAGAAGAGCTTTGGCGATCTCGTCGGCGCCCTGGACCGAGCCGATCTCCCATGTAATAGCTAGCAAATCGCGCCAATAGCTCTCGGGGTGGAAGAGCGTCACCAGTCCCTCGCCGGTTTCAAGCGCCCGGCCGAAACTGCTGAGCCACTGCTCAGAAACAGCTAGATATTGACCCCTCGCGCTCTTCGGCATGCGTCCTCTCGCCGGGCGTTACTCCACCATAACCTTATCGCCCGTGCGAATGCCACCTGTCTCGCTGATAAAGCCGTAGACGCCGACGCAAGGCAATTCCTCGTTTTCTAGAATTGGCACCGGAAGCTTGTTGTGTTCAAGGACGGCGGAGACGACGTTCATGTCCTTTGTGATGCCGCCATGCTGGGGCTGAGTCGGAATTAGGCAGCGTGGCGTCGGGTCGGAGATTCGCACGCGCACATCATCGCCGATATGCACAGTCTTGCCGACCCAATCATTCTCAACAAAGCCGCTGAGTCCTTCTTTCGTCTGTATCACCAGATTAGGGCGGAAGCGACCAGGATTAAAGTCGGTGTTGGGTTTCAAGCGCGAAAGTTGGGCGATCGAGGCGTCCGTCAGCATGTGTATGGCAGCATAATCAGAAAAGCGACCTTCCATCATGATTTCGCCAATATCGGCGATAGTTTCCTCAACTGCCAACGGGTCCATACGCTCGAGGCTGACTTCCTCTGGCTTATCCGTAGTCAGTCGGACCGAACGGCCTATGGTCTCGGAAAGGCGAACATCTAGGTCTTCGGCACTACTCAACACGCTACTGCCATCCGGCCAGTTGATCTGCACTGGCGGCAGCGGCTGACCGTCATGGGGTTCCACCGCATAGGCTGAGCTAAGGCCGAGCAGTGCGCCCCACTTTTTTGGCATTTTAGCGCTGCCTATCTTGTTGGTGGCTTGATCGATCACCGCATAGGCGCGGTCGCCTAAAATACCGTGCTCGGTAATTATGGATTGATTGATCTTCTGCGGGCCCATGGATTTGACAGCATAACGGCGGATGCTCTGGATGGTGCCGATGATGGTGGACATGGCGGGATTCCTTTCTATTCACTGATCGAGCGACAATCGAACAGCATGACGGTTTCGTTTTCCACCGCTGTTTCGATAACGCAGTGCCTACCGCAGGACAAGCCTTGATCGAGTGAGTTAACGACGATACAGAGATTTTCAACACGGACACTCTGCCTGTGCTATTACGGAATGCCTGCAATAGTAACTGGCGCGCATCATAGCCCCCCGGCGTGGAGAAGCGCGGCAATAATTCGTCTGAGGAGACATTGTCCCGCCACGCCAGAAGCGCCATTATAGCGCACTCGGAAATTTAGCGAGACCAGTGCTTTATGGGTAATTCTGCGAAAACAACCTGTGTTGTCGCGACAGATGTTGGGGGAACCTGCACCGACACCATTGTGTTTGTTCCAGGCGAACCGCTGTACCTCGGCAAGGCTCTTTCAACGCCACCAAATTTTGCTGAAGGAGTGATTAACTCTATTTGCTCTGCGGCCGATAGTATGAACTCGTCCTTGGCTAATCTCTTGTCCAGTACTTCGCTCTTCGTTCATGGATCAACTGTGGTAGACAACACATTACTCACTCGCGAGGGGGCGTGTACTGGCCTAATTACCACCGAAGGTTTTGAAGATACTCTGCTTATCACGCGTGGCGCTTATGGTCGTTGGGGTGGGCTTAGCGAGGATGGTATCAAGCATCCGGTGGCAACCGAACGTGCCGTGCCACTGGTGCCAGGCGAGCGAATTCAGGGCGTCCCAGAGCGCGTTGACTACAAGGGGGCCGCGTTGCGCGAAATTGACCTCGACGCGACTGAGGAGGCCGTACGCTATCTGGTCGAGGAAAAGGGTGTTGAGGCGCTTGCCGTATGCTTTCTATGGTCGTTCTATAATCCCGGTCATGAGCAGGCTGTGAGACAGGTGATTGAGCGGGTAGCGCCTGGCACCTATGTGTCACTCTCCAGCGATATCGCGCCAGTACCTGGTGAATATGAGCGCACTTCGACAACCGTGATTAACGCCTATGCCGGTAATATCGCGGCGGACTACCTCAACAACCTCCAGGAACTATTAACAGGCGAGGGCTATGACGGACCGCTTCTCGTCATGCAAGGCTATGGTGGGCTGTTACCAGCGAACGAGGCTGCAGGGCGCGCCGTTGGCATGATCGAATGTGGCCCCGCGGCCGGTGTCATCGGCAGTCGTTTTCTTGGTCAAATGATGGGCGATAAGGACGTTATCGCTGCAGATATGGGTGGAACGACTTTTAAGGTAGGGGTCATTCAGGGTGGCGAGTTCGATTATGCCCGCGAGCCGATGGTCGACCGTTTCCATTATGTCGCGCCAAAAATCGAGGTAGTTTCGATTGGCGCGGGAGGCGGCAGCATCGTCTCCTTGGATCCGCGTTCCAACGTGCCGAGTGTTGGCCCGCGCAGCGCCGGTGCCCGACCCGGCCCAATCTGCTATGGCCAAGGTGGCGAGGAGCCTACTCTGACCGATGTGATGATCCTGGTCGGCTATATGAATCCAGAGAATTTTCTCGGCGGCTCAATCAAACTAGACTTTGAGCGCACCAGAGCCATCTTTAGGGAGAAGATTGCTGCCCCGCTTGGCCTCGATGTTGAAGAGGCGGCGATGGGTATCTACCGCATCGCGGCAGCTCAGATTACCGATCTCATCCACGAGATCACGGTGGAGCGTGGTCTCGACCCGCGCGATTTCGTGCTTCATGCATTCGGCGGTAGCTGTCCTCTGGTTTGTGGCATTTTTGGTGCGGAATTGAACGTGAAGCGCATCGTCATCCCCTACACGGCATCAGTGAACTGCGCTTTTGGTCTCGTTTCTGCAGATATCGTGCATGAATACACTGTCACCAAGACACTTGCCGTGCCGAGCCCTGTAGAAGAGATCAACGCCATCTTTGACCCGATGATAGAGCAAGCTTGTACCCAACTTAGCGAGGAGGGCTTTGATGAAGCTTGCACGGCCTATGATTGGTCGATCGATTTCCGATATGGCCGTCAGGTGCATGAGGTGACGACGCCGGTGCGCGCTGAAAGACCGTTGAATGAGGCAGGGTTGCAGGCGTTGATCGATGATTTTGAAGCGCTTTATGAGCGCAAATATGGCAAGGGTTCGGCCTATCGTGCCGCTGGTATGGAGATGACCATGTTTCGCCTCACCGCGCGCGGTCTGATGAAACGGCCCGAGTTAGACAAGCTCGTTCTCGGCGACACAGACGCTTCGGGTGCGCGCATAGGAAGGCGGCCAATTTTTGTCGAGGCCGCCGGTGAACTCGTCGAATCTGATATTTACGATTTTGAATTACTCCAGCCAGGAAATGAGATCACTGGTCCGGCGGTGATCCATACGCCGATCACCACCATCGTGCTGCAGGACAAGCAGACCGGTCATCTTGATGAATACCGCAATATGGTCATTGAATTCGATTGTGGGGGGAGAAAGAAGTGAGCGCCGTGGATCCGATTACCTTCTCGATCATTCGACACCGACTTTACCGTGTCATTGACGAGGCGGTGATCACGCTGAAGCATGTGTCGGGTAGTGCTATCACAAACGAGGGTCACGATCTTATGGTCTCTCTTTATCGCGCCGATGGCTCTCTCCTCATGGGCGGTGTCGGCTTTCTGCACCATCTGACCAGCGCGGCGGAAGCCTGCAAAGCAATAATCCGGCGCTTCGAGGGGCGTATCAACGAGGGTGACGTGTTTCTCACTAATTGCCCTTACACGGCAGCGTTGCACACTTCCGATGTCTATCTCGTCGCGCCCATACATTATGAAGGCAAATTGGTGGCGTGGAGCGCGTGCTTTGTCCACGTCTACGATATTGGCGCTATGGTCCCCGGAGGATTTAGTCCAGATTCGCGTGACATCTTCACTGAAGGTTTTTCCTCGCCTGGCCTCAAGCTCGTTGATCGCGGCGAGATGAATACCGACATCATGGATACGCTCCTAAACATGGTGCGCGCACCGGAAATGGTGGCACTCGACCTTTCCTCGATGATAGCCGCCAACAACGTAGCGCGGGAGCGCATGGTGGCGTTGGTCGAAAAATACGGCCCCGTTTCGGTAGATCAGGCTTGCCAATCGCTGGTTGATCAATCGGAGCAGAGTTTTCGCGACCGCCTGTGCGAATTGCCTGACGGGCGCTGGGAATCTCGGCAATATTTTGATATCGAGGATGAGACCTACCGCGTCCTCCTCGCCATGACGAAGAATAAAGATACACTAACCTTTGATTTCACTGGCTCAAGCGAACAGTCAAAATACGGCATCAATTGCGCCTACTGGGCGTCATGGGGTGGGTTCTTCGCGCCGCTTTTTCCTCTGCTGTGCTACGATATCACTTGGAACGATGGAGTTCTGCGCCCGATCTCGATGATTGCTCCGGAAGGTACCATCGTGAATTGCACTCGCCCGGCACCCATTTCGCTAGCAACGGTCGGTGCCATACAGTCGGTCAACAATGCTGCCTGCATCTGTATCTCGAAAATGCTATCGGCCTCAAAGAAATACGCGAAGGAGGCGACAGCAGTGTGGCATGGTAGCCATTTTGCTATTTTTATGTTTGGTCAGAATCAGAAGAATCAGGAAGCCATCGGCATCATGACTGAGACCTTTGGTGGAGCTGGAGGTGGACGGAGCTTTGCCGATGGCGTCGATGTTGGTGGCGAGATTCCCAATCCGATCGGCCGCATGGCTAATGTCGAGACTACAGAGAGCCACTTCCCCGTGCGTTATCTTTTTCGCCGGGCGACAAGCGATTCCGGTGGGGCGGGAAAATTTCGCGGTGGCACCTCCTTAGAATATGCAATTCAGCAGCATGATTCGCCGGATGGTGGCATTCATTATGTGGTCTCGGGCAAAGGCACGAAATTCTCCATGAGCGACGGACTCGGTGGCGGTCATCCCGGTGCACCGTGCAATTTTCGCTGGGTCCATAACAATGAGGCGGCGTTAGAGGGTAAAAACATTAATCCCTTTGCTAATTCGGCGGAGGAAATGACTGGTGAGCAGGAATCAATCTCCTGGGGTGTCTTTCCATTGATGGACCGGGACGTTCTATATGTGCGTTCCGACGGAGGCGGAGGCTATGGCGATCCGATCGAACGTGATCCTGCTAATACGGCGCGCGATGTGCGGGAGGGTGCTGTGAGCGAAATGGTAGCGCGACGCATCTATGGCGTTGTCCTTGACGATTCGGGTGCCGTTGACGAAACGGCGAGCGAAGAGGCGCGAGCGGTCATCCGAAATGAACGCCTTGGTCGCGTAGAGGCAGCAAAATGAACGTGCGTATTTCCGCTTCCCTTGTAATCAACGACATGGGGCAAATCGCGTGCATGGACTGCGGTCATGAATTTGGACCGCAGGGTAAGCCTTGGAAGGAGGCTGCCCAGATCGATGAGGCGCCGCTCAAGGGTTCTGGCGGTCATCCGTACTCTAATGCTTCCAACATATTACTGAGGCGTTTCTACTGTCCAGGATGTGCCAAGTTAATCGACACTGAAACGGCGCTCCACGGCGACCCGTTCCTAAACGATATAGTAAAGTTATAGGGCGCGACATGCATGATGTTGCCATTCGTCCACAGATTGTTGACCGAGTAATGGCGCGGCGCGGGCGATTTCATCTTTTTCACAAGCTACAGCCAGAGAAGACAGCGTTGGTGATCATCGATATGCAGAACACCTTTCTCAGACCTGGCGCGCCAGTAGAAGTGCCGAAGGGTCGGGATATTGTTGGCGGCATTAACCGACTGACGTCACGTTTGCGCGTCCTGGAAGTGCCAGTGATCTGGGTCACCCACGCCAACAGCCGCGAGGGTGATGGGAGTGATTGGCCAAGCTTCTTCGATGTTTTTGTCGCTGCTGATGTTCGCGAGAAAACCATCAATGGTCTTGAGCCCGGTGCTGATGGCCAGCAGATCTGGGCGGACCTTGATGTCTTGGAGCAGGATCTGCAGATATTTAAGAATCGCTATAGTGCGCTCATCCAGGGCTCCTCTTCGCTTGAAAGCCTCCTGCGTGAGAGAGGAATCGATACCATACTCATCGCTGGTACCAAGACCAATGTGTGCTGTGAATCGACGGCGCGTGACGCCATGATGCTTGATTTTAACACAGTGATACTCAGCGATTGCACCGCGGCTCTCTCAGATGAGGAGCACCTTGCCACGCTGGAGACTATGATTCAGCAATTTGCTGATGTGATGACTGCCGACGAAGCTCTGACGGCGCTAAGCAATGAATAATTAATGGTTGGTCGTGTTTCCGGAAGATTTGTTGGGGAGAGTGGTAAAGGATGGCTGATTTGTCGTCGCTTACTTTTGACTCACTGAAGGTATATGCCGCCATTAGCATTGAGAGTTGCGCCAACGCAAAATGATGCATCGTCAGAGGCGAGGAAGAGGGCGGCGGCAGCCATTTCCTCCGGCGTTCCTAATCGGCCGATGGGCAGTAGGTCTTTGATCAATTTTTCGATCACCTCTTCGTCGATACCTGCCAGCATGGCGGTGTCTGTAGGGCCCGGTGAAAGTATATTGACCGTGATGTTGTCGCCCACGGTTTCGAGGGCGAGGCATTTGGAAAAAGCAATGACTGCCGCCTTCGACGCAGCGTAATGGCTGAGGCCTGAGTTGCCGCGATGCGCTACCTCGGAAGCGAAATTAACGATGCGACCCCATTTTTTTCGCCGCATGCCAGGCAATACCGCACGGCAACACAAAAATGATCCGCGCAGATTGATGCGGAACATTTCGTCCCACTCATCGATTAGCATTTCCTCGACCGTTCTCACGCCGGCGATAGCGGCAGTGTTAATTAAGATGTCGATATCACCGAGTTCCTCGGTTGCGGCCTGGAAAGCAGCATTTACCGAAGTATCGTCGCCAACATCGAGAACATGGCTAAAATGCTCTGTTCCAAGGTTGGCGGCGGTCTCCTTAGCGACGTTACCGTTAATGTCCAAGATCGCCAGCCGCGCACCCTCCGCTGCGAAGCACTTGGCGATTGTGCTGCCAATGCCGCCTGCGCCGCCGGTGATCGCTGCTGTCTTATCTGAAAGTTTGGCCATATCTATCCCCAAATCATTGTCTATTCTGGCGTTCAGGCTATTTCGTGCGAGGTGCCATGGAAAGAGTCAACTGCCAGCGCGTCGGGCATGGTTGCCAATTCGCTAATCCAATTCCATATAGGTAAAGCAATAATGCTGCTGTGCCTCGACAGCGATGCCAACAAGCGCCCCGCCAATGATTTGACATCATTTATTAATATTATTCATATCGTGGCGGCAGGTCCGGAATCCGATGCAATGATACCCTTGCACTTTCACGTCACATTTTGGTTATGAGCGCATTTTCTGATCTTGGCAAACTGCTGAAACCTCGTTCTATCGCCATTCTCGGTGCTACGCCCGACCTGGGGCGCGTTGGTGGCCGGCCAATCGCGTATCTTCGCCATTATGGTTATCGAGGGGAAATCTACCCAGTCAACCCCAAGCATCACACAGTTGCCGATCTCAGCTGTTTTCCGTCCATTGATGTGTTGCCGGAGGTGCCGGATATGGCGATCGTCGCGGTTCCAGCCAAGGCTGTCTGTTCCGTCGTCGAAACAGCGCAGAATTTTGGCGTGGGAGCGTTTACTGTCTATAGCAGCGGCTTCGCCGAGAGTGGGCCAGAAGGCGTGGAGATGGAACGCCACTTACGTGAACTCGTCTGTGCTCATGGAAGTGTGCTATGTGGCCCCAATTCGCAAGGGGTGGCCAATTTTCTAGATCGTAGTGTTGCCTATTTTTCCTCCGAGCTCGGTCAGGATGATATCGCGCCTGGCGCTATCGGATTCGCCGGACATAGCGGCATCTTTGGTGGCATCATGGCCAACGAATGCATTCGCAGAAGCATTGGTCTTGGTTATCTTGTTAGCACCGGTAACGAAGCAGGCATCGACTTCGCAGATGCTGCTGCTTATATGGCGCAAGACGAACGTATTGGCGTCATCGTTGGTTATATCGAGGGTGTTCGCAATGCCGCGAAGTTGCGCGTTGCAGCGGAGATTGCGCGCAAGAACGACACTCCCATAGTCATTCTTAAGGGCGGACGCAACCAAGAGAGTGCCGCGGCTGCAGCGTCTCATACCGGTGCACTAGCGGGCGCTTACGATTGTCACCGCGCTGCCTTCCGCCAATGGGGCATTGTCGAGGCGGAGGATAGTGACGAGTTGTTTGATCTGGCCGAAGGTTTTTCCCTGACAAAGAAGCGCCCTCTGGGGCGGGGTATTGGCGTGCTAACCAATTCTGGCGGCATAGGTGTTTTATGCGCTGATCAATTGAATGCGTCTGGCCTAGACGTGCCCGCTCTCAACAGTACCACGGAAGCGGAGCTCGTGGCTGACATGCTACCCTTTGTTGGACCTCGCAATCCGGTTGATGTTGCGCTTCAGGCGTTGGCTGACCCTGATTGCATCCGTCGTCACATCAAACGGATTGCTGCGGATCCGAATATTGACGCGGTGCTGTGTTTTTTGGGTGCTATTCGTCGCGACATCGACGGAGTTGCTGACGCTATTACTGCTGCGGCGCAGGAGACCGGCAAGCCATTACTCGCTGGCTGGCTTGGCGGTGAAGGGCAGGCGCCGCGCATCCTACGCACCGCAGGTATACCGGTCTATCCGGCGCCAGCGCGTGCTGCTCGCGTACTGGCCGCGATGTATGCAGACCGCACCTATGTTGCTCCTGGCAAGGCGGGGGTCCTAAATATCGCACCGTTCCGAGTGTCTGCTTCAGGTACACTTGGCGAAAGCGATAGCCGAGTGGTTCTCAAAGCAGCCGACATTCCTCTTGCCAAGGGTGGTCTCGCAAAGTCGGAGGTAGAGGCGGTACGCTTGGCCAGCAAAATTGGATATCCAGTCGTACTTAAGGTCGACAGCGCCGATATTTCCCATAAGAGTGAAGCTAATGGCATAGCCCTCGGAATCATTTCGGAAAAGGAATTGCGCCAGGCTTACGGTAAAATTCTTACCAACGTGTTAGCCCATACTTCGGATGCTAAGATCGCCGGTGTTGGCGTTTATGAGATGGCTGGCGACGGAGCTGTGGAGATGATCATTGGCATGCGTCGCGACCCGGTATTTGGCCCAGTCATATTGCTTGGGATGGGCGGTATCTTCGCCGAGACACTGGGAGACAAAGTGCTCAGGGTCGCCCCGCTCCCGGCAGGTGAGGGGGTGGCGATGGCGCGTGAGCTTAAAGGCTTTGCGCTCCTATCCGGAGCGCGCGGTCGCCCGCCCGCTGACCTCGAAGCACTCGGAGAGGTATTGGAACGTTTGAGCGCCCTAGCTATTGCCTATCCTGATATCGCTGAGGTCGATATCAATCCGTTATTGGTTTGGCCCAAAGGCAAGGGCGTATTTGCCGTCGATGCGCTTGTCGTCACCGTTGGCATGCCCAATTGACTGGGTGAACCGATCAGTCATTTTTTTTCGAAGAATTTCGCTGCGACACTTTGTGGCTCGCCACTATAAAAGGCTTCGCGTTGTAGGCGCTCGGCAACTTTGAAGGCGTTATCAAAGCCTGCTTGACCGGCGATGCGGAAGCGTTCCTTGCTGAGACGCATGGCATTCGGAGGCTTTTCTGCTAAGGCCTTGGCAACCGCCAATGCCTTGTCTAAGACCTCTTCGGCATCGACAAGGTAATTGTAAAGCCCGAGATGGTAACATTCCTTGCCATCCATCAACCGGCCACTGAGCGTCAGTTCGACGGTTCGCGCATGGCCGAGAAAAGGCTCCATAATATGCGCGCCAAGCACACTGGCGAGCCCGACATTAATCTCCGGCTGGCCCATAGAAGCTTTGGCGTGGCCGACGCGGAGGTCGGAGAGGAGCGCGAGTTGATAGCCGGCGCCGGCGGCAGCACCGTTCACGGCAGCTACAATTGGTTTTTTGAGCCATCGGATCGCTTCATAAAGCCCTTTCAGGCGCACCAGCCAGTCAGTTGATGTGTCCGCGTCGAGATTGCGCACTAGATCCAAATCCATGCCAGCGCAGAACGCCCGCTCACCGCTGCCGGTAAGCACTATGGCGCGGCAATCGTCATTTTTGTTTAGACCATGAAGCGCTTCCTCAGTTTCTGATATCAAATCATAGTTGAGTGCGTTACGAACATCAGGTCGATTCAGAATCACAAGTGCCGCCGCACCGCGCCGTTCCATAACGAGATTTTGGGGTCTGCTCAT